>ERZ808240.5690-NODE-5690-length-9989-cov-15.585061_pt1 | contig 9989 bp, 15 predicted proteins | sample MGYA00521084_ERZ808240 | MGnify/ENA primary metagenome ERZ808240 (study PRJEB31516, sample SAMN03275571) | gut metagenome | biome: mammalia-associated habitat; material: feces | host: Papio cynocephalus | place: Kenya | collected 2012-08-06 ... | reverse complement strand
ATTTTTTTTATGCTCAAAAAAAGCACCGCAAGATTAGGTAATCCTAATCTTTTTTTAATTAATAATTAATGACAATCTTACTATTTTATAGTATAATTATAAACGAAGGTGGGATTATTATGAAGGTAATATTTATAAAAGATTTAAAAAAACAAGGTAAAGTAAATGAAATAAAAGAAGTATCAGATGGCTATGCAATAAACTATTTAATAAAAAATGGTTATGCTGTAAAATATACAAAAACTAGCTCAAATATCTTAAATGAAACTATAGAAAATGCCAAAGAAAAAGAAAAAAAGGATATTGAGAATGCTAATAAAATAAAAAAAGAAATAGAAAGTATTACAATTAAATTTCCAGTAAAAAGCAACAATGGAAAAATGTTTGGTTCCATTTCAACAAAGCAAATAGAAGAGAAATTAAAAAAGTTAGGATACAATATTGAAAAAAGACAATTAAAAATAGACAGTCCTTTAAGCAACTTAGGTTTTCATAATGTAAAAGTAGAATTACATAAGAAAGTAGAGGCTGAATTAAAAATACAGTTAATAGAAAAGTAGGTGCAGTATGAATAATAAAGGATTACCAAATAACTTAGAAGCAGAAAAAGCTTTATTAGGTTCTGTATTTTGGTCATACACTTCATTACAAAAAGCATGTGAAGAAGTAGAAAAAGAATTTTTTTATTATGATAATAACAGTATAATTTTTTCAGTAATAAAAGATTTATTCGAAGAAAAAAAACCAGTAGACATAAATACTGTCACAACAGAATTAATAAATAAGGATTTATTAAATAAAATAGGTGGTATAGAGTATTTAAATGAAATAATAAATAGCGTTGCAACAGGCGCTAATATTGAATATTATATTAATACTATAACTGAAAAATATACATCTAGAAGAATGATTGAAGTTGCAACCAATATAATAAGTAAAGCCAATAATCCAGACATACCTATTTCTGAAATGGTAGAAGAAGCGGAAAAAAGCATCTTAAATGTCTCAAAAACAAGAAGAACAACCGAGTTTAGAAGCGTACAAGAAGTATTGACTAAGACTCAAGAAGATTTAGAAAAATTAGCACAAAATAAAGGGAAAGTAACGGGATTAACTACTGGACTAATTGATTTAGATAATTTAACAAATGGATTTAGCCCAACTCAATTAGTAATAATTGCTGCAAGACCTGCTGTTGGTAAAACAGCCTTTGCTTTAAATATAGCATGTGCTGCCGCTAAAAATACCAAGAAAAATATAGCCATATTTTCACTTGAAATGCCAGCAGAACAATTAATAATGAGAATGATAAGTTCCTTAGGTCAAATTGATAATAAAAAACTTCAAACAGGTAGAATGGAAAACGAAGATTGGCGACGTGTAAATGAAGCCATTAGCCAACTAGCGGATACTAATATATATTTTCATGATGCCGGTGGTGTAACAGCAAGTGAAATCAAAACCAAATGTCGTAGACTATCAACTCAAGGAGAAGGACTAGGTTTAGTAATAATAGATTACTTACAATTAATAGATTCATCATCAAAATATTCTGGCTCAAGGCAACAAGAAGTATCTGAAATATCTAGAAGTTTAAAAACAATGGCTCTAGAATTAGAAGTACCAGTAATAGCACTTTCTCAATTATCAAGAAGTGTAGAAAAAAGAGAAGATAAAAAACCAGTACTAAGTGATTTAAGAGAATCAGGCTCAATAGAGCAAGATGCCGATATAGTAGCAGCTTTGCACGCTCCAGAAGTAGATGCACCTCCTGATGATACATTACCAGTGCCAATACAATTAATAATCTTGAAACACAGAAATGGTCCCATAGCGACAATAGATATGTTATTTAAAAAAAGAACATCAACATTCTTATCTATAAAGAAAGGTGGAGGTCCAGATGCAAATTAAACTATCATCTTCGCAAATAGTTGTAATACTTATAATATCTATGGCAGTATTTTTATTAGGATTTTCAAGTAGAATAAATAAAGAACCAACAGAAGTATATAAAGTATATTTAGATGGAGAAATAATTGGTACTATTAAATCAAAGACAGAATTTGAAGATTATGTAAATGAAAAAGAAAATTCAATAAAGAAAAAATATAACGTAGATAAAGTATATACCCCAAGTGGAGTAGAAATAAAAAAAGTTATTACCTATAGTGGAAATACTGAATCTAATGAAGCAGTATATAATAAAATAATTAAAAGTAAAAAATTCACAATAAAAGGTACAATAGTAACAATTTCTGATGAAGAAGATAAAGAATATGAAACCAAGAAGATTTATACTTTAAGCAAAGAAATATTTGATGAAGCAATAACTAAAACGATAAAGTCATTCTTAGATCCAGAAGTTTACCAAAAATTTATGACAAGTACTCAAGATGAAATTAAAGATTTAGGATCAATTGTTGATGATATAAGCATCAAACAAAAAATCACGTATAAAACAGGATATATATCAATAGATGAAAAAATATATACAAATGCCGAAGATTTAGCAAAATACATTTTATATGGTACTACTAAAACTCAAAGTACTTATACTATAAAAGAAGGAGATACTATTGAAAGTGTCGCTGAAGAAAACAAATTAAATGTACAAGAATTTTTAATTGCTAATTCGAAATTTTCTTCCAAAAATAATCTTTTATATGAAGGACAAAAAGTAAATGTAGGTTTAATAGATCCTATAATAGATGTAGTAGTAGAAAAAACTAGTGTTGAAGAAGAAGAAAAAGCCTTTTCAGTTGATATTCAGTACGACGAAAATGAAATAAAAGGTACAGAATATGTATCTCGTGAAGGAGAAAATGGATTATATAAAGTAACCAAAAAATATCAATATATAAATGGACAATTAGCAGATACAATTACAATAAGTTCAACAGAATTAAAACCTGCAGTAAATAAAATTCTTGTCAAAGGAGATAAATATGTACCTAATGTAGCAGACTTATCTTACTGGGGCTGGCCAACTGATACCCCATATACAATTACAACATACTATGGATATCGTTGGGGTTCTATGCATGCAGCAATAGATATATATGGCCCAGGACATGGCTCAGCAATATATGCCGCTAATAACGGAACTGTTATAGGAGCAAAAGCAGGATGTGCCGTAGGAAATTCATCATGTAATGGAAGGAGAGGCAACTTTATTGTAATAAATCATAACAATAATAACTATTACACAATTTATATGCATTTAGCAACAATATTAGTAACAGAAGGTCAAACCGTAGCAAGAGGTCAAAAAATAGCAACTATGGGTAACACTGGAGAAGTATATCCAGTTCCAACAAGCGGTAGCCCTTATTCTGGAACACACCTCCACTTTGGAGTATATAGAGGTAACCCTTTAACAGGCGGAGGTTCACCATTTGATCCACTATCACTATACAGATGAGAGTAGAAGTATTATCAAGTGGTAGTAAAGGAAATACCACTTATATAGAAACAAAAAATGCCAAGATTTTAATAGATCTTGGCAATACATGTAAGTATGTAAAAGAAAAATTAGCAAAAATAGAAGTGGATCCTAGTGAAATAGATGCAATTTTAATAACACACACACATGTAGATCACATAAATGGCCTAAAAGTATTTGAAAAAAGATATAATACCAAAGTCTTTATGGCCCCCAAAATGCAACCAGATTTAGCATTCATAGAAAATTATGAAATAATAGAAGATAACTATATAAAGTTTAAAGATTTAGAAATAAACATTATAAAAACTTCACACGACGCTGAAGATTCAAGAGGTTATATAATAAATAATGAAGGTAATTCAATAGTCTATATAACAGATACTGGATATATAAATCATAAATATTTTGAAATATTAAAAAATAGAAATGTCTATATATTAGAAAGTAATCATGATGTAGATTTGTTAAACAATGGTCCTTACCCATTTAATTTAAGACAAAGAATCCTAGGAGATAAAGGCCATTTATCAAATTACGATTGCGCAAAATATCTTTCAGAGTTTATAGGTGATAATACTAAATGTATAGTTCTAGCCCATTTATCAGAAGAAAATAACACCAAAGAACTAGCATATAACACCTTAAAAGAAAGATTAAATGAAAATGACCAAAAAGTAGATAAAATAATAATAGCGGCTCAAAATGAAGAAACGGAAATGATTGAAATATGATAAAAATAATATGTATAGGAAAAATAAAAGAAAACTATCTAAAAGATGCTATCAATGATTATCAAAAAAGAATATCGAAATATCATAAAATAGAGATAGTAGAATTACCAGATAGCAATATAGATAATGAAAAAGAATTAATTAAAAAAAATATTAATTCCAAAGATTATATAATTACTATGGAAATAGAAGGAAATATGTTATCATCAATAGAGCTATCTGAAAAGATTGATAAAACATTTATTACTACTCCTAACATAACATTTATAATTGGAGGTTCAACAGGATTACATCAAGAAATAAAAAAAATATCCAACTATAAATTATCATTCTCAAAATTAACATTTCCCCATGGATTATTTAGATTAATATTATTAGAGCAAATCTATAGAAGTTTCAAAATATTAAATAATGAAAGTTATCACAAATAAGGAGTTAAGTATGGAAAATAAAGCAACAATAGTAGCATTAATATATGATTTTGATAAAACACTATGTACAAAAGATATGCAAGAATATACATTTCTACCTAATATTGGAATAGATCCTAAAGATTTTTGGCAAGAAGTAGACAACATAGCAATTAAAAATGATATGGATAAAATTTTAGCGTGCCTTTATATGATGTTAAAAAAATCAGATGAAGCTGGTATTCCAATAAAAAGAGAAGATTTTAATAGATATGGAAAAGAAATAGAATTTTTTAAAGGAGTTACTACTTGGTTTGAAAGAATAAATGAATTTGGTAAATCATTAAATATCAAAATAGAACATTATATAATATCATCAGGTCAAAAAGAAATAATAGAAGGAACAACAATTAGTAAATATTTCAAAGAGATATTTGCAAGTGAATTTTTGTATATTGATGAAAAAGCTGTATGGCCTGCAATGGCAGTGAATTATACCACTAAAACTCAATTTATTGCAAGAATAAATAAAGGAGTATTAGATATCTCTGATGACTCTACATTAAATAGAAGAATGTTAGCAGAAGATAGAAGGATATCTAATAAAAACATGATATATATTGGAGATGGATTTACTGATATTCCTTCAATGAGAATGACCCATGCTAATGGTGGATATAGTATAGCTGTATATCAAGAAAATAATAAAGAAGTTGCTAAAACATTATTACAAGATGATAGAGTAGACTTTGCTACTTTAGCAGATTATAGCGAAAATAGTGACTTAGAGAAATTAATTAAAAAGATAATACAAACAATGGCAATTGGAACAGAGCTATATTATGAACACCAAAAACAAGTACAAGAAAACATTTAAAATAATATATTGTTACAATACATAACTAGTATATTTTCATATACTTAAATTGATAAATAAGACAAATTAATTAAATAACTATCAACAAATCTGTTGATAGTTATTTTAGTCTATTAAATACATTTCCTATTTTATCATTAATAACTAAATTAGCCATATAATCATAATCTGTAGTATCATTATTAATAATAACTAAATTTTTGCCTCTAAAAAATCTAATAAAAGAAGAAGCTGGATAAACAGATAAAGAACTACCAGCAACAATTAATAAATCACAATTACTAATAGCCTTAATAGCGACCTCCACAACACTGCCATCAAGAGCCTCCTCATATAATACAACATCAGGCTTTATTATACCACCGCATTCACATTTTGGAATACCAGTAGAATTAAATATAAAAGATGCATCAAATCTTCTTTCACAGTTCATGCAATAATTATTATAAATACTTCCGTGTAAATTATAAATCCTTTTGTTTCCAGCCTTTTCATGTAAACCATCTATATTTTGCGTAACTATAGCACTTAGTTTTCCTTTTTTCTCAAGATTAGCCAAATATTTATGACATATATTAGGTGAGGCATCCAAACAGTTAAGTTTATCACAGTAAAATTTATAAAATTCTAAAGTATTATGCATAAAGAAAGAATGGCTTAAAATCTTCTCAGGTGGATATTTATATTGCATATTATATAAACCATCTTTACTTCTAAAATCTTTAATACCACTCTCAGTACTAACTCCAGCACCACCAAAAAATACTATATTATTACTTTCATCAATCATTTTTTGTAATTCCATAACCTTATCCACATCAATCACCATCATAATTATAATACAGAAAATATGAAAAGTAAAAAAAATTGTCGAATTTAGCATTTTTTATTGACAATTGCTAAAAATAGTGATATATTAATAATCGAAAGAAGGTAATAATATGAATATAATTCCAAGAAAGTTTTATTTAGATGACATTTTTGATGATTTTATGCCTACAATGAAGGACAATAACATGAAATGTGATGTTTATGAAAAGAAAGGAAAATATCATATTGAATTAGATACACCAGGATTTACAAAAGATGATATTTCAATTGAAGTAAAAGATGGTTGTCTAGTAGTTACAGCAGAGAAAAAATCTGAAGAAGAAGACAAAGAAAAGAATTACATCAGAAGAGAAAGAAGTTATGGAAAATATCAAAGATCATTTAATTTAGGAGATCTTGATTCTGATAATATAGAAGCAGAATTTAAAAATGGTATTTTAAAAATAACTGTCCCTAAAAAAGAAGAAACACCTAAAAAAGTCATCGAAATAAAAGAAAAAAATGAAGAAGAAAAATAATTTAAAATAAACTAAAGAACTCTATAATGGGTTCTTTTCTTTATTTCTTCCTTTACACATTTAATACAATTTAGTTATCTAACAGTTAAAAATGGTTTTTTTATGGTAAAATCTAGTTAACATGATAGAAAATAGAGATTTACAAAAGGAAGAAAGGAATTTAGTATGAATGAAGAACAAAAAAGAATATTAGAGGATATTCATAAAAAAACAGAAAACTTAATGGTTGAAAAAGCGAATCTAACCTTATTAGCAAGAAAATCAATTTTAGAAGGGAATTATCCAGACAATATAATACTAGAACAAATAAGAAAGATAGATGAAACTATAGCAAGAGTTTATAGAGAACAAATAGAGAATATTAGAAAAAATTCAAAGAAAATAAAAGATGCTGCAATAAAAAATATGGAAATCCTATAATAACTGACGATAAGAAAACAGAATATTATTCAACAGGTCCAAATAGAATAATTTTTAAAACATTAGAATCATCAAAAGCTAAAATAAGAATAGATTCTGCTCAGTTTGAATTATATGAACAATTATTTAGAGAAATAAATAATATAGAAGAAGAACAACGCATATTATGGATTCATACACATGGAGGTAAAAAATCAAAAACAGATTTAGAAAAAATACTAAGAGCTAATATAAATGATATGCAATCTATAATGCCTACGCTTCAAGCAAATTTAAAAATAGAAAATGAACTAGCTAATATGGATTTAGAAGAAAAGAAAGAAAAATTATCAGAACTTCAACAAGATATACAAGAAAGACAAAGTAGACATGGAAGTCAAAGAAATAGAATCTTATATAGCGAAAAAAAAGAAGCAAATAAAACAAATAGAGAAATTAATGAGTTAAACAATGAGATAATAAATAATGAAGCAATTTCTATAGATTCTGAAAAGTCACAACATGAAATAGAAATTGAAGCATCTGAAAGAAAAAAAGAAATACAAAAGCAGCATCAAAAAGAACAAGAAGACATTAAACAACAAAGAAGAGAAGAAAATGAAAGAAGAAGACAAGAAAATATTCAAAAACAACAAGAAAAGGAAACAAAAATAGCAGAACAAAAACGATTAGAAGAACAGAAAAAACAAGAACAAAAGGTACAGGAAGTAAAATCAATCACAAGACCAAAAAATAAAATGAGTTTAAAAAAAAACTAAAAAGAGTTGTGGTAGCAGCAGTAGCGGCAGTAACTGCATTTACAGCAGGAATAGGATTATTTAATGGAAGAAAAGCCGAAAAAAGTAATGCAATTCCTAACCTTTCACAAGATAGTATAACAGAGACATATGATAAAGAAAAAGTTTCTCAACAAAATAATGGTGATACTGAAAAAAAAAGAAAATGCAGTAACAATAAGTTATAAAACTCAAGATTCAACCCCAAGTCAAAAAAACGAACAAATCGTATCACAAGATATACATATTAGCGAAACAGAAGATATAGAATATACAGAAACAGCAGGATTGTGGAGTACAATAAAAATAGGAGATAAAATATATGATAATATGAATTCGGCCTTAAATCATAAAAATGCGTTAAAGCCATACTTTGATAGTAACAAAGAATATACAATAATTGGTGTAACTTATTCTAATGGAGTTCAAACCACTTCAGTTGATACTACAATGCAAAATTGTAATGAATTAGAAGAAAAATTAAAATCCCAAGGTTTTAAACCACAAGGTTATATGATAACAACAAAAAGAGCAGACGAAATAGATTTAACAAATATAAATAACCTTGATGGTAAAATAACAGGATATGTATCAGTTGAAGATATTGTTAAACAAGCAAATATGGAACAAGGAAGGGCTAGATGATATGAAAGGTATAGAATTATATGATATATTAACATTAGATAATAATGAACAATATACAATTACAGCAAAATTAGAAAAGAACAATAAAATATATTTAATGCTAGTAGGTATAGATGAAGAAGAAAACCCAATACCAGAAAAATCTAAAATAGTAGAATTTGTCATAAGTAACTTTACTATAAAAGAAATAGAAGATAAAGATGAATTAAAATTAATTACTTTAGAATTATCTAAAGATACAATCAAAGAATTAAATAATTAGAAATAATAAAAATTTTATTTAGTTTTTTTACATCTTAATTACGTATTAAATATAATTATATATATTTTATATGATATTCTTATATTATAAAATAATAGAAAGGAAGAGAAGTATTGCAGTAAATCAGATGATAAAAGATATAGCTATTTTATATAAAAAAAAGACAATTAATGGTGAAGAACTAATGATTCCAACTGAATTACTACTTATAGACCCCGATGGTATTATAATCGAAGGAAGCAAAAATAAAAGAAATATAAGTGAATATCCCCAATTTGTAATGCCTGAACGTTATGGAGAAAAAGTTAAAATATTTGGAAAACAAGTAACATTTGATGAAGCATTTATTAATAGATATGCATATGAAGCACACAATCTTAACACAGGCGCTAGAGGATTAGAAACAATAAGAAATGGACTTAGAAATTTATCATTGGAAGATATAATTTTTAATAGTGAAAAAGAACAAATAGAATTAAATGAAGAACTATTTGAAGTATTAAAAAAATCAGCAACAAGGAGTGCCAAAAAATGAAATATGAATACAATGGTCACTTATTGCAAGAAGAAAAAACAAAACAAGTGCAAAAGAAATTATAGAAGAATATTCAGAAATACCTTATGAAACAGCATTAAAAATAGCAAGTGTTGAAGGAAAAATATCTACCTCACCAAATTTTAAAATAAAATTTGAAAGATTGTATTATTTACTCAGTCTAATAAAGAACTATATATGAAAGTATATAATGATATTAAAAATTTATACTATAATGATAAAGACGTAAACTCACTTACTGAAATAGAAGAATATTTAATGAAAGAAATAGAACTATATACAAATAATCAAAAACCAACTTTTCCAATTGTTAGTGAATTTTACAATAGTTAAGAACTCTACAAAGGGTTCTTTTCTTTATATTATACTTTACACATTAAATATTATTTAGTTATCTATTAGTTAAAAATACGATTATAAGTATTTTATATGATATTCTTATAATATAAATAATGATAAACTTGAATTTGACAGTTGTAGTATAAAAATAACTTGCAATCCATTTATTTATAAGG
>ERZ808240.5689-NODE-5689-length-9993-cov-3.092675_pt1 | contig 9993 bp, 10 predicted proteins | sample MGYA00521084_ERZ808240 | MGnify/ENA primary metagenome ERZ808240 (study PRJEB31516, sample SAMN03275571) | gut metagenome | biome: mammalia-associated habitat; material: feces | host: Papio cynocephalus | place: Kenya | collected 2012-08-06 ... | reverse complement strand
GACGCCAACATGGTGTTCTACGGTCCCTCCGGCACCGGCAAGACCACCGTGGCCAACATCATCGCGGAAAAGACCCATAAGACGTTGTACCGTCTGAATGCCACCACGGCGTCTTTGCAGGATGTAAAGGACATCATCGCGGACGTGGGGACGCTTCTGGCCCCCGGCGGCATCCTGCTGTATCTGGACGAAATTCAGTATTTCAACAAAAAGCAGCAGCAGAGTCTGCTGGAATTTATGGAGAACGGGTCTTTGACGCTGATTGCGTCCACCACGGAGAATCCATTTTTCTACGTGTATAACGCATTGCTTTCCCGCAGCAGCGTGTTTGAGTTCAAATCTGTCCCGGCGAATGAGATTCGTCCGGCGGTGCTGCGGGCGCTGGAGATCATGAAAGAGCGCACTCACCTGCCTCTCACGTGGGAGCAGGGGGTGCCGGATCTGGTGGCACAGGGCTGCGGCGGTGATGTACGGAAATCCATCAACGCTGTAGAGCTGCTCTGCGAAGCGGCAGTTCCCAGGAACGGCGGCCTGCTGCTGACAGAAGAGGATGCCAGAGCCTTGGCTCAACGCAGCGCCATGCGGTATGACCGGGGCGGCGATGCCATGTATGATGCCGCATCTGCTCTCCACAAATCCCTTCGGGGCAGTGACCCTGATGCGGCGCTGCATTATCTGGCACGTTTTTTAGAGGCCGGTGATCTCATCACGCCGTGCCGGCGTCTGCTGTGCGCTGCCAGCGAGGATGTGGGTCTTGCCTATCCGCAGGCGATTACCATTGTGAAATCCTGCGTGGATGCCGCTATGCAGCTGGGACTTCCGGAGGCGCAGCTGCCTTTGGCTCAGGCTGCCGTACTTATTGCCACGGCGCCGAAGTCCAACAGCGTTTCTGCCGGCATCATGGCCGCATGGTCGGATGTAAAAGCGGGACACAGCGGTGATGTGCCCCGGGAATTGCAGAATGTCCACGCTGATTCCGCCGGATTGGAGCGGGAACAGGGATATAAGTATCCCCATAACTATGATCACCACTGGGTGCGGCAGCAGTATCTGCCGGATGCCATCAAAAATGCCCGCTATTATGATTACGGCGACAATAAGACGGAGCAGGCCGCCAAAAGCTACTGGGAGAAAATTAAGGGTTCTCGGTGAAAACCGTGGCTACCGGTATACCCGTATAATTGGCAGGCGAGTATACCCAGCGTTCCAGAACGCCGTCGGTGATCTGATAGGACAGCGGCTCCGGTGCTGTCGGCTCCGGCAGCGGCTCGATGACCTGAAGCTTGATCTTCATCCGCTCCGGGCGAATGGAGCGGAGAGTGACGGATACCGCGTCCCCCTCCCGCAGATCCTCCCTCCGATCGGTCAGGCCAGAGAGGTTGGGCGTAAGTTCCACAAAACAGCCGTAGTCCATAACGCCCCGGACAGTGCCCCGCACCGTATCTCCCACAGAAAAGCGGCTGGCATTTTCCAGCCATGTACCCAGCAGTTCCCTATGGGTCAGAGTAATGCGGCGGGTTTCCCGGTCAAAGCTTTTCACTGCTGCCAGAATTTTCTGCCCTGACCGGAATCTCTGATTTGGATGCCGGATGCGGGCAACGGAAATGTATTCCGTTGGCAGCAGAGTCACAATGCCCCGGCCGATGTCAACAAAGGCGCCGAAGGGTTCCATGCGTACCACCCGGCCTGCTACCACGGAACCGGGGCGCAGCTTATGACGCAGATCCTCCATGGTTTGCTCCTGCGCGTTCCGGCGGGAAAGAAGCACCTGCGGTGCGCCTTTGGCATCGGCGGTGACGGCTTCTACAGTGAAACAGATGGTTTTCCCAACCCTTGACAAAACGGCGATTTCCCGGCCTGCGCCGCTGATCCAGGGGGCGGTTACTTCATCCCGGGGCATGACTGCGGTGATTCCGCCCAACTGGATGTACAGATTCAGCGCTGCATCGCACCGCTGGACGGTTCCCTCCAGAACGGTACGGTTTTCCATGGCTGTCCGCAGCTCCGTCAGCGTATGGGGGAAAACCGGGGTCAGGCCCTCCGGCGGGGTGGCTTTATTTTCCGGCATGGCGATCATCCTTTACATTTTGATATATCACCCTATGCGGAAATCTGCCGGAGGGTGACAGGAGGAAACTTATGGATCTGCATTTGAAAGATGTTGTAGAACTGAAAAAAACGCACCCCTGCGGTTCCAGGCAGTGGGAAATCACCCGTGTGGGTATGGACATCAAGCTGAAGTGCCTTGGCTGCGGACATGAGCTGATGCTGCCCCGGTCAAAAGTGGAAAAGAGTATCAGAAAGATAATTCCCCCTGCGGGGGATGCCAAAGGAGGAACTTTGAAATGACCCCGAAACGTACCCGCATCATTGCATGGATTCTGGTGGCTGTATTGATTCTGGGACTGGCAGCTACCGGCCTCAGCGCACTGCTGAGCTGAAGCGGCTGCATGATGAAAAACAGGCGGACAGCTCCTGCTGTCCGCCTGTTTTTATCTTTCGATGGACGATGGAAATTTGACGGCAATGAACCTGCCGGGAAACAGGAAAACGGGAAATCGGAAAATTCTCAAAGGGTTTCCTGCGTTTCCTTTGCGCTCTGGCCGCAGACTTTCACACCGGCAATAGCCATGGCAAAAGTAAACCAGAAGATACACAGAACACGGGGGTAATTCCATAGAAAATCTGCGATGCCGCAGACCATGGCTCCACACATGGCTGATGCTGCCGCTGCCGCCACTGTCCGGCCCGCCGACGGTTCTGAATGCCGTACGGCCCGGGCGGCGTTTTTGATATTCCACAGCATGGAGCCAACGAAGCCGATCACGCCCAGAATACCCATCTGAATCCAGACCTCCAGATAGAAATCATGGGAATGGACAAAGGGAGCCTTCCCGTGATAAAGATTCAGATCCCGAATATATGCCTGAGTAGCGGCGGTGCCCAGACCGGCGCCGGTAATGGGGGAGCGTTTGATAACCGCAATTGCCGCCTGATAGAGGGGAACCCGGCTGGAGGTAGAGGAGTCGGACGTGTTGGTAATGGTCAGAATCCGATTCAGCACAGTGGCGGGCAGAAGCGGTACAGCCAGCACACACAGCACGGCAAAAGCCGGGATCAGCTTTGGCTTCCAGAGAAATACAAACACTGCCATAGCACAGGCAAGACCTACCCAACTGGCTCGGGAATAGGTCATGGCCATAGCCGTGACGCCCACGCAGAAGATTCCGGCACAGATTATTTTCCACTGCCAATGCCTTGCGGAAATCATCAGAGCCAGTACCAGCGGCAGAAGAAGCAGCAGTACCTGAGCAAAGGTGTTGGGATTGTCAAAAATAGAATAGACGCGGCCGGGCATACCGGCGTTGACCTTCAGATCAACATAGGAGGGGTTGACTTTTACGCCCTGAATCCGCTGGACAATGCCGTATGCGCCGGTGCCGGCCACACAGACGGCGGCGCCGGCACACAGACGCTTCAGATCGTCCGCGTTCCGTACGGCACTGACGGTAATGACCACAAGCAGCGCAGCGGACGCGTGATAAAGGAGAAAACGGGCGGAGAGTCCCGGCGCGTAGGAAAACACAACAGCTAAGACCACCGACAGCAGCATTACCGCGGGATAAAAGCCGATTCCGGCTACATCCAGACGGCGGCCTGTGCGCATGGAGCCGATGTAGAACAGCAGCAGAAGGAGAATGCCGGTCATGAAGCTGTATGCGTTGTTCCAGCGTTCATAAGGGATACACCATAGTGCTGCAATGCACCAGAACTGAGCGGTGGAAGCGTTATCGCCCATATCGAATGCCAGACGGGCGAAGAAACTGTCATCAAAAGTCGGTTTCCAGGCTCTGTACCAGATATGCAGCAGGGTTCCCGGCAAATTTGTCAGAAAACTGACCGCATGGCACAGGAAACTGGATTCCCACGCCCGGGCCACGGCGCCCTCCCGGCACAGGGGCGCCAGAACGCGGCTTGTTTCGATCTGCGCGCCGCACCAGCGGCCCGCTGCCGCCAGAAAGCGGCAAAGGGCGCTGTCCTTATAAGCATTAGAGAGCCAGACCCACACCTGATAGGTCAGACTGGTTTGCCACAGTGTCATAATTGCTCCTTACATACGATTTTTCAGACGGTACAGAGCTGTCAGAATTTCAAACCGGCCGCTGCCGATCAAATCGGCCACCACCTGCTTGTTGCGGCCCAGCCCTTTTGGACGAAGTTCCCGGATGGCCTTGGAAAATTCCGGCAGAGCACAGATACGCTCTACCGCTTCCTGCATTTCGCGTGGGGATTTGGGATTGCTTTTAGCGTATTCATTTCCCACTGCGATCAGCAGCCCTGCCCACACCGTGTTGGCGCGCCATTGAGGACGGGCGGCGGAAAGTCCATATTTTTCCACAATTTCGGTTTTCCGCTCCAGAAATCTGGAAAATACCTGAAGATAATCCGGCATATAGCGGTGTGTGGCGGACGCCGGATTTTCCAGATAGCGATACAACGGCCTGTCTGTTACAGCCAGCCGCCGGGCGTTGGAAAAATATTCTATCAGAAAAAGCTCGTCCTCCAGATATGCGCCCTCAAAGGCGATGGCGTTGTCCCGGAGAATGGCGCTGCTGAAAAGAAAGCGCCAGATAAAGCCGTTAAATACCGGAGGGCGGAGCCGGTCGCCGGTCAGGGGCCAGAGAATCTTTTCGCGGATGCCGGAAGTCTCATAGATCCCTGCGGGCAGGAGCAGCTCGGTGTGCTGTTCGCCGGACGGTGAAAGGTTGAAGTGAGCGCATCCGGCGCTGTCCGCCTCCGCCTTTTCCCGAAGATACCACAGCGTTTCCAGTGCGGACGGTTCCAGAGCATCGTCTGCGTCCAGAAAGGCGATATACGGCCCTGACGCCTGCTCCAGACCCAAATTCCGGGCACTGGACACACCGCCGTTTGGCTTGTGGAATACGCGGATGCGCGGATCCTGAGCGGCATAGCCGTCACATAATGCCGGGGAGCCATCACGGCTGCCATCATCAATCAGCAGCAGCTCCCAGTCAGAAAAGGTTTGCGCCAATACACTGTTTACACATTGCGGCAGGAGTTTTTCGGCCTGATATACCGGCACGATCACGGAAATGGCAGGCATAAGCCGCCTCCTTTCAAAAAACAAAAATATTATAGCATATCCTGTGCCGCCGGTCAATCGGCGCCCACTGCAAATGCCGTCGGGGATATGTTTCGCGTATATCCGCAAAGTATGAGCGGGAGGGGAACCGACCTGCAGCGGCTGTTTGCGCTCAAACCGGCCATCTGCTGCCCTGTACCAGATCATCCCGCTGAAATGCCGCATGGACGGCATTGAGTACCCGCTTCTTATTTCCGCTCCACAGGGGAGCCAGAAGATCCCGCTTGGCGCCGTCTCCGGTGAGACGATGGATGACGACCTCCGGCGGCAGATTTTGCAGACACAGCTCCAGAATGGAAATATATTCTTCCGGTTCCAGCGTCCGAACCCGGCCGGCCTGCCAATCCGCGGCCAGATCCGTGCCGCGCAGGACGTGCAGCAGGTGCAGCTTGATGCCGTCAGCTCCGGCGGCGCCGATATATCGGCTGGTGGCCGCCATCATTTCCGGCGTTTCACCGGGGAGTCCCAAAATCTGATGGACGATAACCGTGACGCCGATCGCTTTCAGATTTCTGACTGCCGCGTCAAATACAGGCAGGCCGTAGCCGCGGCGGATGTAGGCAGCAGTTTCCGGATGAATGGTTTGCAGTCCCAGCTCTACCCATACCGGCTTTACCCGATTCAGTTCCGCCAAAAGTTCCAGAATCTCCGGCCCCAGACAGTCCGGACGGGTGGCAATGGAAAGAATGACTACATATTCCGGTTCCATAGCCGCTAAAAAAAGAGAACGCAGGCGATCAACGTTTCCGTAGGTGTTGGTGAAAGACTGAAAATAGGCGATGTATCTGGCGTCCGGCCCGGCTTTGGCGGCTACCCGCTCTCTGGCGTTGGCTAATTGCGTGGGAATATCTCCGGTTTCCGCGAAGGCACCGGCACCATCGCAGAAAACACAGCCCTGCTTTCCGAGCGTGCCGTCCCGGTTGGGGCAGGAGCATCCGGATGAGAGCGCCAGCTTATAGACCTTGCAGCCGTATTGAACTCGCAGATGGGAGTTCAGAGCATTCCAGTACATTTCCTGCTTTATTCAGCTTTGGGCGCGGGATAGGGAATGAAATAAGGCTGAGTTCCCCGCTCCTCCAATTTCTGTTCAAGCCAGAGTTTTACCTGCTCTACCCCCTCCTCCGTCCATGGAAAGGTTTGGGATTCCACATCTCTGGCCAGCTCAAAGCTTGTATTTTCATAGACCCAGACGGTAAGGACGCCTTTGCCGTCTGTCCACCCCTCCCGCTGGAAGCGGTAGCGGAATGTGCCTATACTGCCGGGGTAAATGGCAGCCTTTGTGAAGAATGCCACGTTCAAATGATCAAAGTGTCCCATACTCTGCCTCGTTTTCCCGCCTTGCGGCGCATTGCTTTTTAACAGCATAGCATATTTTGATGTGTTCCGCAACGCTGCCTTGCGGGAAGCGGAAAAAGAGAATATACTGAATAAAAAACACAGCAAGGAGTTCATTATGAAAATTCTGGTACTATCAGATTCCCACGGAAATATTTCCGACATGGCAGCGGCGGTGGAACGGGAGCAGCCCCGGATGATTCTCCATCTGGGGGACTGCTGGCGGGACGCGGAACGTCTGGCGGAGCTGTATCCGGACATTCCCATGGAACACGTTCCCGGAAACTGCGACTGCCGTCCGGAGGAGCCGGCGGAGAAGCTTCTGTTTTTAGGAGACTGCCGGGTGCTGATCTGCCACGGCCATACTTATGGCGTCAAGACCTCTTTGCTGCCGGCGGGGCTGAAAGCGGAGCAGGATAATCTGGATGCATTCCTTTTTGGACACACTCACAAGCCGCTGGTAGACCGGCGGGGCAAAACGCTGTTCCTGAATCCCGGTACCATCGGCAGGGGCCTGCGGCACACATATGCCGTTTTGACTGCGGAAAACGGGACGGTCGACGGGCGGATCACAGTACTGGATTAAAGCGCTGCGGATTCTGCGGAGCGGGCCGGAAACGCGGCCGTGGGGCTGCGCGAAACGGCGCATATCCCCAAAGGAAGCAGTATGCCGGGAGGGAGCGCCTTGACGGGCCGCTGAAGCGGTACGCAAAAAACCGCCGGCTAACCGGCGGTTTCTGATGGGGCTGTTAAGCATCCGTTTCCGGTTCATCCAGCAGGCGCATGACGGAAACCTCATAAGCCACCCGCTCCTCGGCACCGCTGTCCGTTACTTTTCGGTAGGTGCGGCTCTGCACCCGCCCCTCCAGCGACAGCGTATCCCCCACAGACAGAGCGCTGGCCTGTGACGCCACCTGCCCCCAGGCAATTACCGGCAGGTAGTCTGCCCGGCCATAGCTGCGGGGAACCGCCAGAATCAGATCACAGATGCTGCGGCCCAGAGGCGTTCGCCGGTAAACAGGAGGCTTGCAGAGCGTGCCGGTCAGTACGATCCGGTTCATTGCTTCCCCGGTTCCGGGGCGGAGGGACTGAACGAACACCGTCAGCACCAGCCGCCGTCCGGAACCGCTCCGGTTGTTGAAGGAACGCAGCTGCCCCTCTGCCAGCAGCGGGCCGCCCTGTTCCAGCAGCGGCAGCTGTTCCTGCCGCAGCAGCAGGGGCAGCACGTCCGGCGTGCCGGACAGACGGGGCACTTCCAACAGCTGACGGTAAAAAACAAGGCCGTGATTTTCGTGGGAGCGTTCCGGCGTGCCGGCCGGAGTCCCTTCCAGAATGACTTCATTGTGCGTTTGCATTGCCATCTCGTCCACCTCTCGCCTGTGATGCTTCATCCTATGAACACGTGCGGATGCTTAGAACGGCAGCGTCTGAATTCTTTCCTTGTAACCCGGCGGAAAAACGGGTAAAATATGCGTATTCAAAGCAATATCATGCGGATGCGGGAGGCGTTATGGCGAATCTTCTGGATTATCTGGACTGGCGCGGGGATCTGACCCTGACGCAGGATCCGTTCAACGAAGTGGATAACCTGATTCTGGCGGAGCTGTCCTTTGTGGATTTCGGCGGCATTGTTCCCGGCCCCGGCGAGAAGAGAGAAGTTTCACTGGGAGAAGCGGCAGAGGCTTATTTTGCCGCAAGGGAGGGCAGAGCCATTGATATGGGCGTTCTGGTGCCCAATCAGATCCCGGAGATGCTGCGCCGCATGGCGGCGGCGCCCCGGTTCCGGGATATGCGCCTCAGCGGCTATGTGGATCATCTGGACACGGAAAAGGCGGAGCAGTTCGCGGCACTGACCATTGCCTGCGGCGACGGGGCGCTGTACCTGTCGTTCCGAGGCACGGACGATACGCTGGCGGGTTGGAAAGAGGATTTTTACCTCAGCTGCATGAGAGAGGTGCCGGCGCAGAAAAAGGCGGTGGAGTACACGGAAACCATGGCCCGTCAGTATCCGCGGGTTAAGCTGCGGCTGGGCGGCCATTCCAAGGGCGGGAATCTGGCGGTGTGGGCGGGAGTATTCTGCCCGCTGGCGGTTCAGCGGCGGATCCGTTCCGTCTGGTCAAATGACGGCCCCGGATTCCATGATGATATTCTGTCATTGCCGCGGCATACACGGCTGGCAGAACGGATTCACACCATTGTGCCCAAGTCCTCTGTGGTGGGGATGCTGCTGGAACACGAGGAGGACTATACCGTGGTGGACAGCAGCCAGCAGGGACTTATGCAGCATGACGGCTTTTCATGGGAGGTGAAAGGCTCCGGCTTTGTCAGGCTCCACAGCGTCACCCGGCAGGCGCGCCTGTGCGACAGAGAACTGCGGAGCTGGGTTCAGGGGCTGACAGAGGAGCGGCGGGAGCAGTTTATTGACAGTGCTTTTCAGGTGCTGGAAGCCTCCGGCGCACAGACGCTGACGGATCTGAAAGCGGACAGCTTCAGGGCTGTGCGGCTTATTATAAAGGCGCTGAAAGATCTGGACAGAGAAACCCGGGATGCGCTGCTGCAATTTATGAGTATTTTGTTCCGCAGCAACCTGCGCATGACGCTGGAGGGGCTGCAGGAGGAAACGGAAAAGACTCTCCGGGGGCGGAGAACGCCGAAGCAGTCCGTAAAAAGAACTTAAATCGACCAATAAAGCGCACCCGGCGTTTTTACACCGGGTGCGCTTTGCTATCAGCGGAAATGCAGAAAAAGTCAGTCCAGCCCCAGCACGGCGCGGCCGCTGCCGCTCCAATAGCTGTCCAGAGCGGAATAGGGGAAGTGGAACTCCTGGGGACCTGCGGCATAGGCAGCCAATTCATAAGCGGAGAAAATAATAGTCATGCCCTCCGCGTCAAAGGATGCGGCGTAATCGCTGGCCCATTTTTCCATGACCTCCCGGTAATTTTCCCAATAGATGTCGGAGAGGGAGAGACCGGCGTAGTCGGGGTCAGACTGGAACCGTTCCACGGCCTGTACCTCGATCATGTCCGCCACAGCCAGCGTGAAAGCCTGCGGATCCTCGGCCAGCTCTGGGATGGCGAGGAAAATACCGCTGTCCAGATCGAAGTTCCAGCTGAAATACACGGTGTTGGGGTGCGCGCCGCCCAGATAGCTGTAATAGTCGGCGGCGATGCTGATAAGAGAGCCGGTGCGGTAGCAGGTGTAGGTCAGCTCCTCGAAAAGCGGAGCCGTGCTGTCGCCGGTGAACAGCTCCGGGGCTTCCTGATATAGCTGCCTTGTGTCGGAAATGCTTTCCTGCACGGATTCGGATTCCCGCCACTGGTCAAAATTCTCGTTGAAAGTATTCATGCGGCTCACGGCGGCCTCCTGCGCGGGAGTTGCGGGGCTTTCGATGGGCTGGCCGTTTACGTATGCCTGAAGATGGGGGAGCTGGAAGCTGATCGTCATCAGCACGGTGCCGTCATCTGCCTTGACCGTCTGCTCATAGGGGTCGGTGG
>ERZ808240.5688-NODE-5688-length-9994-cov-3.222256_pt1 | contig 9994 bp, 8 predicted proteins | sample MGYA00521084_ERZ808240 | MGnify/ENA primary metagenome ERZ808240 (study PRJEB31516, sample SAMN03275571) | gut metagenome | biome: mammalia-associated habitat; material: feces | host: Papio cynocephalus | place: Kenya | collected 2012-08-06 ... | reverse complement strand
CTACTACAGGTGCAATTTCTTCAACATGCAGAGCTTTTTTTACATTCTCTTTTATGAGAACTTCTAATTGTATTTCCTTAGAAATACGCACTTCCCATTTAGAAGGATGTACGTTGACATCCAACAAATGAGAATCCATCTCTACAGACAATACGCACAATGGATATCTGCCAGTAGGTATCAAACCTGCATACCCATCTTGTATAGCTTTATATATACGATACGTACGTACCATTCTGCCATTCAAGAATACATGCATCATTTTGTTCGAAGCTCTTGTGATTTCAGGCTTTATCAAATAGCCTGTTACATGATAATCAAAATCTTCAAAATCAACCGGAATTGCATTCTCACTAGCCGCACGTCCATAAACATTAAATACAACTTCTAATAAATTTCCTTGTCCACTCGTACGAAATGCATCTCTACCATCATTCATAAAATGAAATGCGATTTCTGGATGGGATAATGCAAACTTTGCTATAACATCTTGTATCAAAGAACTCTCATACGAGGCAGAACGCATATGTTTCAATCTAGCAGGCGTGTGATAAAACAAACCTTCTACTGTAATTTCTGTTCCTTGATTACATGGATATGGAGAAGCACCTTGTTTTTCTCCATAGGCAATTTGTACCTTTGTCGTATCATTGCCATCGCTTGTTATCAATGTCACTTTTGAAACAGCTGCGATACTTGGCAAAGCTTCTCCTCGAAAACCAAGCGTATGAATAGAAAACAAATCCTGTTCTCCATGAATCTTACTCGTCGCATGGCGTTGAAATGCCATTTCTGCATCTTCTGCACTCATTCCACAACCATTATCTTGAATCGTAATTTTTGAAACGCCACCTTCATCAATAGAAATCGTAATAGCAGTACTCCCTGCATCTATTGCATTTTCTACAAGTTCTTTAACGACGCCCATTGGTCTTTCAACAACTTCACCTGCCGCAATCATATTGGCAGTATGTGTATCTAATTGATGTATTCTTCCCATAATATTTTCCTGACTTTTATTGTACAATAAAACTATGCATTTAAAACAAGAAACAAGATATGAACAAACAATCAAAAAATCCACTTTTATTACTTGCTTAAAGCCGATAAAAAGTGAAGAAGAAGCAAGAAACTTTATTGAACAAATTCGTAAAGAATTCAACGATGCTTCTCACGTATGTACTGCTTATGTCGTTGGTGAAAATAATATGATTCAGCGCTCATCTGACAATAAAGAACCAGCAGGTACTGCAGGCGTACCAATGTTAGAAGCTATCTTAAAAAGCGGTGTAGAAAACGTATGCGCATGTGTCGTGCGTTATTTTGGTGGTATCAAACTCGGTGCGGGAGGTCTAATTCGTGCATATTCTTCCTCTGTTTCTCTTGCCTTGCAAGAAGCTGAGAAGACAGAAACCGTCATTTATCAACAATATTCCATTACATATCCCTATGATTTATCTGGCACTTTGGAAAATTGGTTACGTAAAAACACAACGGTCAAAGACTTCCTATATGATGAAAATGTCACATGTCTATTTGAAACTGACACCCAAGACATTGAAACGACAATTCAAAATATGACTTCTGGAAAAATAAAAGCAGAATACATCAAAGACGTATTCCACGAAAAATCAATCAGTTGATCTAAGATATACCAGTATCTTATGTTTCAAGGAACTTACACGCACCTGTTGTCAGATTACAGGAAAAAAATTCTATTTCTGAATCCTGAAAATGATAACCAATAAGTTGTCCATTCCACACTCGAACAATGCTGGAATAATCCATTGCATGATAAGCGATTGGAATAGCTCCATCTGAAGCACCTAATGTTGCAGATGGAATGATTTCATTCACTAAATTTCCATTCCAATCATAAATTCTATACTTCACTTCTTTTTCTAGTGTCGTAACATAAATATTTGCATCATCATAATAATCAATGATTGCATTCTCTAAGCCAAATAATTCTGTATCATTTGAAGCATTCATAATACCAGCATGCACTTGTGGAACATCTTTTTGTAATTCTACATTATCAATAGAATAATACGAATACGTAGTATCCTGTACATATACAAATGCGGTATTTTCTTTCTGTACAAGTTCTCGTTGTTCTAATGTATCCACATCTATCGCAAACATGCCTCCATCACAATTTACAACAATATCTTTTCCATTACTCGTTATATTTACTACATCTGTCCCAAATTTTATAATTTTCTTTTCATTTCCATCTAAATCATAGAAATGAACAACACCTTCTCTACTTGATACAATGGTTTCTGCTACTGCAATCACACCTTTTTGCAAAGTAAAGTATGAAGGCTGATAATCCAGTTCAAGAATTGTTTGATATTGATTATTCATAGGATCATATGCATTTAATCGATAGCGAATTTGTCCATCTACGGTAGAATATTGACTTTCATATATGATTCTTTCATCAAAGTAAAGCATTCCAACACCAGCTTCAGCAGTATCTGAATACCTTTTGGTGCTGGAATTCCCTCTCTGCTCGATCCAACTTCTTCATCATCGACAAAATTCATTGTACCAATTTGCATATTCTTGGCTTGTTTATCTAACGCAAATAATTTTCCACCTTTCATTTGGTAATACAATGCATCATCCGATACAGCTACAAATACATTCGTACAAAAAGAAGCTTGTTGGATTGGAAAAACCGTGTCTTCTGAAAGATCCGCATGATGCATTACCTTCTGACTACAACCAGTCAAAAGCACTAGAGCACAGCCAATCAAGCAAATAGAAGCACTATGAAATAACTTTCTATGCATTCGCATTTGCTGTGGAAATAATTTGACCAGTTGATAAATAGCCTGTCCCATAGCAGTACGACCATGAAGAATAGCCAGAAACAGAACTAATATACCAATTTACATAAGAACTTCCTGTTCTAGCACCAATATATTTTACATTAAATGCTCCTGCTGCCCATCCATTCACTGTTGCACGTGCACCATTGGAAGCAGCTCCTGTAACAGAACAAGAAATATAAGAGTGTGTTGCTGTTGCAGTTACATTGAAATTTGTACCAGAAACATTTGCACTACTGGCATTAGCTTTTAAACACGACAACGGAATTATTATCATAGATGCAACAATAGTTTTTAATAACGATTTTTTCATATGTATTATCCTTTTATCATTTCTCATTCATTAAAAAGAATACAGATACCATTTTTATATCTTGTCGGATTATACGTTAGTATAATATCGCATCTCTTCTTATACGTATTCTAAACTATTCAATTTTTTATTATTAATCATTTTTTGAATAAATAAGTCTACCTCTGCATAATTTATGATTTTTTTTAGCTACAAAGCACATTTTCTTGTTTTATTTTTCGAATGATATATAGTTAAATTATGGAAATTGTATGACAAATCATAATACTTTATCCATTGCAGACCTATGCAAGAGCTACGGGAAAGTTATAGCTTTGGATCATGTGAATCTATCATTAGGCAATGGCATCTATGGATTATTAGGACAAAATGGGGCAGGAAAATCCACGTTGCTCAATATTTTGACGTGTTCATTAAAAGCAGATAGAGGTAGTGTTTTTTATAATGGTGCAAGCTTGCAAGAATTAGGTGCTTCCTATCGAGAGATTCTTGGTTATATGCCACAAACGCAGCAACTTACGTTAGATCTTTCTGTTGAAGATTTTTTATACTATATAGCTTCATTAAAAAAGATTTCTCATCCTAAAGACAGTATCAACAAATTACTTGCAGAAGTTAACTTAGCTGATTATCGGAAAAGGTCTCTCAAAGGACTATCTGGTGGTATGAAACAGAGAGTCATGATTGCACAGGCTTTGTTAAATGATCCAAAGATTCTTTTATTGGATGAGCCTACTGCAGGATTAGATCCTATTGAAAGAAGAAAATTGCGTAATCTTATCGCATCTATCTCGAATGATAGAATCATTCTATTAGCTACACATGTGATTTCTGATGTAGAATTTATTGCTTCTCAGATCATATTTATGAAGCAAGGAAAAATTCTCACCTGTTCTCCGCAGCAAAAACTCATGGAAAATACACATGTCTATGAATCATACGAGAATATACAAACATTACTTTCTTTAAACCCTTCTATAAAAATTATTAATCAAACATATGTTGATCACACATTACATACACGCTTCATTTCTGACACACCTATTGGTAAGCGAGTCAGTACAACTTTAGATGATGTATACCTAGATTGGCTTGGGTAGTATTTATGATACGTGCAGAATTTTATCGACTCTTTAAAAACAAAAGCTTCATTCTCATTATTCTGAGTTTCTTTATAGTCTCTTTTGCACAATGTTTATATGTTTCTACACAAGAAGATGTACGAAATTTGTCTAACGATATTTCTATATTGAATACAACAGATTTTTCTACATCTGTAGATTCTTACACGCAAGCAAAACTATATGGCATTTCTGAACCTGGTGCTTTTCGTGCAGATTTAAAACAAAGATACACAACGACATACACAGATTTATTAAAGAACACAGAAGATAAAATGCAATCTGTTTTGTTTTCATCAAAAGCGAGCCAAAAAGAATTACAAAAACAAAAAGAAGTTTGTCAAACTTTATTAACAAAACCATTTGTGTATATGAATGATATTTTGTTTACACAATATTCGTCTTTGAATAAGTATTGGAATTTCATATATGTGTTAATTGGTCTATATTGCATATATATTTTGATACAACAAGATATAGACAGTTCTCTATTTCCTTTGTTTAGTAGTTGTTGGACTTCTTTTCAATCATTATTTCTTTCTAAAATCATAATGATACTACTCTGTCTTACTTCACTATATCTTTGTAAAACAAGCATCGATCTAATGTTTTTTCATATAAATGGCATAGATTTAAGTGCACCGATTCAACAACTCTACACATATGATTTTTCTTCTTTTACTTTGCCAATTGGTACGTACTATGTTGTATTTAGCAGCATTGGCTTGATCAGTGCTTTAGTAGTATTAGCTGGATATACATACTTTTATGCATTTACGAAAAGTAGTTCTTTAGCATTTTTCATTTCTACTATTTTCATGCTTATAGAATTACTATTGCAAAGATTTGTATCTATTGCTTCTGTATTACGTATATTCAAAGAATGGAATCTATACACACTTATGTCAATGGAACAATTGTCAGATTCTACATCTTATTTCCTTGGAAATGTTATTCCTCACATATATCTCATCGCTATTGTTTGTGGCGCTTTAGTAATTGTTTTATTTGGTTTAAGTATATATTTCTTTCAGTATGCAAAACTAAAAAAAGCCGTTGTGGATAAACGTATATGTCTTGGTAGTTCTTTCTTCTCTGCTTATCAATGGAAAGAAATACTTTTGCAAAGAAAAGCTATCTTTATCGTGTTAGCTGTATTTGCTTATTGTTTCTATGATGCTTCACATTACAAAGTTGTTAAAAGCAATCAAGAAGCAAGTTATGAAACATTCGTGCAACAATACTATGGTCCTATTGATGATGCCTTACTACAAAAGATACAATCAGATAAACAAAACATCTTAAAAGCCAGTCAACGTTCCGATGAACTTGTCAATAAGATGATACAAAATGAAGGTATTCTTACAGATGAAGAAGCACAGGAATTATCTTCTTTAGAAAGTACGCGTATACACAAAGATGACATAGAACGTGTAGAAGCAGAAGTCGATGCGCTACATGAAATTGATGTGGAATATTTTGTAGATAATACTTCTCTTGAATATTTAGTAGAAAAGAAAAATCCAATAGGTTCTTTACTACATTTCTTACTCGTTGCTATACCTTTGGTTTGCATAATCTTTTCAACAATGTCCAAATACTATCAAGAGGATGCATATCGATATATAGATTGTACAAAAACAGGGAAAGTAAAATATTTGGTGCATCAATGGCTTCACTTTTTTATCATTGGTATTTTATTATCCTGCATTGTATATGGCCTTTTTTACTATAAAATCACAAAATACTATCCATACACATTTACAAACCAAACAATGAATCAAGCATTAGGTATTACTTCTACGATACATATGTATACTTGGATATGCTTATCTATATGCAACTACATTTTTGTTATTTCTTTGCTAATTTCTTTAGCAATGACACTGTCGCAAAAGCTAGGTGTGATTTATGGAATAGGTATCACAACAAGTTTTCTACTACTTTCTTGTGCTATACCAAATGGCTTGTTTATGGTATTACGCTATGATTTTTTAAATCATGTATTCCAATATTGTATAACAATTACATGTATAGCTTTAGGTATCGCATGCCTATGTATTCTTAATATCGTTGAAAATGAAAAATGAACTACGCATATTCTTCTACGTAGTTCATTTTCATTTTATTATAAACCTAATGCATCTGCTGTTTTTTCAGCATCTTCCAATACTCTTTCAAACTTATCCAATGCGATATCGATAGGCTCTGGTGTTGTTAAATCTACTTCAGCATGCTTCAATTCTTCTAATGGATATGTACTACTACCCATACTTAAGAATTCTAGATAATTCTTTACTGCATCTTTTTCACCATGCAAGATTTTTTCAGAAATTGCACACGCAGAAGAATATCCTGTAGCATACACATATACATAGAAGAACATATAGAAATGTGGAATTCTGCTCCATTCATACTTCACTGCTTCATCTACGACCATCTCATCTCCAAAGTACAAATGAATCAAATCGAGATACTTTGCATTCAATGCTTCTGCAGTTAAAGCCTCACCTCTTTCGCACATTGCATGTGCTTCCTTTTCAAATTCCGCAAACATTGTTTGACGATATACTGTTCCTTTAAAACCTTCTAAGTATTGATTTAATAAAGCAAGTCTTCTTGCTGGTTCGTGTTCTTTTTCTAAGAGTTGATCAATCAATAAGTTTTCATTAACCGTAGATGCAACTTCAGCTACAAACATTGTGTAATCGCTATATTGATATGGTTGTGTGTGATTTGTTAGCCATGTGTGTTGGGAATGGCCCATTTCATGTGCTAATGTAGATACCGATTCTAAAGTGCCTGTAAAGTTTGTTTTGATGAATGGATTAGAGTCATATGTACCCGAAGAAAAAGCACCGCCTTCTTTTCCTTTATTTGGATAAACATCGATCCATCTATCTTTATAAGCTTGCTTTACGCGTTGTACATATGCTTCTCCTAGTGGAGCAACCGCATCTAATACCATTTGTTGTGCTTGTTCATAAGTATATTTATCAGGAATACCTGTTGTTAAAGGAGCATAGAGATCATAGTAGTGTACTTCATCTAGCTTTAAGATTCTCTTTCTCAAGCGAACATAGCGATACATGAGATTCATTCTTTTATGTACTGTGTCAATTAAGTTGTCATAAACACTTTCAGGAATGTTATCACTTGCCATACGCATTTGACGAGAGGAGTCATAATTTCTAAGTCTTGCTTCTGTAACACATGTTTTTACATTCCCTGAAAAAATTGCGGTTAATACATGATTATGTAATTTATATTCTTTGTAAAAAGAATCAAATGCATTTTTACGTAATACACGATCTTTCGAATTTTGTAAGAGAATGTAGGAAGACTCTGAAACTTCATGTGGATTACCTTCACTATCTAATGCATCATCAAATTGCATATCTGCATATAATAATGCATTCATAGCTTGTTCAGGTGTATTTAAAGCTTCTCCAAGGGATGCAAGAATTGCTTCTTCCTTACTAGAAAGCGTGTGTACTTTTGCACGGACCAAGTTTTCTAGATAAAATGCATAGTCTTTGAGTACTTCATCTTTAATGAAATCTTTTAGTGTAGTTTCATCATTTGCTAATATTTCTGGTTCAGCAAAACTACAAACCGTTTGCATCGTAACCAATTGTGCATATGCCTTAGAATACATACCTTGTGCATAAGAATCTCTTGTATCTTCTGTCTTTCTTAAAGACGCATAACAAAATAAGTCAGATAACTTTCTCATAACACCATTTTCTGCATCTAAAAAGACTTTTATAGCTTTTGCATCATGTAATGTACCTTCGTATTTTCCTAACGAAGCAATTTCTTTTTCAGAGGCTTTCAATGCTTCTTCAAATGCTTCATCACTATCAAATAGTGTGGATAGATCCCACATATATTGTGAATCCATGTCTTTTCTTTCTTGTAATACTTCACTCATTTGTCTTCTCCTTTTTTACAAACATGATATCCATGTCTGTTCCTTCCCCATCAATTCCGTCTACTTGTCCTGTACAAGAATATTGCCATATTTGAAATGTATATGGATAATTAGGGTATTCTGTATCGTAATGTGCTACCCAAGTATCAAATTCTTGCATATATTCTAATTGAAAATATTCCTCTAATAAATTCGAGCTATTGTAGTTCATAGCCTGATATCCAGCATTTTGTATAATATGTAGAAAAGTTACCGCATTCTCTGTCCAAGTCTCACTAGATAATTGATCAACTCTTCCTGCCCCTTCTCCTGCTTTTTCTATATCATAACAAACAGGTAGATCAATCTGGTAATTATTGATTTCACGTAACGTGAATTCTGCTTCTTCCCTAGCTTCTTCTTTTGTTGTTGCTTGCGAGAAAAAATATACACCTACTTGAATGCCATATTTGATGCAAGATTGAATATTATAGTCAAAATATGAATCTTTATGAATCACACCTGTTTCATAGCCTCTATATCCTACACGTAAGTACGCAAATTGGACACCCGCATTTTTTACCTTTTCCCAATCAATCCATTCTTGATGCGCAGAAACATCAATACCTTGCATAGAAGTATATTGATCATCTTCATAAGTTAGAAAAGAACCATCTTTCTTAAGCTTTGTCCAATCATACGTATTCGCAATAAGATTACTTTCTACAGGTGTTTCTTCTTGTTCTCTTTGCTTTTGGTTATGAATGATTGCAATCGTAGAAAAAAGAAAGATTACCAAACACGCAATCGATAACACTATACCTACTCGTTTCTTATTGATTTTTCTTTTTCTTCTACGTTTTTTTGTTGCCATAGATTAAATTGTACACCGAAACACATAAAAGAAAACAAAGATTGATGTATAATCAATACATGCGTAAAACAAAAAAAGAAATGGACATGTTACATGGCCCATTAATTAAAAACATTCTCATATTTGCCATACCATTGATGTTGAGTAATCTTTTACAAATTGGTTTAAATGCTGCAGATACAATAGTTGTAGGTAAATTTTCTGGGCAACATGCACTTGCTGCAGTTGGTGCAACAGGAGCAATCATAAATCTTATTGTATCTTTGTTTAATGGTATTGCAATTGGTGCAAATATTTTAATAGCTTCACTCATTGGTAAAGGAGATCGACATCTTATCAAAGATGGTGTGCATACAAGTTACTTCATTGCAATAACAGGTGGAATCATTTTAACAATCGTTGGATTATTGTTAACAACACCTATGTTATCTCTCATTAATACACCAAGTGATATTATTGATTTGTCTTCACTTTATATGCGTATTTATTTTATTGGTGCAATTCCATTATTGATTTATAACTTTGGTGCTGCCATTTTACGTGCCAAAGGAGATACCACAAGACCAACAGAATATTTAATGATTTCAGGCGTTCTAAATGTCATTCTCAATTTAATTACCGTCATCGTTCTAAAAATGTCTGTTATGGGTGTTGCTATTTCTACTGTAGTTTCAGAAATCGTTTCTGCATTTCTCGTTACAAAAGCACTCATGCATGAAACAGATGAAACAAAGCTCTATCTAAATGACATTCGTATGAACAAAGAACAAATCCTTACAATATTGAAAGTAGGTGTACCAACAGGCTTACAATCTAGTATGTGGGGCATTTCCAATATGGCAATTCAATCAGCCATCAATTCCTTTGGATCTGTTATTGTAGCTGGGGATAGTGCAGCATTAAATCTAGAAAGCTTTGTTTATATTGGTATGC
>ERZ808240.5687-NODE-5687-length-9997-cov-10.853752_pt1 | contig 9997 bp, 6 predicted proteins | sample MGYA00521084_ERZ808240 | MGnify/ENA primary metagenome ERZ808240 (study PRJEB31516, sample SAMN03275571) | gut metagenome | biome: mammalia-associated habitat; material: feces | host: Papio cynocephalus | place: Kenya | collected 2012-08-06 ... | reverse complement strand
CCTTCATTACCATTTTTGGCGGTTTTGGAATGCTGACTGCACTGGGCCTGCCCAGTCCGCTGAGTGCCGTGGGCACCGCCTTTGTCTGCATTCTCGTATTTGCCCTGCTGCGCGGTGTGCTGCGCTACGCAGAACAGGCCTCCAACCACTATATCGCATTCAAATTGCTGGCCCTTATCCGCGATAAGGTCTTTGGTGCGCTGCGCCGCCTGACCCCGGCCAAGCTCGAAGGCCGCGACCGCGGCGACCTCATTTCGCTGATCACGGCGGATATTGAGGCACTGGAAGTGTTCTATGCACACACCATTTCGCCCATCTGCATTGCCGTGCTGTGCGTCATTGGCATGACCTGCTTCGTGGCAAGCTATCATATTCTTCCGGCACTGGTGCTGCTGGCGGGTTACCTGCTGGTGGGCATCGCGCTGCCGGTGTGGAGCGCCAAACGCGGCGACAAAGTGGCCCGGGAGTACCGGGCAGCGCTGGCCGATACCAACAGCTATGTGCTGGAAAGCCTGCGCGGCCTGCGGGATACCCTGCAGTATCAGGATACCGCTGCCCGTGCCGAGGGCATCAATGCCCACAGCGAGACGCTGGGTGAAAAGCAAAAGGCTCTGAAATACCGCGAGGGCATTACGGTGGCTGTGACCAATACCCTCATCCTGCTCACCGTGCTGGCGGTGCTGGGCGTGAGCCTGCAGCTGTACCAGAGCGGCGCACTGGGGGCTGAGGGTGTGCTCATCTGCACCCTGTCTGCCCTGAGCTCCTTCGGCCCGGTGGTGGCACTGGCAAACCTTGGTGCCAGCCTGACCCAGGTGTTCGCCAGCGCAGACCGTGTGCTGGACCTGCTGGATGAAGAGCCCGTGACTGCCGATGTGACCGACGGCACGCACACCGCCTTTACCGGTGCAGAGGCACAGAACGTGAGCTTCTCCTATGCAGAGGAAGAGGTGCTGCATGAGCTGAGCCTGACCATTCCGGAAAAGAAGATCGTGGGCATTACGGGCCGCTCCGGCAGCGGAAAATCCACCTTCCTGCGGCTGCTGATGCGCTTCTGGGACGTGAGCAGCGGCAGCATCCGCTTTGGTGAGGAGGACATCCGCCGGGTGAACACGGCCACGCTGCGCGCGCAGGAAAGCCTGGTGACCCAGGAGACGGAGCTGTTCGACGATACCATTGAGAACAACATCCGCATTGCCAAGCGGGATGCGACCCATGAGGAAGTGGAAGCGGCCTGCAAAAAGGCAGCGCTGGACGGCTTTATCCGCAGCCTGCCCAAGGGGTATGATACCCCGGTGGGCGAGCTGGGCGGGGCACTGTCCGGCGGCGAGCGGCAGCGCATCGGTGTGGCGCGTGCCTTCCTGCACGATGCACCCTTCCTGCTGCTGGATGAACCTACCTCCAATCTGGACAGCCTGAATGAGGGCGTGATCCTCAAGGCCATCCGGGCAGAGTGCAGGGACAAGACCGTGCTGCTGGTTTCCCACCGCAAGTCTACGATGGCAGCGGCGGATATCAGCTTCTCGGTGGAGAGCGGCCGGCTGAGCTGAGATACAAATTGTTCAAAAGAAACAAGGGGCTGTTGCAAAATGGTGCAACATGGATACTCTTAGTAATATTCAAAAATAATCGTTAAATCGAATAACGCAAAAAAGCAAGTGCATCACATCTCCATCAAAAATTTTTGTTTTTTGAGAAAAAGTGTTGCACTTGCTTTAATTTTAGAAAAATACAGCCGAAATTGTTTCGTTGTATCGTTTGAAAATGGGGCGTTGTATTTTGCAACAGCCCCTTGTTTTATGCATTCAGGAAATCAGTTCAGCGTCTTTTTGTAGGCCTTGACGATCTGGCGGCCGATGTAGCGGTGGCCGGCAGCGGTGGGGTGGGCGTCCAGTGCCGTCTGGGTGAAGGGAATGGACACATAGGTCAGGCCCTCCTGGGCAGCGAACTGCTTTTCAAAGCGGTTCAGGCGGTTGAAGTACCGCGTCCAGACCAGATTGCCGGGCTGGGGGTTGTTGTAGCCCAGCAGCAGGATCTTGGCATCCGGGTTGAGGGCGCGAATGGCCTGCACACTGCGCTCGATGTTGGCGGTGACCTCATCGTAGGCAACATTGCAGATCTCGCTGATGCCGGAGGAAAGCACCTTCAGCACGGCCTTGGTCTCTGCAGCGGTCAGCTCATTCTGCTTGATGAGCCCCAGAAAGGCGAAGACCGACTTGGGGGTGAAGTCGCGCAGGGCGCCGGTCATAAACGGGTAGAGGACCATGGTGGTCTTGAGGTTGGAAGCCTGGCCCAGTGCACCGATGAAGCGCACCAGTGCATCGTTGGCGCCGATCTGGATGGTGATGACGTCTGCCTTGCGGACGTAGTCCTGCAGCTGGGGCGTATCATACTGCATACCGGAATAGCGGTTCGTAGAAGCCATGGTGCCGGTCTCCAGCAGCTCGACCAGGTCGCCGGACAGCAGGGCCGGCAGGCCGAAGTTGATGGCGTGTTCGCGATCCAGGCCCAGCTCATCGGCCACTTCGGCAACAAAACAGCTGCTGGAATAGCCGGTGTAGTTGGCATCCATGATGTACTTGACGCCGTCCAGCTCGTACTGAGCATCGGGCATTCCAAGCCCGGCAGTGATGCTGTCGCCCAGAGCAAGATAGGTAAGGGTGTGCTCCTCCTGGGCAGATTCGGTGCTCTGCACGGCGGCAGCGGTGTCATCTGCAGCAGGGGCGGCTTCTGCAAAGGCAGAGATGGTGGGCAGTGCCAGCATCAGCGCGGCGCAGAAGAGACTGACGATACGTTTTTTTAACATGATATCTCCCTTTCTCTTTTCCAATGAATCTATCGCAAGTCAAAAAATTAGCGCAACATTGAAAAGGCATATTTGCGATATGCAATTCAATGTTGTTGCTGTTGCATTAAAAAGTTGAATTGCTATAAGCACACGTTCCGAAAAACGTTACTTCACAAGTTTTTTCAGCGCCCGGCTGACCTGGCGGCCGATGTAGCTCTGGCCTGCAACGGTGGGGTGGCCGTCCATGGCCGTCTGGGCGCAGGGAATGGCGACGTAGGTCAGGCCCTCCTTGGAGGCAAGCTCTTTTTCAAATTTGTTCAGGCGGCTGAAGTAGTCCGCCCAGGCCGGCAACAGCGGCACGGGGTTCGTGTAGCCCAGCAGCACGATCTGTGCGTCCGGGTTCAGCTCCCGGATGCCCTGCACGATCTGCGGGAGGTTGGCGGTGACCTCGTTGTAGGCCGTGCTGCAGATCTCCTTCATGCCGCTGGTCAGCAGCTTGTTGGTGGCGGCGCTCTCTGCCCGGGTGAGCTTGAGGGCGGAAAGGTCGTTCAAAACGCTGTTCAGCGTCTCAAAGGTAAAGTTTCGTAGACTGCCGCTGACGACGGCATTGGCCAGCTTTTCACTCTTCCAGTTGGTGGCGTTGCCCAGGCCGACAATGCAGGGCACCAGCGCATCGTTGGAACCGATCTGGATGCTGACGATGTCTGCATTGCGGATGTACTCCTGATACTCCGGGTAGACGTAGTAGGTGCCGGAGGGCTGGTTCATCTGCGGCATGGCACCGGTGCGCACCAGGTCCAGCATGTCGGTGCTCATCAGGCCGGGCAGGCCCAGGTTGATGGCGTGCTGCCGGTCCAGCCCGAGGCTGTTGGCGACCTTGGCCACGTAGCACTGAGAGGAGTAGCCCTGAAAGTTGGGGGCCAGGTCATAGCCGATGGGGGCCAGGTTGAATTTCAGGTCAGTCAGGCCGACGCCGGCGGTGATGCTGTCGCCCAGAGCAACGTAGGTGTACTGGGCGGAGGCCTCCGGCTGCGGTTCCTCAGCGGCAGTTTCTGCCTGCGCGGCAGGCTGCTCCGCCTGGGGCTGGTCAGCGGGAACATCGGCAGTTGCGGGGTCTTCTGCAAAGGCAGGAACCGCCAGTGCCAGCAGCAGGGCGGCAGAGAACAAAAGGCTTGCGAGCTGTTTTCGGGTCATAAGATTGCATTCTTCTTTCTTTGGCGCAGCGCGCCGGATGAGAGTCTTATTCTTATAATAAGAAAGCAGGAAGGAAATGTCAATGGTCGGAATTCAACCCAGACGCAATAAAACGGAAATAAAACACTCATAAAATCGAAACAGAATGCAGACAAAGACGAAACAAAAGAAAAACAAAAAAGCCGGCTGTGCCAGAACAGCACAGCCGGCCGAAGACCGGAAAAATCAGTAATCGCGGGAGGTGATCTCTTCCTCCAGCTTGCGGTAATCCACCTTGCCGATGGGGGTAAACGGCAGTTCCGAAACGAACTTGTAGCCCACCGGCTGCACGTATTCGGGCAGTTCCTCCTTGCACAGCTGGCGCAGCTCGCGCACGATCTGGCGCTTCTTCTTGTCTGCAGCAGGCGACAGCACCACATAGACAAAAGGCAGGCGGCCCTGCACATGGTCCTTGTCGGTGCAGCCCACCACCGAGCACTGATGCACAGCGGGGTGGCGGCTGATGACGTTTTCGATCATGGAGGGGAACACCTTGAAGCCGTCGTGGCGGATGATCAGGCGCTTGATGCGGCTGTCCAGATAGACGAAACCATCCTCATCCATATAGCCGATGTCGCCGGTGTGCACCCAGATGCGGCCATCTGCGTGCTTGTGCAGCACGGCAGCGGTCTCAGCCGGTTTGCCATAGTAGCCCTTCATCATGGTGGGGCCGGAAATGCACAGCTCGCCGCGCTCCCCGAGAGGCAGTTCCCTGTCCGTACCGGGGTCAAACACCGAGATGACCGTGTTGACCATGGGAATGCCCACGCTGCCCACCTTGTTGTTTGCGCCGGCGGCCACCGTGGCGGCGGAGGCGACCTCGGTCATGCCGTAGCCCTTGGCCATGGGAAACTCCACGTTGTGGGTGGTGAGGAAATCATTGACCATCTGCTCGGCACCAATGGAAATGGCATCGCCGCCGGCGGCATAGTTGCGGATGAAGTCCAGGTCCTTCTTCTGCAGGAAGGGGTCTGCCGCCATCTGCTGGTAGTGGGCGGGCACACCGAACATGTGCTCCGGCTTATACTTCCAGATCAGGTGGCCCAGCTTGGCCGGGTCCAGATTGGGGATGATGATCACGGTCAGGCCCAGCACCAGCGGCAGATGCACGCCGCAGGCATAGCCGTAGGCAATGAACGGGGGCATGATGTTCATCAGCTTCTGACCCTTCTGGAACAGGTTGTCGTAAGCGGAGAACTGCTGCGCAATGGCGTTGAAGTTGTCGTCCATGAGCATGACGCCCTTGGGGGAACCGGTGGTGCCGCCGGTGTGCACGACCACGCAGGCATGCTCCGGGTCATAGGGCTCTGCCGCCGTGCTCTGGTTCTCACCGGCTGCAATGAAGTCCTTCCAGTGGAGAACATTGGAGGCATAGCGGTTCTTATCCGGGGTAGTCAGCCGGTAGGCAACGGCCATGTGCAGGGGCAGGGAGTCTGCCGGAGAGATGACCAGAATGCGTTCCACGTGGGTGCGCTTGGCGGCCTGGTGGCAGCGGTCATAGGCCACATTCAGGCAGATGAGCAGGCGGGAATCCACCTCGGTGATGTATTCGTGGATGCCCTCTGGGCTGTAGCGCGGGTCTACCAGATTCAGGGTGGCACCGATCATATCGGCAGCGTAGAACGCATAGATGACCTCCGGGGTCATCACGCTGACTACCGTGGCAATATCGCCCTTTTTCATGCCGATGGCACGGAAAGCGGCCGCCGTCTTTTTGACGTTGACCATCAGGTCTGCATAGCTGAATTTGCGGCCATAGTATTCCATAGCGGGCTCACTGAGGCGGTTTTTATTCTGCTGGCAGACATAGTCAAAGGCAGAACAGGCCGGCAGGGTCTGCTGGATGTATTTTTCCTCATAATATTTCAGCCAGGGCTTTGCAGCCGAAGCGTAGACCGGCTCCTGGGAGGCAGTTGTCATAATGGATTCCAACCTTTCTCTTCTTTTCTCTTTTTATTCCGGAACACTGCTTGCAATGCGGAAAAAAACGGCAGCCCGCCTGGACGGAAAGCTGCCGTTTTCATAAAATCGGTTTGCAGGGAGATCCGTTCCCTGTCTGTATTGTAGAAGAATGCTGCAGGAAAGTCAATGAACAAACTGTGAGCAACGACAAAAAATTCAGCGAAATTTTTGGAAGGCCGTGGCGGATTTACTGCGGATCCATCCATTCCTGCGCTTCCGCACCGCTGCACAGCACCCAGTGGCGGGGGCGCAGCTCCATCCACAAGGGGGGTTCCTTGGAGTAATCGTGCATGGCAGGATCATAGACCAGCAGCTTTTTGTCCCGCTCGTGACGGGGGTCCGGCATGGGAATAGCGGACAGCAGGCTGCGGGTATAGGGGTGGATGGCATGGGTCACCAGCTCTTCGGCGTCCGCCAGCTCCACGATCTGGCCCTTATGGATGACGGCGATGCGGTCCGAGATGTACCGCATGACCGAAAGGTCGTGTGCGATGAACAGATAGGTGATGCCGCGCTCCTTCTGCAGGTGGCGCAGCAGGTTGAGCACCTGGGCGCGGATGGACATATCCAGTGCGCTGATGGGCTCATCTGCAATGATGAAGTCCGGCTCCACAATCAGCGCGCGGGCAATGCCGATGCGCTGGCGCTGGCCACCGGAGAATTCGTGGGGGAAGCGGGATGCGAATTCCGGCAGCAGGCCCACATCCAGCAGCGCCTGGCGGACTTTTTCTTCCCGCTCAGCAGCGGAGAGATCCGGCCGGACATTCTGCAGGCCCTCGCCCACGATGTAGCTCACCTTGGCGCGCTCGTTCAGAGAGGACTGCGGGTCCTGGAAGATCATCTGGATCTCCTTGATGACCTGTTTATCCAGTGCATGGGAGATCTTGCCGTTGATCTTCTGGCCCTTGTAGAGGATCTCGCCGCCGGAGGTGGGCAGGATGCGCATAATCGCGCGGCCAATGGTGGTCTTGCCGGAGCCGGACTCACCCACCAGACCAAAGGTCTCACCCTTGTAGATCTTGAAGTTGGCGTCCTGCACGGCACGGTAAGCCTTGCGGCCGGAGCCGTAGGTCACGTCCAGATGATTGACCTCCAGAAGGACTTCCTTCTCCGTCTCAGTTGCTTTTTCTTTTTCGTCTGCCATTTACAGTCCCTCCTCCCGCAGCAGCTTTACCGCCGTGGGCGGCTCGATCTTGGGTGCACGCGGGTCCAGCAGCCAGGTCTTGGCCTTATGGGTGGGCGACACCTCGAAATAAGGCGGGCGCTTGACAAAGTCGATTTTGAGCGCCTGCGGGTTGCGGGGCGCAAAGGCATCGCCGTGGATCTCAGCAAAGAGGTTCGGCGGGGTGCCCTGGATGTTGAACAGGTCTTCGCCCTTGATGCCCATCTGCGGCATACTGGACAGCAGCGCCCAGGTGTAAGGGTGGCGGGGATCGTAGTAAATGTCATCAGCGGTGCCGATCTCCACGATGTCACCCGCATACATGACGGCCACACGGTCTGCAATGTTGGCCACAACGCCCAGGTCGTGGGTGATGAGCACGATGGTCAGGTTGTACTTGACCCGCATCTCCTTGAGCAGCTGCAGGATCTGGGCCTGGATGGTCACATCCAGTGCAGTGGTGGGTTCATCGCAGATGAGGATCTGTGGGTTGCAGGCCACCGCAATGGCAATGACCACGCGCTGGCGCATACCGCCGGAAAACTCGTGCGGGTACTGGTTGAAGCGCACTTCCGGGTCTGCAATGCCTACGTCCCGCAGGTATTCCAGCGTCTTTTCCTTGGCAGCCTTGCCCTTGAGGCCCTGATGCAGCACCACGGCCTCCATGATCTGCTCACCGATGGTCTTCAGCGGGTTGAGGCTGGTCATGGGGTCCTGCATGATCATGGCGATCTCGTGGCCGCGTACCCGGAGCCAGTCTTTTTCCTTTTTCAGTTCGGACAGGCGGATGGGTTTGCCGTCATCAGCGCCGTAATAATCAATGGTGCCGCCGGTAATGGAGCCGTTGGCGTCCAGCAGGCCCATGAAGGACTTGGTAAAGACGCTCTTGCCGGAACCGGACTCGCCCACGATGGCGAGCACCTCGCCGTGGTAAAGGTCAAGGTCGATGCCGCGAATGGCGTGCAGAACCTTGCCGCGGAGGTTGAATTTGATGTTGACGTCCCTTGCAGAGAGGATCAGCTGATTGTGTTCCATCGTCTGTTCCTCCTTACTGAAGATGGTTCTTCGGGTCAGCAGCGTCCGAGAAGGCGTTGCCGATCAGATAGAACGCAATGGTGACGAAGCTCAGGATGATGGTGGGGTAGAGCAGCTGGTAGCGCAGGCCTGCCTGCATCATGACCTTGCGGCCGTCGTTGATCAGGTTGCCCAGCGAGGGCGTCTCGACCGAGAGGCCCAGGCCGATGTAGGTGATGAACACCTCGCTGCCGATGGCAGAAGGAATGGTGAGCGCCATGCGCAGCATGATGACCGACACCAGATAGGGCAGCAGGTTGCGCAGCACGATACGGAAGGTGGGCGTGCCGATGCAGCGGGATGCCACGTTGTAGTCGCGGTCACGGATGATCAGGATCTGGTTGCGGATGAAGCGCGCCATGGCGATCCAGCCGGTGATGGACATGCCCAGGATCAGCGTTTTGATGCTGGGGCTTGCCACGTAGGAGATCAGGATCAGGATGATGGTGGAGGGGATGTTGTCGCAGATGTTGTACAGCTCGGTGAAGAAGAAGTCCAGCTGGCGGACATAGCCCCACAGCACGCCCACTGTGATGCCGACCACAGCCTCAATGATGGCCACGAAGAAGGCGATGGTCAGGCTGGTGCGGGCACCGGCCCAGATGCGGGCCCAGAGGTCCTGGCCGATGGAGTTGGAGCCCCAGATAAAGCCCTTTTCACCGGGGGCGATGTTGCGGTACTGGATGCCGGTCACCGGGTCCACCTCACAGAGGTTGGGGTCTACCTGGCCGGGCAGATACGGCTGCAGGAAGGCAAAGGCCACCACAGCCACCAGCGCGATGAGCAGCGCCACGGCCAGCTTGTTCTTGAAAAAGGCACGGAAGGTGCTGCCCCAGTAGCTGTAGTTGGAGCTGGCCGTGGCCTCTGCCTGCTCGGCATGGAAGCCGGCCGGGGTGAACAATTCGTCCTCCGGCAGGTCTGCCCAGGCAGCGGGGCCGTCCTTCTGCAGGGTGTTGAGCTGGGCTTCCAGCTTTTTGGATTTTTCTTCTTTGATGCGGAACAGCATTACCGGCCACCTTCTTTCTTGCCAAAACTGATGCGGGGATCAATGAGCACCATGAGCAGGTCGCCCAGGATCAGGCCGATGATGCCCACGCAGGCGTACAGCAGCACGATGCCCTGCACCATGGTGTTGTCATGGCGCTGCACACAGGTGACCAGCAGGCCGCCCATGCCGGGAATGCTGTACAGGCTTTCAATGTAAATGGAGCCGACCACCGTATTCAGGAAGGCGGAAGGAATGTACTGCACCAGCGGCACCATGGCATTGCGGAAGACATGCCGCAGTGCGATGCCGTTTTCACTCACGCCCTTGGCGCGGGCCAGGCGGACGTAATCCTTGTTGCTCTCATCCACCATGTAGCGGCGCAGCCACATGGCATAGAACGCCACATTGCCCAGGCTCATGGAGCAGACCGGCAGGATCCAGCACCGCCAGTCCGAAGCATCGAACAGCAGGCTGATGCCCAGGGCCGTGGTGCCGTACATCTGGATGTACAGGTAATACACTGCCGCGGGCACGGCCTGAATCAGCACAATGATGGCCGTGCCGATCTTATCTGGCAGGCGGTTTTTGAACCGCCCCATGTACAGGCCCATCGGAATGCCGATGATCAGGCTGAGCAGCATGGCGTAAACGCCCATCTGGATGGAGATGGGCAGCTTTTTGGCCAGAATGCTGGTGACAGAGACGTTGATCTTGTAAATGTGGCTCACGCCCAGGTCACCGTGCAGGGCATTTTTCCAGAAGCGGCCGATCTGCACCGGCAGCGGGTCCAGCA
>ERZ808240.5685-NODE-5685-length-10001-cov-3.580334_pt1 | contig 10001 bp, 8 predicted proteins | sample MGYA00521084_ERZ808240 | MGnify/ENA primary metagenome ERZ808240 (study PRJEB31516, sample SAMN03275571) | gut metagenome | biome: mammalia-associated habitat; material: feces | host: Papio cynocephalus | place: Kenya | collected 2012-08-06 ... | reverse complement strand
GGCCTCCAGAGCCACAATCTGGCGCTCTAACCAACTGAGCTACACCCACCATATAGACTTGAACGCACGTCAGACCCAATTGAATTGGTACGCCAGGAGGGATTCGAACCCCCGGCCTACTGCTTAGAAGGCAGTTGCTCTATCCAACTGAGCTACTGGCGCATACAGAATCGTCTGTGCCTGCATGTGATGTAAGTGGTATGGAGCGGGTGATGGGAATCGAACCCACGTGTTCAGCTTGGAAGGCTGACATTCTACCATTGAACTACACCCGCAGGCTTTTCACAATGCTCACTTAGTATACCAATCCAAGCGGGAATTGTCAAGCGTTTTTTGCAAAAAACTTTTGGTTTTTTCTAAAATTTCGCAGAATACACGTTGTACATCGTGACAGCCAGCACACACAGAAACAGAGCGATGAGCAAACCGCAACAAACGTTCAGCTGTTTTTGCACAGCGGCGATTTGTTCCTTGTTTCCGGTCTTTTTCACGGTCTCCTGCTTGCGCAGCAGCGCCATCGTTGGAATCAGCAGCACAATGAGAACGGCGATAATAATGAGTCTCCAAGTCATGGGGACACCTCCTAGAAATATATCCCTCCGTCATGGCTGTGCCATGGCGGAGGGGGAAACATCAGATTGTTTGCACGATAATTTTGCCGTCTGCGGCAGAGACATGGGCACCGCTGAGCGGATGCTCCCATGCGGCGATAATGCGGTTGGCAAGCTCATCCTCGACCTGCTTTTCAATCGCGCGACGCAGGTTGCGGGCGCCGAATTTGACGGAGAACGAATCCTCAATCAGATAATCGACGAGCGAATCATCCCAAGTCAGACGGATGTTGTTCTCTTCCAGCGTGTCGCGCAGCTGACCCAGCATAATTGCCGCGATGCCGCGGAAATCATCCTTTGTGAGGTGAGAGAACGAGATAATATCGTCAATGCGGTTGAGAAACTCCGGCCGCATGATTTCCTCCAGAGCCTTGACGGCACGCGCTTCGCCCTGCTCGGAGACCGTCTTGCCAAAGCCGACAGAGCCGCCGGAACGGTCAGAACCGGCGTTGGATGTCATGATGATAATGGCATTTTCAAACGACACGGTGCGTCCCTGCGCGTCTGTAATGCGGCCATCGTCCAAGACCTGAAGCAGAATGTTCAGGACATCCGGATGTGCCTTCTCAATCTCGTCGAACAGGACAACGGAGTACGGACGGCGGCGCAGCTTTTCCGTCAGCTGACCGGCCTCGTCAAAGCCGACATATCCCGGAGGGGAACCGATCAGGCGGGAAACCGTGTGCTTTTCCATATATTCCGACATATCCAGACGGATGAGAGCTTCCGGCGTGTCAAACAGATCCTCTGCCAGCGCCTTGACCAGCTCGGTCTTGCCGACACCGGTCGGGCCGACAAACAGGAAGGAAATCGGCTTGTGCTTCGGGCTGATACCGGCGCGGGAACGGCGAACGGCATGAGCCACGGCGGAAACCGCCTTTTCCTGACCGACAACGCGGTGGTGCAGACGCTCTTCCAGACCAATGAGGCGGGAGAATTCCTGCTCGCAGACCTTGGATGCCGGAACACCCGTCCACAGCTCGATGACGGAAGCCAAATGCTCTGTGGTCAGCTCCGGAACCGGAATTTTGCGCAGCTCGGTCAGCTTGTTTTCCGTCTGCAATTCCAAGCTCTTCAGCTCGGCCATCTGCTCGTAGACCTCGTTGTTCTGCGGCAGCTGCAGCAGATCGTCCTGCTTGTGGTGAATTTCTTCCAGCTTGTCGCCAAGCTCCGGAATTTCGGCGGTTGCTGGGCTGTCCAGATTCAGGCGGGAGCAGGCTTCATCAATCAAATCAATGGCCTTGTCCGGCAGGAAACGATCCGTGATATAGCGCTCGGACAGCGTTGCTGCCTGATGGCAGATTTCGTCGGAGATATGCACGCCATGGAAGGTCTCATAGTAGCCGCGCACGCCCTTGAGAATCTCTGTCGTGTCTGCGATGGACGGTTCAGCAATGGTCACCGGCTGGAAGCGTCGCTCCAGTGCGGCGTCCTTTTCGATATATTTGCGGTATTCGGCGAAGGTTGTCGCGCCGATGACCTGAATTTCTCCGCGGGACAGTGCCGGCTTGAGAATATTTGCCGCATTCATCGAGCCTTCGGCGTCACCGGCACCGACGATGTTGTGCACCTCATCAATGACGAGGATGATGTTGCCGAGAGACTTGACTTCGTTGATGAGTCCCTTCATGCGGCCTTCAAACTGACCGCGGAACTGCGTGCCTGCGACAAGGGAAGTCAGATCCAGCAGATGCACTTCCTTGTTCTTGAGCTTATACGGCACATCGCCCTTGGCGATGCGGATCGCCAGACCTTCTGCGACGGCGGTCTTGCCGACACCCGGCTCGCCGATCAGACACGGATTGTTTTTCTGGCGGCGATTGAGAATCTGGATGACGCGTTCGGTCTCGCTCTCTCTGCCGACAATCGCATCCAGCTGTCCCTGACGGGCGCGATAGGTCAAATCGGTGCAGTAGGCGGACAGATTCTTGCGCTTTTTCGCTTCCTTCTTCTTGCGGCGCGCTTCTTCCTTGTCCTGGGTGTCCGTGCCGGTCTCCTCGTTCGATGCGCCGGCATTTTCGTTGCCGGAGAACAGCTTGTCGAGGAATGGGAAGGTGTGTGTGCCGCCAAAATCGAACGAATCGTCGTCCGGATTGTCGGAATCCTCGTCCGGGATGAGATCGGCGTCATCTGCGTCCTCGTCATCCGGATTGATGAGCGAGTGCATGTTGGTCATCTCATCGGTGATCTGGTCGAGATCATCCTCTGTGATGCCCATCTGGCGCATCAGGCCGTCAATCGGCTTGAGACCCAGCTCTTTGGCACATTTCAGGCAGTAACCCTCGTTGGAGGCGCCGCCTTCTTCCATTTTAGAGATAAACACCACCGCCACGTTTTTGTGGCAGCGGGAGCATAATGGCATATGCATAGGGGTAAATTCCTTTCTACTATTGCGAAGTATGTCTGAATGATAAAAAAATTCGGGAAAATACTCAGGTGTTGGCGGTATCGCTTTCAAACAGCGATACGCCGTCGTTCCAGCCGACCAGCTTTCCGGCAATGGCGGAGTGCTCCATCACGGACGGAGAGAGCAGACCGGCATCGGAATAGGCTGCCGGAGCGACCAGCTTGACGGCCCACAGCACAACGGTGCACAGCACCAGACCGCAGGCGAGCCCGAGCAGACCGCCGAGCAGTGCGTTGCACGAATGAATCACCGGCAGACGCGTGAACAGGTCGAGCGCGGATGCTGCCCAGTGAATCAAAATGAGCAAGACGATAAACGACACAAGGAAGATCATGACATAGGCGAGTGCCTCGCCGACACACAGCGCAATGGCGCTGAGCATGGTGTCGCGCGGATCTTCTGCCGCTTGCAGTACCTCTAAGGATACATGCTGAGAGGATAAGATGTTCTGCAAATAGCCGGAAATGCTGTTCCATAGCTCAGAAGCAGATGTAGACACGGAGGTCGATAGCGTCGGCATGGACGCGCTGACCGACTCCTTCAGATACGGAGCAATTTTTGCGCCGACCTGCGCGCGGAAGTGTCCGGCGCATACCAGCGCGAGAATCAGTGCGGCGAGTGAGCCGAACAGATTGAAAATCGTACCGACAAATCCTCTGCGGAATCCATTGATGGTGTATAAAAGGATAACGAGTAAAACGATCCAGTCAACAGCTGTCATAAACATTCCGTCCTTTCAAGGAAATAGAAAATAGAGCGTGTGTCTTGTGCGGTCAGTCCGAGGAAGAACGGAAATCTTCCAGCTGGCTGCCGATGGTCAGCACGCGCGCCTGACTGTTAAACAGGGCGATGGCGGAGCCGCCGGAACGCATATAGACACGAGACAGACCAGTCAGTCCGGTCTGGGAATCAATCTCTTTTAGACTCTTAGAATAGAATGTGACGGTTTCGCCGGTCGTGATGGCGAGTCGTCCGTCGCAGTAGCTGACGCCGTCCGGCTGCTCCGGCAGATATAACGGCTTGCGGGAAGCCGTGCCGCGTGCATTGATGAGGACAACCTCGGCACGGCCGGTCTGCGAATAGGCCTCTGTTGCCAGAGCAAGACAGTCGTTTGTCAAATCGAACGCGATCAGATCATCGGAAGAATAGTCCTTTTGATACTTGATTTGTCCGCCGCGGGAGACAACATAGGTTGCGTTGTCGCAGATGGCACAGACGGTATTGTTGCCCAGAAATTTCATGCCGAGCACGAGATTGCCGTTCATGTCAACGCCGTCATCGCTCTCGCTTGGCTGCTTATCCGAATTGATGTCGGCAAAGAGCAGCTTAGAGGTCAGCGTCAGACCGTCCTGCTGGAAGCAAAACAGCGCCAAACGCTGGCCGTCCGAGGAAAGTGCCGCGGACATGATGTAGCAGTTGTTGGTAGACCACGTGTACAGATGCTCGTTGTCCACGTTGTATACGCGGACGGCGCTCTTGTAGCCAGCTTCGTCGGTCACGATGGCGACATTGCCGTTTGCGGCGATGTCTGCGTTGGTAATCGGGGAGGACACCGTCTGCGAGTACAGCTCATTGAGCGTGTTTGTGACGGTAAAGCGATACGCGCCGCGGTCAAAGACCAGCAGATACTGATTGGATGCGCGCATCACCGGATTGGCATAGGAAAGATTGGTTTCCATCTGCGAGTATTTGCCCGGCAGCTCAAAGGATAACGAATTGTCGGAACAAATGGCGAGTCCGTTGCCGAACGGCATGATGGATTTGCTGGAACCGGATGGATACGAGATCACCGTCATATCTTCTGCCGACCGCACGGAGGCGGCTTTGAGAGAAGAGCGGATGTTGGCGAGACTCGCGGGGGTAAACAGCTGTAAATTCATGCCGACAAACAGCAGGGTGACGAGGACGAGCAGGCGCCCGACATAGGTGCGGCAGCGATGGACGCGGCGAAGCGTGACATCGGGGCTGTTCCACAGCGGATCCTCCCGCCGCTTCAAAGACATTTTTTTCATATCGGCAGCCCTCCCGGCACGCTTTCATCTGCGTGGAGATGAAAGGGATCAAGCTCCGGCGTCGTGTCATACCAGAGGCGTGTCATGTACAAGCCCTGCGGCGGGAGCGTTGGCCCCGCCTGCTCGCGGTCGCAGCTCGCCAGAATCGTTTGAATCTCTTCCGGCGGGAATTTTCCCTGCCCGGCGTACAATAGCGTGCCGGAGATCGCCCGCACCATGTTGTACAAAAAGCCGTCCGCCGAGACGCGGATGCGAACCAGCGCACCGACAGCATCGACGCTGCAGGTGAAGATTTCCCGCACGGTCGATTTGACCGGTGTGCCCATTGAGCGAACGGCGGCGAAATCTTTTCTGCCGATAAAATATTGGGCGGCACGCTGCATGGCATCTACATCCAGCGAATAGGGATAGAAATAGCTGCGGCTCACCGCAAACGGATCTCGAATTTTCCCCGGAGAGATGAGATAGGTGTACTCCTTGCGGGTGCAGTTGAAGCGTGCGTCGAAGTCGTCCGGCACGAGCGTGGCGCCGGATACGGCAATGTCCATCGGGAGATGGGCGTTGACGGCGAGCGGCAGGCGATCCATGGGGATGGTGTGCGTGCCGTGAAAATTGGCAACATATCGCCGCGCGTGGACACCGGCGTCTGTGCGTCCGACACCGGAAACCGACACCTCCTGCCCTAGGAGGGAGGAGAGGGCCTCGGTCACGGTCTGCTGGACAGAGCTTGCATTGCGCTGGGTCTGCCAGCCGTGATACGCGGTGCCGTCATAGCTGAGAATAATCGCTGTATTCAAAGGACAGATTCCTTTCTATGATGAGTAAAAGTATAACAGGAGGCTATTACAAAAGTGTGAACAACGGAGCCGGAAAAGAAAAAAGTTTGAAAACGAATCGAGCTTCGCACACACGAGAACAGAACATTCCTGCCTATATTATAGAATACAGACCTGAGAAGAAAAATGCAACGGTCAATGTGGCATTTTTTCCGGTTTTATGGTACGATAGCAATACGCTATACAAGAAACAGGTGGTATTTTCCATTGGCAAATACAAAAAAGACAACGACGCGGACGAAAAAAACTGCGTCAAGCAAAAAGACGTCCGCCGGAACGCGGCGGACGACGTCTCGGAGCAGCGGCGCAAAAACGACAAATGCAGCGAGCCGCAAACGCACGGGAACGAAAAAGACGAACACCACGCGGCGCGCGGCGCCGAAAAAACAGCAAGAGAACCTGATCGAAAGCGGGCAGGTATGGAATAACGTGACCGTCGGCATTGGACTGCTGGTGCTGGCGGTGATTCTTGCGCCGGCGCTGTGCCAGATGGACGGCGTGCTGCTCACCGGCGTACTGCATCTGGTCGGCGGACTCATCGGCTGGGGAAGCAAGCCGTTTTGTCTTGCCCTGTGCGCAGGCGGTACGATTGCGCTGTGCGATTTTCGGCCGGTGCGCCTGCGCGTGACGAGCGCGCTGCTGCTTCCGGTGCTGTGGAGCGCCCTCGCGCAGACGATTCTCGTCAATCCTCGCATGGCAATCAACTTTTCGTCCATGATTGAGCTGTGGCACAACGGACAGAGTCTGCATATGGGCGGCGTGATCGGCGGTATGCTGGCGAGTATTCTGGTATTTCTGCTGTCCAGTATGGGTGCCAAAATCGTGCTCGTTATGGTCATGGCGCTTTTGCTGCTCGTTGCGTGCAATACGACACCGGTGCGCATTTGGATGTGTCTGCGCGGTATGCTGTATGAGGACGTCGAACAGCTGCGCGAGCAGGATATGACCGTGTCACCGGCAAAGACGCGCACGGAAGAGCTGGATGACGAGGAGCGCACACAGCTGCTCGGCCAGACCAGCCTCATGACCCGGCTGCGCAATCAGCGCGGCAGCCGCCGAAAGGCAAAGCTGCTCAAGCAGCAGGAAGAGGCTGAGCGGGCGCAGCAGGAAACCGACGATTTGTCGGAAGACAAGCCGCAGGAAGCGTCTGCGCAGGCGGCACCGGAGAGCAGAGTGGACAATCGCCGCCGTCTGGCGGAGGTGATGCCAAATCTCACAGAGACCATGCATACGCCGGAGATAACGCCGCAGGCCGAACCGGATGTGCCGCCTTGGGAAGAGGCGGCTGCGAAGGCAGAGCAGCAGACTGCGGCGCCGCAGGAAGAAACGCGCGCGACAAAGGAAGAAAAACAACAGGTACATCAGGAAATTGCCCGTGCGCTGGACACACCGGCGGCAGAATATCAGTATCCGCCGCTCAAGCTGCTGAAAAATGCACCGAAAACCTCCAATACGGATGTTCGCGCCGAACTGCGCGACAGTGCCGAACGGTTAGTAGATACGCTGGCATCGTTTGGCATCGACGTGCAGATTATCAATATTGTGCGCGGCCCGTCGGTCACGCGCTTTGAAATTCAGATGGAACGCGGCGTCAAATTTTCACGCATTACCTCGCTGTCGGATGATATTGCGCTGTCGCTGGGCGCGGATACCGTTCGCATTGCGCCGATTCCGGATAAATTGGCCGTCGGCATTGAGGTGCCGAACCGCACGGTACAGATGGTATCGCTGCGCGATGTCATTGGCTCGAAGGCCTTTGAAAATTCGCAGGCAAGCCTGTCCGTTGCCCTCGGCAAGGACATTACCGGCGCAGCGCAGGTCATTGATCTGGCAAAGATGCCGCATTTGCTCATTGCCGGTACGACAGGCTCCGGTAAATCTGTGTGCATCAATTCGATTTTGATTTCGCTGCTGTATAAATCCTCTCCGGCCGATGTGCGGCTCATCATGGTTGACCCGAAAATGGTCGAGCTGGGCAATTATAACGGCATTCCGCATCTGCTCATTCCGGTCGTCACGGACCCGAAAAAGGCGTCCGGTGCTCTGAGCTGGGCGGTCAGTGAGATGGAGCGGCGCTATGCGCTGTTTGCGGCGTCCGGTGTGCGCGGCCTCAGCGATTACAATGAGCTGGTGCGCCAGCAGCAGGAACAGGCACAGGAGGAGCCGCCGACGGAAGAGGCGGACGGACAGCAAGTAATCCATCCGCGCATGGAGCATCTGCCGCAGATTGTCATTGTCATTGACGAGCTTGCCGATCTCATGATGGTGGCGGCAAAGGAGGTCGAGACGTCGATCTGCCGCATCGCGCAGAAGGCGCGTGCTGCCGGTATGCATCTGGTCGTTGCGACGCAGAGACCGTCTACCGATGTCATTACCGGTTTGATGAAGTCGAACATCCCATCACGCATTGCTTTTGCGGTGGCATCGCAGGTCGAATCGCGCATTATTTTGGATACCGTCGGCGCGGATAAGCTGATTGGCAAGGGCGATATGCTGTATTCCCCGATCAATCTCAATAAGCCAGTGCGCATTCAGGGCTGTTTTGTCAGCACAGAGGAAATTGAAAACGTCATTCAGTATGTAAAGAAAAACGCCGAAGCGGAGTATTCGCAGGAAATTATGGATCATATCGAGAAGCAGTCGGAGAGCGAATCGGCGGGCGGCTACGATGCGTCCGAGGATGAGGACGAGCTGCTGCCGCAGGCGATTACGATTGTTGTCGAGTCGGGACAGGCATCGGTATCCATGCTGCAGCGCCGCTTGAAGCTGGGCTATGCGCGCGCCGCGCGTCTGGTCGATCAGATGGAGCAGCGCGGCATTGTCGGGCCGTTTGAGGGCTCCAAACCGCGCCGCGTGCTCATCACGCGCGATGACTGGATGCAGATGCAGCTCCGCGCAAGAGATCTGCCGTGATAACAAATTTCTGAGCGCATAAAAATGCGCAAAACCGCTTGCATATCGCGGCGGGAATATAGTAAGATAATCATATACACAACAAAAGATATTTGAGGAGGTTTTTACGATGTCTTTCCGCAAGATTGATCCGACCGAGCTGCCGGGCAATGCCATTGATGAAATCTGCAACAAGTGGATGCTGCTGGCTGCCGGCACAGAGAACGATTTTAATTTTATGACCATCAACTGGGGTATGCTGGGTGAGCTGTGGTTCAAGCCGGCAATTACCGTATATGTTCGCCATTCCCGCCACACCTTCGGCTACATGGAGAACAACGATCTGTTCACGGTGACCTGCCTGAAGCCGGGTCATGAGGATGCCCTCAAGCTGGCTGGCTCCAAGTCCGGCCGCGACATCGACAAGCTCAAGGAATCCGGCCTGACCAAGGTTATGATTGACGGCGTGCCGACCTTTGAGGAAGCAGCATACACCCTCGTGTGCAAGAAGATGTACGCACAGGAGCTGCCGCCGGAAAACTGCACCGATATGCCGATTTTTGAGCACGCATACGATGCACCGGATTACCACAAGATGTATATCGGTCAGATCGTTGCCGCTTACGTCAACGACTAATTGATACAACCGGTAATTGGACGCCCATCCCGCTGGCGGGATGGGCGTTTTTGTGCGTGTCGGAAAGTAAAAGTAAAAAAACAGGAAATTCGTAAAATATTCCGTTTCTTCTTCCGCTCTGCTGTGGTATGATAAAAGCTGAGAAAAACTAGGGATTTTTAAAATCAGTCAAAAGAGGACGATATGGCAAAGAAAACAGGCGGCTTTTTGCCGATTTCAAAAGAAGATATGCTGTCGCGCGGGTGGTATTACTGTGATTTTCTGCTGGTAACCGGCGACGCTTATGTGGATCACCCGTCGTTTGGCACGGCGGTGATTTCGCGCGTGTTAGAGGATGCGGGATACCGCGTGGCGATTTTGTCGCAGCCGGATTTCCGCACGGAGGCGGACTTTGTGGCGATGGGACGGCCGCGCTATGCCGTGCTCATCAACAGCGGCAATATTGACTCGATGGTGGCGCACTATACGGCGTCCAAGAAGCGGAGACATGACGACTCATATTCTCCCGGCGGCGTGGGCGGCAAGCGCCCAGACCGCGCGGTGACGGTGTATGCCAAGCTCGCGCGCCGCGCATTTCCGGATACGCCGATTTATCTCGGCGGACTC
>ERZ808240.5684-NODE-5684-length-10002-cov-19.281492_pt1 | contig 10002 bp, 10 predicted proteins | sample MGYA00521084_ERZ808240 | MGnify/ENA primary metagenome ERZ808240 (study PRJEB31516, sample SAMN03275571) | gut metagenome | biome: mammalia-associated habitat; material: feces | host: Papio cynocephalus | place: Kenya | collected 2012-08-06 ... | reverse complement strand
AACTTTGAGACATTTTCCAAAGTTATTACTTAAGACATTATCATAAATTAATCATTCTATGTTGAAATATACATGGTTTTTGCTTGATTAATATAATAAACTTAGGTATAATATTTTGTGTTAAGAAGGAAAGGAAATAGTATGAAAAACGTTAAAGAAATAGAATTTAAAGTAGAAGGAAAAAAATGGGAAGATTTATTAGATAAAGCATTTAAAAAGAAATCTAAAGATACTCAAGTAGATGGTTTTAGAAAAGGAAATTGTCCTAAAGAAGTATTTATTAAAAAATTTGGTATTGAATCATTATATGCAGAAGCTGGTGAAATGGCTTTAGATGAAGCATATAAAGATATTTTAGAAGAAAATAAGTTACATCCAGTTTGTCCTGGTAAAGTAGATATTACTGCAGTTGATGAAAAAGGAATTACTTATAAATTTACTATTATTGAAAAACCAGAAGTTAAACTAGGTAAATATACTAAATTAGGTGTTAAAAAAGAAAAAGTAAAGGTTACTGATGAAGAAGTAAATCAGGAAATTGAACATTTAAGATCTCGTTATGCTGATGTAGTTGAAGAAACTGAAGGAGAAGCATTAAAAGGAGATACAGCTGTAATTGATTTTGAAGGATTTGTTGATGGAGAAAAATTAGAAGGTGGTACTGGTGCTAATTATCCTTTAGAATTAGGTACAAATACATTTATTCCAGGATTTGAAGATGGTGTTGTTGGAATGAAAGTTGGAGAAGAAAAAGAACTTAACTTAAAATTTCCAGAAGACTATGTTGAAAATTTAAAGGGTAAAGATGTATTATTTAAAGTTAAATTAAATTTAATCAAAAAGAGAGTGTTACCTGAAATTAATGAAGATTTCTTTAAAGATTTAGGCTATGATGATGTTAAAGATGAAGCTGGCTTAAAAGAAAAAGTTAAAGCAGATTTACTTGCTCATAAAGAAGAAGATGCTGATAATAAATACTTAGATCAATTAATTGGAAAAGCAGTTGAAAATTTAGAAGTAGAAATTAATCCTGAAATCATTGAAGATGAAAAAGAACGTATGATTGATGATTATAGAAGAGAATTATCAATGCAAGGTATAAGTTTAGAACAATATTTAGAGTTTACAAAAGGTAATTTAGAAACTTTAAAGAAAAATATTGAACCACAAGCTGTTGCTAGAATTAAAACTAGATACTTACTAGAGGGTGTAATAGAAAAAGAAAATTTAACTGTAACTGATGAAGAAGTTAAAGCAGAAGTTAAGAGATTAGCTGAAATGTATGGAACTACTGAAGAAGAAATTACTACTCATATTGGCGATAGTGAAGTTATCGGTTATGATTTAAAAATGCGTAAAGCATTAGACTTTATTAAAGAAAATTAATTTTTAGAAAGATGACTTAAAAAAGTTGTCTTTTTTATTTTCTCCAATTTTTAATAAGCTTTAATAGTGTCAAGTAAGTGTATAACTTAATAAAATAAAAAAGTAAGATGAGTACTCTTGGACTAAATATATATATAGAAGCTAATACTTCTAAGGGTAAAAGTGTTCAAATTAAAAATATAAATTATATGTTTAGATTTATATTAAGCAAACAAAAAATGAGTGAAGCACTAAAAAGTATAAAATTAACTCAAGTTAATTTTGACCTATATTCAGAAAAATTTATGGGAGGAATTAACAATGTATTTTCATCAAGAAATAGTTTAAATAATAAAATATTACCAGAAATGCCAGTTGTTATCCATATTGGACTTGATAAAATATATGAAAATCCGTATAATGAGAATATAGACAACTGGAATATGAGATTTTTAAAGATGTTAACATCAAGAAGTATCAGTTATACAGAAGAATTAGCAGGAGATTTTGAAGATTTAAAGGAGGTTTCAAGACTAATGAAGGAATATTCAGAAGATACATCAAACTTAATATATTATGACAAAGAAGCAATGGAAGAAAGTATAAGAATAACAGATCTTAAATTTGCCAAAGAAGAAGGACTTGATGAAGGATTTAATCTAGGCGAAAAAAATGGAATTCTTATTGGCGAAAAAAGAGGCGAGAAAAATGGAAAGTTAAAACGCTCTATTGAAATTGCTAAAAATTTACTTGAAAAAGGAATATCTATTGATATAATATCTGAATCAACTAATATACCAAAGAAAGAAATATTAAAGTTACAAAATAACTAATAATATTTCTTTTATTTTTGTGATATACTTTTATTATTGATTAATTAAAGGAGGTAAGTAACTAATGCGATTTGAAAATATATATCTTAATTTTGGTACTCAAGTTGTTTATGATAACGCTAGTTGCAGTTTTAATTCAAATGATAAAGTAGGAATAGTAGGAGTTAATGGTGCTGGCAAAACAACACTATTTAGAGTTATATTAGGTGAGATTCCTCTTGATAATGGTAAAATGGTTATTCCAACTGATTATAAAATTGGTTATTTGCCCCAAGTTATTAAAACTCCGGAAAATAGTAATTTAACCGTATTTGAATATTTGTTAGAGGGTAGACCAATAAAAAAGTTAGGGAATGAGTTAACTACCCTTTATAAAAAAATGGTTACAGCTGATGATAAGGAATATAAAGTAATTGCCAAAAAGATTAATAAAATTAATAATGAATTAGATTATTATGATCAATATAATTATGAAAATATTTTACTTAAGATAATAAGTGGAATGAATATTGATTCTAGTTTGTTAGATTTAAAACTAAAAGATATTTCAGGTGGCCAAAAATCTAAAATAGCGTTTGCTCGTTTATTATATTCTAAGGCTCATATTCTTCTTTTAGATGAACCTACTAACCATTTAGATTTAGATACTAAAGATTTTATAATTGAATATTTAAGGCAATATAATGGAATGATTTTAGTAATATCTCATGATATGTCTTTCTTAAATGAAGTAACTACTAAAACATTATATGTTGATAAAGTTAAACATAATTTTGAAATATTTAATGGTAATTATGAAAAATATTTAAAAATCAAAGAAGAAAAAGATAAAGCAAGGGAAAGATTAATCGCTAAGCAAAGTGATGAAGAAGAAAAGTTAAAAAGAATAATTGCTAAATATCTTCATGGAACTGAAAAACAAGCTAATATTGCTAAAGATAGAATTAAAAAGTTAGAAAAGTTAAAACAGGTTAAAATTGACGCGGAAAAGAAACAAAAAGTAACTAAATTTAAAATTAAAATTAATTATCCAAGTACTAGTATTCCCATTGAAGTAAATCATTTAAAATTTGGTTATGATGATAATAATTTATTATATTATGATTTATCATTTACAATTCAAAGAGGTGAAAAAATTCTTATTGTTGGAGAAAATGGAATTGGTAAAACAACACTTTTAAGGTTAATTATGGGTACTTTAAAACCTTTGGGTGGAGAAATTAAAATTAATGATAAAACATTAATTGGATATTATGCTCAAGAACATGAAATTATTGATAATTCTAAAACCATTTTAGATAATTTTAATAATTATGGACTTGCTGATTATGAAGTTAGAAGATATTTAGGTAATTTCTTATTTTCAGGAGAGGATATTAATAAACTTGCTGGAGTTTTGTCGCCAGGGGAAAGAGCAAGAGTTGGACTTGCTAAAATAGCGCTTAGTGGGGCAAACACGTTATTACTTGATGAACCAACCAATCATTTAGATCCTATGACTCAATTAAAAATAGCTGATATCTTTAAAGATTATGAAGGAACAATGTTAGTGGTGTCTCATAATTTAGAGTTTGTTGATAGCTTAAATATCGATAGAATGTTACTTTTACCTAGTGGAGTAATTACATATTATGATAAAGAAATAGTAACATATTATGAAACATTAAATAACAATGAAGAAATTAAATAATTTAATTTTAAGATTAATAATGCTATACTTATAGTAGAGGTAGTGATTGATATGCGTCTTATTAAAATAGATAAAGATGAAAACATTAAATGTAATAAAGAAATAAAAAATTATTTAGATCCTGATTATATATATGTTCCAATAAAAGATGGAGCTAACATTTTAGTTAGAAATCATGATGAAATAAATCTAGATACCGTGTTATGGAAAAAAGATGGAATTACTTCTTTAAGCAGTGTTTCCGGTGAAATAGTAGGATTAAAAAATATGTATGTTAATGAAAATTTAACAAAATGCATTGTTGTTGAAAATAACTTTAGAGAAGATGGAGAACTTAAAAAATCCAAAAGAAAAATTGATAATATAACTAAAGAAGAATTTATAAATTTAATTAAAAAGTATACAAATATAAACGAAGACTTTAATTCTAATAATTTAATAGTATCAGCTATTGATTATGAAATATATGAAATGGTTTTAAGTAAATTAATAAATAGTTATGCTGATGATATTCTAGATACTATAGATGCGATTATTAAGATACTTAGTATTAAAAAATGTATTTTTGTTATAAAAGATAATGATTCTGACAATGTTGTATCACTTCTTAATTTAATAGGAACATATCCTAATATTCATTTAAAATTAATGCCTGATTTATATCCAGTTGGAAATAAGCAAATCTTATCTAAAGAACTAATGGGAAAAGAAAAAACAATATTTTTAGATGTAAGTGATGTCTTAAATATTTTAAATATCTTAAGAAAAGGTAAACCACTATGCTATAAATATGTTACATTTTCTGGTAATAAGATAAATAAAACAGTTGTTCTAAAGGTTAAACTAGGAACAAGTATTAAAGAGATAATTGATAATAACTTTAAAATATTAGATGATGATTATCACTTAGTAGTAAATGGATTATTATCAGGATATGAATTAAATAGTTTAGATACTGTTATTACGGAAGAAGTAAGAAGTGTTTTTATCACAAGTGCTATAACTGATAAAGAAACTAAATGTTTAAATTGTGGTTTGTGTGTTAAACACTGCCCAGTGGGAGCAAATCCAAGGACGGGTTATAAAATGGACAAATGTATTAAATGTGGTTTATGCCGGTATGTTTGTCCTGCTAATAGGAGGTAAATAATGAATAAATATATTGATTCTAAATTAACAATTAAAAAAATTAATATTATAAATTTATTAGCGATATTACCTTTATTAATTAGTGGATTTTATAAAAATGGTATTAAGTTATATACACTCGGACTAGTAAACATTTTTGGTCTATTTAAACCTTTAATTTTTGATATTTTAGGTTTAGTTATTGGAATGATTGTTCCCTTTATAGTTGATAATTTTATTAAACATAAAAAAAGAAAGATATTATCTTATCTTACTATGAGTAATTATCCCTATTATGGCCTTATTCTAGCTAGTATAATAAGTATTAATACACCAATATATATATTCTTATTAGTTATATTTATATGTTCCTTTTTAAGTTTAATTTTGAAAAAATCTAATGTAAATATTGTTTGTTTAATGGCATTACTTATAATTCTAATTATGAATTTAAAAGGTAGCTTTAGTTTCTTAAATATATATGAAAGCACTAATAATTTGCATTTAACTCCATTAGATTACTTTATGGGTAAAGGTAGTGGAGGTATTAATACTACTAATGTAATTTTACTTATTATAAGTATTATAATTTTATTTAGTCAAGATTATTATAAAAAAGAAATACCTATATATGCCTTTTTAACTTATTTTATTTTAATATTAATTTATGGCTTATATAAAAATAGTATCATATTAATATTAGATAGTTTATTTTCTAATAGTGTATTATTTTCTTATGTATTTATTGCATGTGATATGAAAACAAGTCCATATACTAAATTGGGTAAAATAATTTATGCTGTTTTAATAGGAATAATTACCTTTATTTTATATATGTATTATCCAGAACTAGCCGGAATAGGTGCAATATTAATAGGAAGTTTATGTTCTGAAACAATTGATAAAATGGTTGAAAGATAAGTGTTTTTAGTGATATAATTAATTAGGATAGAGAAGGATATAAAATATGAATAATAAATTAATTTTAGAACACTGTCCTAATTTTTATAATATTAATAATTTTTCTTTTTTTGAAGATGATACAATCAGTGCTAGATTAATTGATATATATCGCAGGTTTGTATTTGAAGTAGATTTAAATAATAAAGAGGAAGTTGATTCTTTAGAAAAAATAGATTATGTTTTAAATAAATACATTGAAGATTATATGTTTAGAAAACAATTGCAAAAGGATGTTATGAATATAAGAGTTAAGGTTAGTGATAATTTTATTAAAAAAACAATAGAAGCCATATTAGGATATTATGATAGTTATGAAGCAGGATATACAAGAAATATTTATTTTGCGAGGTGGATCTAATGGATGAAGATTTTTATATAGAAGATAATTATAAAAGAAATGTTGTTATTCTAATAATAGTTTTAATTTTGTTGGGATTTGGCCTATATTACATATATAAAAATTATTATAAAAAGAATTATTTAAAAATAAATGATGTAACAGTTGAACTTGGTGATAAGTTAAGTGAAAAAATTGAAGATTACATTAAGTGTGATAATTATAATGATTATAAATTAGATTTAAGTAATGTAGTTGTTGATGAAAATGGGAAGACAACTACTACAGGAGAATACTCTTATGCGGTTATTAAAGGACAGGATGTAAAAAGAGGTAAAGTGTATGTTAAAGATACAAGAAAGCCAATTGTAAGTGTAAGTGATTTAAAAGTTGGAGTAGGAGAAAGTTATGGTGCTTTTGACTTTGTTAATAGTTGTGATGATTTATCTCTTCCTTGTACAACATCATTTAAAGATGCTAATGACGCTGATTTAAGTAGTAAAGCAGGTAGTTATAAAATAACTATTATTGTAAGCGATAATGCTGGTAATAAAATAGAAAAAAATGTTAATTTAACAGTAGAAGAAGGATATTCCTATAAAGAAGTTAAAGCAAGTGATTTAAATGTAGATCATTTATCTAACGATAATAGTAATTGGAATCAAACCTATACATATAAATTTGATAAAGCATTAGATGAAGAAAGTGCTGAATTTGACGAGGTAATTGAAAAATATAGTACTATAAATATTACTTTAGATAAAAGTATTAAAGATAAAGAAATAATAATTATTTATAATAAATATAATTATGCAATTGGATTAAGTATTAAAGTTACTTTTGAAGATGATACCTATGAATTTATATCAAGTGATAAAATTAACGAATTTATTGAGCAAGATGCATAAAAACTATTGCACAAAGTTAAACTTTTTGATAATATAATTTTGTGCTTTGGAAATGGCGGTGTAGCTCAGTTGGCTAGAGCATCCGGTTCATACCCGGCAGGTCGGGAGTTCAAATCTCTCCGCCGCTACCATAAGGAAATCTGCTCGAACTTTTCGAGCTTTAATAAATAACTAATTCAGAAATGGATTAGTTTTTTTGGTTTATGTAGAGTTTTATATTATGTAGAGTTTATATGCAAATAGTCTGTAATTACAGGCTTTTTCTTTTGATTTTCTCTACATAATATTTTGATGATAGAATTATATGGTATTCATAATGCAGAAGGAGATGATAAAATATGAATACTATAGAATTTAAGGGTTCATTTATAAGAACTAACAAATTTATGGAAGGTGGTGAAAAACTTTTTCATAATAATAATTTTAATGTAATTATTTCAAACTATTATGTTTATCTTAAATCATTAGAACAAGCACCTAATACTTTAAGACATAAGATTACTAATGTTTCATTATTTATTGAATATTTAGAAAATAACAATTTTAAAAATCTAAAACAGATCAATAAGCAAGTTGTATATGATTATATACAATTATATGATAGTTATGGTCATGTATTATCATATAAAGATAGAAATAAACTAAATATTAGATTATTTCTAAATTGGACTTTTAATAATAATTTTTCTGATTTTTCTGGAAATATGGTTTTGCCTAAAATTATTTGGCATAGAAGAACAACAATTAGAACTTATTATTCAAAAGATGAAATAACAAAATTATTTAATGTTATTGATCGAAGAACTAAATTATGTCGAGCTCGACATAATTTGGTGTGCCATGCATGGCATATATCTAGTTGGTAAAAGTCCAATACATGCGTAGGTATCGACGAAGTGTTAAGGAATCACAAAGAATAAAGAAATTGATTATAAGTCAAACAATGATTCATTTTAAAAAAATACAAGGTGTTAAATTAGACGATGATGAAAGTATATTTAGTGTATTTAGTTTTATAATAGATGCAATTTTGGCTGAAAGATTAGAAAATGAAATTAGTGAGAATAACGAAGCTTATAAAGTAATGTTACATTTTAAATTAAATATAATTGGCTACAATAATAGTATTTTAAATTTAAAAGATTTTTTATTGCTTTTTGGTAACATCGAGAAATTTGACAGTGACAAAAAAGCAGTCATTAGTGTAATTAAAAAAATAGCAATCAAATAAAGTTAAAGCCTTATATTTTTGAATATTATTGTAAAATGTATTTGAGAGATAATAATTGATAATTTAGTTATTTTATATAATGCTTTCAAAAAATGTGCAAAATGTACGAAAATATCAACAAAATATGTAAATTTTGTACAAAATATGCTAGAATGTTAACGAGGGTGAAATTTATGTATAGAAAAATAGAAGAAGATTTAAAAATATGGAAAAATGATTCTAAAATGCCACTTATGTTAGTGGGAGCAAGGCAAACAGGTAAAACTTATATATTAGAAGATTTTTGTAAAAATAATTTTGATAATTATATTTATATTAATTTAGAAAAAGAAAAAGAAGTATCGGAAATATTTTCTAGTAGTTTAAATCCGGAAGAAATAATAGAACAAATACAAATTTTAAAAAAAGTAGATTTTAATGTTAATAATTCTATTATATTTTTGGATGAAATTCAAGTTAATGAAAGTGCGATTACTTCCTTAAAGTATTTTTGTGAAAGTGAAAAACCATATAAGATAGTATGTGCTGGATCTTTACTTGGAGTTAAAATAAATAGATTTCATTCATCATTTCCAGTAGGGAAAGTAATTATAAAATATTTATATCCTATGGATTTTGAGGAATACTTAATGGCTATAGGAGAACAAAAATTAATATTTGAAATAAAAAAACATTATGAAAGTAATGAACCTATGTTAAATCCAATACATGAAAAAGCATTAGATTTATATAAAAAATATTTAATATTAGGTGGTATGCCTTCTATTATAAATAATTTTATAAATAGTGAATATAAAATATCTAATGTTAATTTTGAATTACAAAATTACATAATAGCTACCTATTTAGCAGATATGAATAAATATACTGAAAATACAGAAGGTATTAAAAATAGTAAAATATATAACTCAATACCAAAAGAACTAGCTAGAGAAAATAATACTTTCAAATATAGTATTGTAGATAAAGATGCTAGAAAAATAAGATATGAAAGTAGTTTAGATTGGCTTCTTGCTGCTAATATGGTTTTAAAATGTGATTTAACTGAGAAAAATGAATCACCATTAAAAGCGTTTATAAATTTAGATAAATTTAAAATATATTTAAGCGATTGCGGTCTACTTAGATCATTATCTAATATAGATTATACTGAAATACTTTTAGATAAGAATGAAATGTATAAAGGAGTATTAAGTGAAAACTATATAGCTTGTGAATTTTATTCTAAATTTAAAGAATTATATTATTATAATTTTGATAAATACGAAATAGATTTCCTAGTAAAAATAAATGGAGATATTATTCCAGTAGAAGTAAAAAGTAGCAGAAGAACTAATAGTAAAAGTTTAAATGAATATATTAAGAAATATAAGCCTAAATATAGTATAAGAATATCACAAAAGAACTTTGGATGTGAAAATAATATAAAATCAGTACCACTATATGCTGTATTTTGTATAAATAATTAATAAGGTAACAAATAGATGAATTATCTTTTTTTATATAATAGGAATTTCATGTTTAAGCTGGTATAAATAAAGAAACGC
>ERZ808240.5683-NODE-5683-length-10005-cov-6.585528_pt1 | contig 10005 bp, 15 predicted proteins | sample MGYA00521084_ERZ808240 | MGnify/ENA primary metagenome ERZ808240 (study PRJEB31516, sample SAMN03275571) | gut metagenome | biome: mammalia-associated habitat; material: feces | host: Papio cynocephalus | place: Kenya | collected 2012-08-06 ... | reverse complement strand
CCTGCGCCGCCGCTGTAAGTCTTCTCACCACAGGCATATTAAGCTTTACTGTTGACTTAACATTCTTTGCCATTACATCACATCCAATCTTACATAATTAACTGTACCATCCGGATTACGACACTTTGTGCCCTTGTATATATGCCTAGTCACACCGAACACTGTTATATCACCTTTGGTAATGACAGGAAGCTCCGGTGCAATATCTCCAGGTATCAAAGCGCAACCTTCAAGCTGTATAAGCACCTTTTCCGCTGTTAATACTGTCTTTCCACTATCCTGATAGTTACATAAGCCATCCCATACAACAGGTTCAAGAGGCTCTCCATAGACATTTCTGCCTTCCTGCGTTATCTCTACGTGTATTTCTGTCTTACACATGCTCTTTAATATCAAGCAAGGGTACTTCATACTCACACCCCCAGACTTAAACAGCACAAGCCAGTCTGGCAAAGCACCCGGTATGTATCACGCTTTACAGCAATTCCATTCTGCACAAGAACATTCCAACTGCTGCCAAACTGCATAGATACTCCATTTACAGCATAATTCTGTAAGACACAATTAATCATATCTTCATTCTCATACTCAAAATCAGCCATATCACAGCACACGTCTATGACTATTGCCTGCTGGAACTCTGTCAGATTATCAAAACCTCTTGAAGTTATACGATTAAAAGTAAGCGAGTCGATATGACGGCTCGCCTGCTTTAACCTTCGTTCTATCTGTTCGTCCGGGATAAGATTATGCTCGCTCAGGTACTGCTCTTTACTTGCATATACCATAGGCTCACGCTTCCAAGGCAGCTTTAATCTTCTTTAAGATGCCTTCCTGTGATGTTGCCTGTCCGATATCTATGCCATTATCCTTTGCATATACAGTTAATTCTTCAACTGTCATAGCTGTTAAATCTACTGTTTCCGGCTTTTCTGCCTTGAGTGCATTAAGTTCATCAAGCACCTTCTTATACTTCTCATATGGAACTGTCTTGCCTCTTCCATAAGCTATAATATTCCCCTTATCATCAACAATATCATAGCCATCTGCAATATAACGCTTCTGCTCCTGCTCCGCTATTGTATATTCCTTATTAGCCTTTACTGCCTTCATTTATATGCCTCCTATTCTCCGTCTACATTCATAGCACAGCCGTCTGCCTTTTTCTCAAGTAAGAAAAGGTCGCCATAGCAACGATTCTGATAAAGGTAGCCATCTGCTGTCCTTGAATCTGTTCCAGGTGTGAAGAGCTTGATGTAGCTGTACTTATCACGACAAACTACGCAAGATGTATGAATAAGGATCATATTAATCTGCTTAGCTGTTCCAGAAGCAACACAACCCTCTGTGAATTCATACTTTGTCTTCATTCTTGCAGATGGTACACTCTTAAGCTTTACATCATCAAGGCTGTGTACCTTACGATTGACTGCATTAGAACCACCTGAGACATCCATAGTTCTCTGTATTCCTTCTGCTTTCTTGGCAATCTTCATCATCTTAGGAGTAAGATAAAGGATTCTGCCTTCCTCTGGAACACCAGCTTCATCCATAGCTTCCATCATATCGTCAAATACATCTAAGAAGTTAGCAGCTGTAATAACTGTCTTGTTGATGTTGCCCGCCTTATATGTATTAAGCTCTGAATAAAGCTTAGAGAATCTGTAGCTATCCTTTTCAGGAATAGCCTGCTCTGTTTCAAATGTGTTCTGGATATTAGCAACTGATAATGTTAAGTTAGTCTCATCAATATCCATTGGATCCACAAAGAACTCTATATCTCTATCGTGAGATAGCTTCTTTGGTTCCCAGTCATTGTTTAATGTACCAGCATTAAAGCCTGGTGTTCTTGTGTGGTCTTTATAACCACTTACTGTCATTCTTGGTAACTTAATTGTCTGTGCGTTAATGAATGTTACCTGTGGATTAGACTGTGTTAAATCGTCTGAGCACAGCTCCTTTGCGTACTTCTGCTGTAAAAGCTGTGTGAATTTTTCTGCATACTCATATACTGCCATATAGTTTTACCTCTCTTTTCTTATAGTCCGAAGGCTCTCTTAAGAGCATCTTCATTTGCCTGGTTAGTGTTGCCGCCTCCTGGTCCTCCTATCTGGAATCCACCATTGCTATCTGTCGCCGGCTTAAGCGCTGGTACATCCTTAAGAACCTGTTCAAGAGCAGCCTTAACATTGTCCTCTGATATCTTCCCATCTGTACCCTTTACCTTGCTGAAATCAGCCATCTTAAGCACATATGGTACTGTCTTGGCTTCTATTCCAAGTGTTATAGCTACCTGTGTAGCCGCAAGCTCTATACGAGCCTGTTCAGCATCTTTCTGTGCTGCTGCCACTTCGTTCTGAAGACTAGCATTAGCATTCTGCTGTGCGTTTGCCTGCTGCTCTTTACTCTGCTTAAATGCCGTGATTGCCTGATGAAGTTCATTCTCTGACAATCCCTGCTGCATAAAGTAGTCCTTAATAACAGCATTCTCTTTCTTGGCAGTCGCAGTATTAATCATTTCCTGTAATCTGTCATAATCAACACCAGCTGTCTGCTGATTATTCTGACCGCCCTGCTGTCCTGCCTGTCCGTTGTTTCCTCCAGCGTTCTGGTCGCCGTTACCATCTCCGCCCTCTGCGAAGAACTGTAAGTTTATAGGTAATGTCTTTCCCATCACTCTATCTCCTTTCTTCCGTTTACCGCTCGTCAGCATTTTCCTAAAGTTTAGTGCCATTAAGTTTTGGGCATATAAAAAGGACACCCATTACTGAGTGTCCCTGATATTGATATTAAATTGTCTATTACATATTGTTTAGTACTTCTTTAAGCCTTTTTACTATATTGTTCTGCTTTGAATATAACATATATATAGCTGCTGATGACTCATCACTTTCTATAAGTGTGTCGCTTTCTGCAAAAGCTGTCTGTATAAATCCTAATGTTGCTGTTGTCTGTTCCAGTTCATAAAGTGCATCTTCAAAATCAACTTTAGCTGACATACTACAATACCTCCATATTCATCTGTGCATTACTGTTCTGTATCTGCTCTTTGAGCACCACAGGCAACTGATAGCTCTCAATTATTGATATTGCTGTATCGCACTGTCTACGCTTAATTGACTTGTAGGAAGTAACCTGAAACTGTCTTTTAAGTTCTCTGTATATATCAGTATATACCTTACCGCTCAAAGACTTATCGTGATAGGCATTACTATCTTTACCACCCAAGGCACGAGTTCCAACCTTACGAACCGCTGTTGTAATTCTGTCACATTCTATATTCATAAGTGGCATATCCTGCTTAAAATCTTCAAGTTCCTGCTTAACTTCGTCAATCTTATCATTGACTTCAAGGATTGCCTGACTCTGTAACTGAAGCTGTTCAAGGGCTGTGCGTGGCTTGCTATTGTTTATATGTTCTTCCATATCGTGAAAACGATTGATGTATCTTGCTGTAAACTCCGTTCCCTTTGTTCCTGTAAGCTTATGCGCTATAAATTCACAGCCTTTCTTGGTTACATTGTAGCAAGGCATTACCTTATTCTGACTGTTTTTGTATGTACTTTCTACAAAGAAGTCGGACTGTCCAATTTTGGCTTGTCCTAACTGTTCCACATAATTCCTTATATCCCTTAATAATTTACTATGTTCTTTTCCAACCATTTCGGCTACTTCAATACTTGTTATAGTCTGTTCTATCTTATTCATTATGTAAACTCCTTTTTATGATTATTTACAAGGAGTATCATTCTATGTTAAAATATTCATAGAGGTACTCCTCTGTTATTTGAAACACTCGTTTATCTTGGTAGGGTTGCGGGTGTTTCTTTTTATTGTCCTTTTACCTTTTGATAAACCTCATCAATTCCCATTCTCAAAACATCTGACTCTGATATTCCTAATGCTTTACAGCATATCTGTAATTTTTCAACATCTTCCTCTGACATTCTAGCTCTCTTTACAATAGTCTTGGGGCTGTCTGTTGGTCTACCCATTTTTTTCTTATCTACTTTAATCACCTCTTGACTCTTGCCTTGTAACCAAATAAATGATATTATTTATTTGGTATCGAGCGGTGGCAAGTACCGCCCGAATTTTTTTTGTTGTCAGCCTTGCTTATTTATTAAGCAGGGCTTTTACTTTTTCTCTAGCTTCTTCAATGTCTTTACATTCATTGAGTATTGCAAGAATTTTTCTTGTCTGATTTTCTTCAGCTGTTTCCTTAAGTAGCTCACCGATATTCATATCGTCTTCCATTCTTTTCTCCTTTCCAGCTACTTGCCTGCTTTACTCGTTAAGTATTCCTCAACTGTAATCTTATTATAACTTTTGTAGCTACATAAGTCAAGAGGTTTTTAAATTTATTTTTCGATATATCGTATGCTCACCTTATCACTTTATTAAAAGCTTGTAAACCGCTGTATTTCTCTATATTCTTGGGCAGTTTATACTTTTTTATTTTAATTTTTATAAATAAAAAACCAGCAAGATACGCATAATGTAATACACAATAAAATTAATGCTAAATTTTAATGTTTTATTAAAAAATTATAAAAATTATTTTTGCAGCCTACATCTGCAATCAAAAAAGACGCAGCCTTTCGCCACGTCTTAGCTTATTCTTGGGGAGGTCAGGAGCTTTCCCTGACAGGACTTCTCCCCTATGTTCAATTAAATATTCCATATGTTCCTTTCTTTTGGGCATAAAAATAGCACCCACAGCGTATTGCCATGCGTGCTTATTTCTTCCTTTTTTCTATTTCATATAAAGTATCCATTATAGCCTGATGATATAGTTTAATATCTAAATCACCTTGATACATTCCCATTGTTAATCTATTCTGTAACATTAATACATGCCTTTTAAGCTGTGTCATTACAAAATCATCATCTTCCATAAATATTTCAGATTGTGATTTTTCTTTTTTCACAGGCTCTGGTGGTGGTGAATATCTTTTCAACATACGTTTCCTTTCTGTTGCACCGGTGCAACTTCGGACTATTCTACTATAATCCAATCTTCAGCGAGGCAATCGTTAATACTTGGAACCCACATTGAATGTGAACCATCCACATTTTTTATCTGAAAATATGGGTTACATATAAACAAATCGCCTTCGTTTAACCCCCATGCTTCCGCTGTTTGCTTATTGCATGGGATTCCATTCAGATATGCTTTCTGATATACAACAAACATTCCTTTTCCGTTCCAACCTCTTCTTGCTACCTTATTACCTTTTTTCATAGCTTCAATAGCAATTCCAAATGTCATATTGTCGCATTTTCTATACGCTTCATCAAATTGTTTCTTAGGACACCAGCTTTCATATCCATCAGGATATCTTATGTGATAGCCTTCATCTTCTGGATTCTCGTCACTTGGTATCTTCCACCCTCTGTATTCATTGTATTCGCCTCTGCTCATTGTCTCTGCTGCCACCACTTTTACTCCGATATAATCTTTCATTTCTAAATCCTCACTTTCTTAAAATTGGGTATAAAAATACCACCAATCTCTCGACTGGTGGCTGTTACTTACTTTCCTTTATTTTCTTTTCATCTTCATCATCATCTACTGAATATGGTTTTAATCCACTATCATCTAAGATATATCCACCATCTCGTGTATCTGGCATTTTAACTACCTCCTTTTATTATACTATATCTATATCCATATTTTTTAGCATTATCTTTTAGCCATTCACTATTCAACTTATTGTATTTCTCATTTACAAGCTCTACCTCACTTGCAAATTCTGACTTTAGTAATTCACCTTTATTATATTTATTCTTCAAATCATAATATAACTTATCGGTAATTTTTTTATTTTCAGCTATTGCAGCACTATACTGTCTTATAAAATCATCTTTATTTTGATTATTTCCGCTTTTTTCTAACTGATACGTAATATTTTCACTCGTTGCTCTAATTGCCTTTAAGTCTTTGCCAGTCATTAATCTTACATCTTCGTAACTGAATGTGCTACCAGACGGGTGATTATGTGTAAGTACATTACCTTGCATTTTAGCAAGCTGTTCTTCTGTAAATTTCACATAATTATTTGCACCACTAGATGTTGAAAATACTATATTCCCTTTTGTATCAAGTACTACAGCAGTTTCTATAATATCCTTATATATCTTCTTTTCTTGCGATTTAAGTGTTGCTTTATAATTAGCACCTTCATACACTTCATTATCCGCTTTTATTATATCATTCTTCTGTCCATTTGCAACAACATTCTCCCATTGTTCTTTCCTAACCGCATACACTTTCTTGTTATCCGTGTCTAAAGAATACTTAGAAAGCCTGTCAAACTGCTCAACCATCCTGCCTGCATACTGCTGCTTCTGATCCTGCTTGTAATCTTCCTTGACCTGTTCTAACTCTTCCTTTGTGAACTTGCTGTCTGGCTCTTCATCCAGCTCAGGAAAATATGTTGTATGTACGTCTTTGCAATTAGGTCGTCAAGGATGGTAAAGACCCGCTGCTATTGCCGAAGACATTAACGGATAATTACCATCACTTGCATCACCTCCACTCCATACATCATCTATAAGTACTTTTCCAACAAATGGAAGACACTTAGGACAGGCATTAGCACGCTTATTCATAATAACTGTACTAATTCCCCAAGACTGTCTCATCTCTCCCTCTCCGGTTAGATATGCACGCTTGCTGGCTGTCTGAATAGCCATTCTGGCATAATCCTTTACTGTATGCCTTGCACCATTCGCATATTCAATACAGTTAATACCGGCTCTTAAGTAATCCTTAGTAGCCATATCAACCGCTTTCTCATATGTTCCTGCACCCGTATTCGCATACACCTGAGCATTGAATATCACCTGCCGGTATTTATCCTCCGACATTCTTAGCATAGAATGTTCAGCTTTAGCAAAATCTGCCTTTGTAGCTTTTATAAGTGCTTCTAACTTCCTGGTATTTAGTTTAAAAAAGGCGCCCTCACCACCACGCTTAAACCAACTCCAGCATGGTGGCTTGTAGCCCCTCTTTATTGCTCTTAGTATCTTTCTTTCCTGCCTTGTACCGCCTGCCTGTCTGGCAGCATATATCATTGCATCTATCGAATCATTGATATTACTGAACTGCTTTGTAAACTTCTTTTTGTTTTCTGCCTTATACTTCTCCAATGCCTTTATCTGTTCCACCTGCCATTGTGTCCAGTTGTATCCCTCTTTAGTCTCTTCTGCCCTGTGGTGGTCAAGATTTCGTATCATTGAAGCTATCAGCTCATCTTCTATGGCTCTAAAGGCTTTCTCTATATCATAATCGGTGTTAAGTGCCATAAACTACCTCACTTGTTATCAAAGCCTGTAAAATTGTTATCAAAGCCTGTGTAATTGTTATCAGCACCATCAACTGTGAAGCCATCTGCCTGCATATTAAGTGCCGGCTCTTCCATATCAGATATACCCTGCTCAGCCTTAAGCCTTGCTATCTCTTCCTGTTTCCATTCATCATCCTTGGTATCTCCATACAGCTCATCAACAGATGCCTCTATGCTCATAATACCGCCCTGCTTAGCCTTGCTGACTGTTTCTACCTGACTTTCAAAGGATGGGTTCGCATATTCACCGAATGTCACATCTATGTCTATATCCTTGATAGCCGTCTTGTTAAGTGTGTCTATTGCATTAAATGTTGCTGTAACCAGCTTTGGAAGAACCTTTTGAAGCTGCTCTACAATGTTGTTTCTGCTGTAAAGTGTTGCTTTCTCTTTCTCCCTCTGCGCCTCTGCATTATCCAGCTTCTTAACATCTATGCCTAATGTTGATGGGCTCATAATACCCTGTAAACAAAGGTCAAGCGCTGTGATATATGTTGCAAGATAGCTTTCGTGTGGAATATTGCCCTGTACAAGCTCTATCTTATTAACTGTACCTTCTGCCATGCTGCCATCCGTTTGTATATATGCATTATCAAAAGCATTAGGCTTTAGCACTTTTCCATCTATTGGACTTCTTGGAAGCATATTCTCAGGTATGTATTCCTTCGTTCTGTTCTTCCTTAAGGCATCCATCCATTGTGACCACGCTTCATCCAGTGCATCAAAGTTATCTATCTTTGCATCAAATATACTCTTGCCTCTTCCTTCGTACTTAGCCGACTTGTAGAACATAAGCGGTACTGCCATCATAAACTTGTCATTCCATGTAACATCACTAAGATGTGCAAGCTCAGGCACAACACTTAAATCATATTCCCTGCCGCCTCTTGTAAGCTCATAATGTATGTAACCTATACCATAATGCTCCAGAAGTACATACTCCTGTCTCTGTACGTTGTACACGGTCTTAAACACTATCTCCTTAACTCTTCCCCTGTCTCTGATAATCTCTATCTTGTTGCCAGAATAGAACTCCAATATAGGATACTTGCTAAGGTTCGTATCGAACGATATCTTGAATGCTCCATCACCGATATAAAGTGTTTCTGTTATTGCCTGCTTAACAAGCTCAATGAAATCATTTTCCTTTGCTATCTCATCCCATTCTGTCTGCCTGCTGCCAGCATCTATTAAGTTCATATCATCTGTTACTATACTGGCCAGCATATCGCATAACATAGCCGGGAGACCTACGTGTATCTTTCTTATCTCCATACCAATAGTACAGGATGCAGACCAGAACCTTGTCTTATCACCATCTATCTGGCTGTAAAGCTGTGACAGTTCTTCACTCTCACCTCTGTACCATATCTGGTTCTTTATAGCATTTCCCTCATAATCAAGAGTTTCCTGTATGCTTATGGATCCATTAACAGCCGGCTGGATATGCAGCCATGTCCTTATTCCTGTTCTTATCTTCTCTGCCATACTTGTAAATATGTTCACCTCTCTCACTCTCCTATCTGGAATTATGTCTTATTCTCTATGCCTATCTTACTTCGATAAGGAATCCAGCCATACTGTACGCTGTTTACCATATGGTCATTGCCATCCTCCGGCTCACAGTCCTTATCTTCAAGCCACGAATACGTTTCTAACTCTGTCTTGTAATTCGTGCACGTATCGACAATATAAAAGCTTGGCTCTCTGCCCTTCTTGTCATTAAAGGACATCCAGCCAAGCTGTAAGTTAATTCTGTCTATTATAGTTACTTTCTTATATGCATTGTTAAATATATACTGGCAGTCAATGTGTTCTCTCTTATACTTTGCAAACTCTGTTATTGTTGCTTGATCAGCGTTATCTATAAACACATTCTTTGACATTCCACACCATACTTTTCTGTTACGCTCCAGGAAGTCTATGTAATTCCTTACTGTATCAGATGGAGCTATTGGAATATCAAGTGCTGCATTGTTATATACCTTTTCATCCAGCACTATCAACTTACCCTTATTGGTTATTCCCATAAATGACATAGCGATAGTATCCGGACTCTTCGTTGAATAAGCTGTATCAAGTCCGCTGGTGAATATTATGAAATATTCTTCCTGTGTTTCATCAGTCTCACGTCTGATATATGACTTTGCCTGCTCTTTGGTAATGATATGCCTATTACAGAAATTAGAAAAGACAAGACCAGTAGCCTTGCCTCGTAATCCCAGTATCTTATTCTTGTATATCTTTGTACCTGGCGGATAGCTTAATTTCTTCTGCTCTATCTTCTCAGGTGTCATAGATATGTTATCTTCCATCCTGAAAAACCAATACACCCAACCTTTAACCGGTTCAAAACCATTAAGGTCTTTCCATATTTCTTCCGGTACATCTGCCTTGTACTTATCAATCGGTCTTGCGTGATTGATATACTCTGAATATATAGGCAGCGTAGGTGCATCAGGATTAAGTGTGCCTACAAAGTATTCAGAACGTCCGAATATCTCTCGCACAAAGTCTATATTGGCTGTATTGCACTCATCTACCCACACACATCCAAACTGTGAACCTAAGGCATTCTTCCACTTGCTGGCATTATCATAACCTAGAACATATATTATCTTGGTAACGCCGCCTGTTCTGAACTTAATATGTG
>ERZ808240.5682-NODE-5682-length-10006-cov-2.994674_pt1 | contig 10006 bp, 6 predicted proteins | sample MGYA00521084_ERZ808240 | MGnify/ENA primary metagenome ERZ808240 (study PRJEB31516, sample SAMN03275571) | gut metagenome | biome: mammalia-associated habitat; material: feces | host: Papio cynocephalus | place: Kenya | collected 2012-08-06 ... | reverse complement strand
GACAAACTCGCTGTAGCCCGTGTGCGCTGAAAGCACAGCCGTAGGCACTGGACACACCTGAATACCCATAGCCGAAAGCACAGGTATCACCACTGTGAGCGAACACCTGCCAAGACCTGATATATCCTGAATGGAAGCAACTTTTTTACAACCCTGCATAATCAACACCCTCTTAAAATTTACTCATAAGAGTTATTATAACATATCCAAAAAGATTTTTCAATAGCTAAACCCACGACTTTGCGTTTTTTATGCCCTATTTACTGCCTATTATATCTATCTGTTCACTATTAATTTTTTGGCGCATGAAAAACAACAAAAATCGCCGTTTTCCGCAATCTTTAGGCTAGCCCCTACAAAATTTAACATGATAATTTGTACAAATTTAGCATTGCAAAAACGTTTGAAATAGTATATAATATATTTGTGAAAGTAAAGTGATTTTGTTTATATCATCAAACTAAATACTAATAGAAAGAAACAACTGTATGAAGATAAAAAAGGAAATAAACCTCTTTGCGGGAATGTTCACCGCAGAGGAGATATACCGCTATGGTGATATCATACTGCTGTTGGGTCACATAATATATCTGGCTCTGTTTCGCTGGCTTGGAGTATACCAAATGGTGTATTACAACTATTTCAGTGTGACGTTCTATGCAGTTATGTATATCCTGCTGCGCTGCAAAAAGATAGGGAAAACGCCGTTCACCTATCTTGTGCTTGCAGAGATAATCGTACACGCCTGTTTAGGCGCATATTATATAGGCTGGGTGGCAGGATTTACGCAGATAATGCTGTGTATAATACCAATACCATTTTTCATTACGCCTAACAGAAAAGCTATCCCGTATGCGCTCTCGTCCCTTGATGTTGTAATGTTCATAATCATGCGAATTATAATGACAAGCAGAGTCGTGCCTTACAGCTTCTCTACTCACAAGGTAAATATCGTGTATATCTACAACACTGTGTGCAGCTTTGTGATAATAATCTATGTATCGTCAATATACATTTTCACAAACGAACATAACAAACGTGAAGCACAGGCGCAGAACGAAAAGCTTCAAAAGCTTGCTACCATTGACCCGCTTACTCAGCTTTTCAACCGCCGTGCTATGATGGACTTTATCAAAATGATAGAAAACAACTGCCGCAGAACTGGCAATGGCTATTCTCTTTGTCTTGGGGATATCGACGATTTCAAGCAGGTCAATGACACATATGGTCATGACGTGGGCGACAAGGTGCTAAGGTCAGTGTCGGACGTTATCGCAGAGAATGTACCTAGCGAGGGCTATGTGTGCCGTTGGGGCGGCGAGGAGATACTTTTCGTTGTGCCGAATATCGACACTGAAATCTGTGAAAAGATAGCAAAAAACATCTGCCAGAAGATACACGAATGTACCTTTGAGGAAAATTCTCAGAAGTTCAATGTATCCATGACCTTCGGCGTATATTCTGTGACAAGTGACGAGAACTATGACGAGGGTATCTCGAAAGTTGATAAGCTGCTCTACAAGGGCAAAAGTCAGGGCAAAAACTGCGTTGTATCAAAATAAAATCAAGGCAGCCGTGGAGAAAAAAGCTCCATAGCTGCCCTTTTTATGCCTATTTTGCAGAGAGATAACCTCTCACGTCCACCGAAAGGCGTTCTTCAAGGCTTATAAGCTCCTTGGCAATGTTCTTAGACTTCTCGTCTGCCGCCTGATAGTTGTTGAGATATCCCGACAATGACTTCACTCCCATGTTACAGCCGTCTGTGATAAAATCTGCCACCGCGTCATCGCTGCTCTCTGCCGCAAGCTTAAAATTGGTTTTGAGCCATGCCATGCCTTTTGCCATAGCAGGCGGCTCTTTTCCACTGTCATGGTACGAATTTAAAAGCCCCTGTAGTTTCTCCTGTATATCGATATGCCCAGCGAGGTTTTTCTCCAGCGTTCGCTTTAGCTCCCCGTTTGAAGTATATTTCAGCGAGTCCTCAATAGACTGCACGCCCATTTTTATGCCTGCGTCGCACTCCCTTAGAAGCTTTATTGTATCCTGTTCTATCATTTTAAAACGCTCCTTTCATAACTGCAAATAGTTTTCCACAAAAATTTCGCTTTATGCCTGCATAAATTCAGCAAAACTATTGAAAAATCTTTAAATTTGTGATATAATTTCTTCATGGCTTGTGCCTAAAGTATATAAGGGGGTATTTTAATGGGAGAAAACACACACTACAAAGAGTCGGGCAAATTCAGCCCTGCGGGCGCAGTTTTAATGGTGCTTGCAACGGCAGTATGCGGAGGAGCGCTCTTCTGGCTCTATCTGCTTTTTGAGGGCTGGTGTACTATCATCTACCTTAACGTTTTCGCCGCAGTGGCAGTATCATTTGCGCTTGGCTTTGTGGGCGGAAAGATAGTTAGAGCTTTCAAAATGCGAAACACAGTTGTGGCAGTTGCCTGCGCAGTAGTGGGATTTTTGCTCGCGACATATTTCAAATGGGCGCTGTATGATTACAACGATCTGAAAAAATATGGCTATGAGCTTATGGAAGAATACACCGCCTACGATTACTATGACGAGCTGAATATGCTTTTTGATGAGGACACCAACGATTTCAGCGAACGCTATGAAGTCTATCATCAGGCTAAGGCTTATGAGCTTTTCAGCAACGATTCAACAGGCGATTTCACCGATGAGGACATTGCCACCATGCAGAAGCAGACCGTTTGGCAGTTCTTTGACTTTGACAAGCTTCTCGGCAAGGACGAAAGTACCGCTAAGAAAAGTCTTGAAAAGTCATACACAATGAACGCCTATGACTACACCTATGATTACAGAGATTATGACAAGACAGGACTTTTTGATATCATAGCACACCCTTCCGACCTTTGGAATGACGTTAAGTCTATCAACGAGGAAGGTCGCTGGTCTTACAAGTCATCACATTCATCAAGAGATAACGGCTCGCTTGTGAACGGCACGCTTCTGTGGATAGTATGGGGCGGCGAATTTGTGCTTCTGCTTGCTTTCCTTGTGGCAGGCGTAAGCAATGCGTCAAAGAAGCCTTTTATCGAGTCAGAGGACGATTGGGCAGAATATAAAAACCTCAAGGGCGCATATAGATTTATGGTGCCCGAGGACATAAAGTCGTTCAAGACTTCAATGGAGCAAAGCCCTTACACGCTCTTTGATTATCAGACCGCTGTGACTCAATTCCTGCCTACATACATGGTGATAGACTGCTATGTGAGCAAGTCCGGCAATGAGAATTATCTCACAGTTTATCAGCAGACGATCAACCCTAAGAACAAAAATCCTGACACAAAGGTGCTTGTGAAAAACCTTTTTGTTGACGGCGATTTCATGAACAGGCTCTATTCCCTTGCAAATTTTGCTCCGCAAATGCAGAACGTTCAGCAAACGCCGCAGTAAAGATAACAAAATAAAGGCATAAAAAACACGGCTGTGAAAATATCAGCCGTGTTTTATTATGCCAATTTTTTATATTTTACAGCCAAGCGCCGTAAATAGTTTCCCCTGTCAGCTCACGATATGAGCGCACTCTCAAATCAAGCATATCGGCTCTAGCCTTTGCAATGACCTGTGCAGGTGAATTGTAGTTCACCACTGTAGCAGGTCCGCTGTGAGAAGTGTGGTCAAGCTTATCCTCCACCGCCTCGGCTACCTCATAGCCCTGTGCTTTCATTGTAGGATTGCCCGACACGATAGACTTGTTGTTAAGCTCCTGCGGCTTTATGACCATTACATTGTCAGACTTTAGAGTTATATTGAACTGAAAGTCCGCCGAGTCGCAATACTGACCCATACCTATAACCGTCACCTTTGCAGTTCCAACGTTCACGTTATCAGAGTAAACTGTTCTGTAATCAACATCAGGAATAAGGGTCTCGCCGTCTACAAAAACGTCAAATATCTGTGTTCTCTCCTTGCCTGTGTATGACATTGAGCCACGCATATTCGTGGTGCAGCCTATGATAGTGAGCTTCGTTTTTATGCTCACTTCTGCGCTTCCGCTGCCCTCCTGGATACTGTCAACAGTATTAAGGAAAGCTTTTACCTTATAAACATATCTTGTTTTCGGAACAAGTCCATAATCTGTATAGGAAGTGCCGTCTGTTACAGTTGCGATCTGTTCAAACTCTGCGCCCTCGTCATCGGTCTTCCTGTAAACATAATAGCCGTCAGCCTGCGACACTTCGTCCCATGTGACAGTTAGCTTATCAGAGCAGATATCCTGCGACTTCACATTGTCGGGTGCGTTCAGAAGCACTGCCGCACTGCCTGTGACGTAGATATCGCCCTTGCTGTTGTCGGCAAAGCTGTTTCCGCTTATTTTGACCTGAGATTTCTTATCGGCTTTCAAGCCGTAGTCTTTGTTATTATTGCAGGTATTGTAAAAAAACTCCACAGAAGCGCTGTTGTCAGCCATAAAGCCGCAAAGACCATTTTCTTCAAGGGTATTATCTGAAGCCTTGCCGCTTCCGCCTGTGTAGATAAGTCCGTGATTTTTTGACTTCTTGACAGTGTTCTTTCTAACGTCAGCCTTAGCCTTTTTGGTTATCTTTATACCATTAGAGCCTGCCGAAGTTATGGTGTTTCCTGATATGGTGTTCTTATCAGAGCCGCCCGAAACATAAACTCCCGATACACTTGGCTTTTTAATGGTATTGGAACTTACCTCGTTGCCTGAACCGCCGCTTATATAAACGCTGTTCTGCTTTGTGCCTGTGAGCTTGTTCTTTGTTATCGTCACCTGTGACGATTCGCTGAGCCATATAAGGTCCATGGAATAATTATATTTGTCATTTTCATAGCTTATATCGTTCGAGCCTATGAAAATTCCTGAAACGTCCGTGAGCCTTACTGCCGAACCCACTGTTTTTATGGTGTTGTCTGTTATCTTCACACCCTTTACAGTATAGTTGTAATCAGGGTGTGAGTATGACTTTTCAAGTTTTTTGCCAAATATCTGGATAGCATACGGCTCAGGATAATAATATGTACCCACAACTGTTATGTTATTGTTTCTTATTATGGTGTTGGCATTGTCATCAAGACGATTCTTTATGCCTGCATAGCCCGAATTTGGCACATGGAAGTTTGCATTTTCATAGTCGGTCATGTACTTGAAATCTATTGCACAGCCAACATTGGTCATGGTATTGTTTTCGATTATACAGCTTTTGTGATTAAGAAGAACGATAGCCGTTCCGCTCATATCATAAAATGAGTTGCCTGTTATAAGAGTGTTCGTATAATACACACCAAGGCAGGCAGAATGTGAGCCAAGGCCTCTTATAAGGTCATGGAACTTGTTGTTTTTTATAACAGTGTTGTCGCATGGAGTATCATCAAAAGGCTCATACGCAGGGAAAACATCGCTGTTGCTTATGGTATCAAGCTGTATAGCCTCTTTCTGAGATGTTCCCGTATAGCCGTGAAAATCGCAGTCCTCGATAGTGATGCCCTTTACGCCGCCTATCTCCAGATGATGACCGTTGTAATTGTTTTTTATCTCAACGTTCTTTATCCAAAGGTTTTTCATGTGACCAAATCTCATGTTTGAAAAAGGTCTTGAAGTAGAGGACGGGTTGCCGTCCCAGCAGCCGCCCTCGATAACGATATTTCTTTCGCTGTCATATCCGCCTGCGCCGTTTGCCTGAGCATTTTTTATCATACAGCCTTTGTCAAAATTTCTGATGATAGTCGCTCCGTCCTCGAGATACAGCCAAGTGTTTGAATATATCTCCAAAAGTTTGTCTATCCTGTATTTTCCTTTTGGCACAACGACCTTTATCTGCACAGAGTTTGAGCCGTTGTCAATAGCATAGTCAAGGGCTTTCTGTATCGCCTTTGAGGAGTCTTTCTTGCCCTTTTTGTCTGCGCCGAAGTCAAGCACGTTCACTTCAAGCGCTCCCGAATATCCGCTTATTTCCGCTCCGCTGGCTTTCGTGCCTGTGATAGTGGAATAATCATAAGCAAAGCACCTTACTGTCATAAGCATAATGGCGAGTAAACACGCCGCTACAAAGGCAATAAAGGTGCGAGTGATCTTTGTCAATTCTCATCTGTCCTTTCGTTGTCTTGGGGTTTTCGCTGCTCTCTTTTTGTTCTTTTTATCTTTTTTGCAGAACATATTTTACACATATTCAATTATACCAAATCGCGCCCCTTTTGTCAACCGAAAAACGTCAAAAAGACGAAAGCAATAACTCACAAAGTCCATATACGATACTTGTGCGTTATCACCATAAAAAAAGCTGTGGCAAAAAACTCACCGCAGCTTTTAACAAATACGCTTTTTTATCCCAGCGCCACATCAAGTATCATCATAAGCAGAAAGCCAAGCATTACGCCCACTGTTCCCATGTGACCGTCGCCGAGATGTGCTTCGGGGATAAGCTCCTCCACCACCACATAGAGCATTGCTCCTGCGGCAAAGGCAAGGAGCCAAGGCAGAAGCGGCTGTACAGTGCCTGCGGCAAGGACAGTGAGAAGTCCGAAAACAGGCTCGACAAGACCTGAAAGCGTGCCGAGACCAAAGGCTTTCGTCTTGCTCATGCCTGATTGCCTAAGCGGAAGTGCGATAGCCGCACCCTCGGGGAAGTTCTGTATACCCATGCCTATGGCAAGTGCGATAGCGGAAGCCAGCAGCACCGAGCTGTCATTATGCGCCGCCAAGGCAAAGGCAAGACCTACCGCCATACCCTCAGGGATATTGTGCAGGGTGATAGCGAAAATAAGAAGTCCCGAACGCTTTAGTCCCCTGCGCACGCCCTCTTCCCTTTCAGGCTCAGGAAGAAAATAGGGCATTGCCTTGTCAAGTCCCATAAGAAACAGCACGCCCAGCGCAAAGCCCCCTGCGGCAGGTATCCAGCCTATCTTGCCGAGATTTTCAGCCTCGTTTATGGCAGGGATAAGCAAGCTCCACACGCTTGCCGCTATCATAACGCCTGCGGCAAAGCCTAAGAAGGCTTTCTGCATCTTTTCGCTCTGCCCCTCTTTTTTCATGAAAAAGACCACAGCCGCACCCAACGCCGTCATAGATAATGTAAAGCCCGTGCCTGCCGCAGCCCAAAGTAGACCATTCATACTAATATGTTTCCTTTCAGACAGTATTATGTCAGATACAATGACATATCTTAGTCTATGAAAAGCCTTTACGCTGTGTGAAAAAGCCCCTGCCGACAAAATACGTTAAAATTGCCTGAGATTTTCAGAATATGACCCGTCCCAAGTGAATATAATGTTCTCAGCAGGGCATTACAAGCCCTTTACGATCGTATGATCAGTTTATTTTTAGGAGGAAACAGACAAGATGAACACTATGGATCTTAAGCTTAACAGAGAGATGCTGTCAATGACACGGACTATCCTTGACGCCTCCTGCGAGCAGGCTGTGGAAAAGGATTTTCTGCTGCCCGACTATTATCCCGATATTTTCAGGGTACTAAAATGCGTTATCACACCAACAGTACAGAGCCATTCCGTAAACGGAGGAAAGCTCAGCTTTGACATGGCGGCGCTCATAAGAGTGCTTTACATCAGCCAAAACGACAAGCGCATAAACTGCATTGAGCAGAAAATGAACTACACAAAGTCTTTCGACCTGCAAGGGGATTGCGGCGACCCTATGATATGGCTCACACCGAAATGCGATTATGTCAACTGCCGTGTGGTAAATCAGCGCAGGCTTGATATCAGGGGTGCTGTGACTATACACGCAAAGGTGACGGGAGAAGTAACTGTGCCCATAGTCACAGACGCATTTGGCTGTGGCATACAGCTTAAAAAGGCGGCTGTTACATATCCTGCGAAACGTCTTACCGCCGCAAAGAGGATAACACTTATAGAAGAATTGCAGCTTTCTGCGGCAAAAGCCCCTGTTGGCACTATCCTGCGGACAGATTGCCGCATTATCCCACAGGAACACAAGATGATAGCAGGCAAGCTTGTGACAAAGGGTGACGCTGAAATTACGATGCTTTACTCCTGCGTAACTACTGACGGCGAGGAAACAGCCGAAACAATGCGTTTTACTCTGCCGTTCTCTCAGATAATCGACATAGACGGCATTGACGATACTTTCACCGCAGATGTGAGGATAACCCCTGCGGGCTGTGATATCATACCAAAGTCTGACGATTCTGGTACGCTTGAATGCGAGCTTGTGCTTCTTGTGAACTGCGTTGCCAAAAAGCTTTCCACCTGCGAGATAGTCACAGACGCATATTCCACCTGCTTTGAGTGTGAAGCAGAAAGGTGCGAAAGCAAGCTTGACAGCGAGAGCATAAAGATATCAGACAGTCACAGCGTTACTGCAAAGCTTTCCTGTCAGGAGGGTGAGATACGCTGTGTTCATGATAGCTGGGCGACACTTTCAAATGTGACCACAAGGCTTGACGAAGAAAAGAAAGCCTTTATCATTTCAGGAAGCGTGACATTCTGTCTTATTGGCAGAAACGAGAGCGGCACTCCCCTTTATCTTGAAAACGATTCGCCTTTTGAGCATGAGATACCGCTTCCTGCGAACTTCAATGGTGAGATATCCATATCCCCTGACCTGTGCATAGAAAACTGCACATACTATCTTGCAGACGAAGCAACGGCGGAGCTTAAAGCCGACATCAAGGTAGGCGGTGAAATGACTATCCAGCAGACAGGTTCGATGATATCAGAGCTTAGGGTACTCACTGATAAACCGAAAGAGAAAAATGACAAATACGCTCTGAAAATATGCTACTGCAATGAGAGCGACGATATCTGGGAGATAGCTAAAAAATATTCAACTTCCATAACAGCCATACTTGAAGAAAATGAGCTTACTGATGATAAGATATCAAAACAGGGAATGCTGCTTATCCCATTAATGAACTAGGAGGACAGACACATGAAAAACGATATTTACACCGACATTGCCACACGGACGGGGGGCGATATCTATATAGGCGTGGTAGGCCCTGTCCGCACGGGAAAATCTACCTTTATAAAGCAGTTCATGGAGCAGTTCGTTATACCGAACATTAAAAGCGACTACCGCAAGGAGCGTGCCATTGACGAACTGCCGCAATCCTCCGCAGGCAAGACTATCATGACAACTGAGCCTAAGTTCATTCCTGAGGAAGCCGTGAACATCACCCTAGAGGGCGGAGCAAGCTTCAATGTGCGAATGATAGATTGCGTTGGCTACATAATACCGAGCGCCATTGGCTATATTGAAAATGAAGCCCCAAGAATGGTGGTAACGCCATGGTTTGACACGGAAGTGCCTTTCAACATGGCGGCTGAGGTGGGAACGCAAAAGGTCATAACAGAACATTCCACCATAGGTCTTGTGGTGACAACAGACGGCAGTATCACCGATCTCCCTCGTGAAGAATACGAAGAATGTGAGGAGCGCATAATCGATGAGCTGAAGCAGATAGGCAAGCCATTTGTGGTGCTTATGAACACCACTGAGCCTTACTCTCAGCAGACAAAGGACCTTTGCGAACAGCTTTCCGACAAATACGGCACTACGGTTATGCCTATAAACTGTTTGGAGCTTTCGGAAAAAGAGATAAAAGAGATCTTGACGCTTCTGCTCTACTCTTTCCCTGTGAAAGAAATAAACATCTCAATGCCCTCATGGATAAACTCTCTTGACAAGGGTCACTGGCTGAAAGAAGCCGTTTTCGGACACATCAAGGAAGCGGCTTCGGCGGTAACAAATCTCCGCGACATTTCAGACTGTGCCGAAAAGATATGCTGTTGTGAGCAGGTATCCTTAGGCTCGGTGGCTGAGATAGGCCTTGGCAAAGGCTCGGCTGTCATAAAGGTTGAGCTTGACCCTGCGCTGTTTTTCAGGATAATAGGCGAAGCCACAGGGCTTGAGATAAAGGATGAAAACGACCTTATGCCGAGAATTTTGGAGCTTGTAAAGATAAAAGAGCGCTTCTCGAAATTCAGCTCTGCCCTTGACGAAATGGAGAAAACAGGCTACGGCATCGTTATG
>ERZ808240.5680-NODE-5680-length-10012-cov-10.075525_pt1 | contig 10012 bp, 9 predicted proteins | sample MGYA00521084_ERZ808240 | MGnify/ENA primary metagenome ERZ808240 (study PRJEB31516, sample SAMN03275571) | gut metagenome | biome: mammalia-associated habitat; material: feces | host: Papio cynocephalus | place: Kenya | collected 2012-08-06 ... | reverse complement strand
AGCCCTCCTTCTTGCCCAGGTAGGCTTCGATGACCTGGGGATTGTTGCGGATCTCCTCGGGAGTACCCTTTGCAATGATGCGGCCGAAGTTCAGCACCGCAATGCCCTCGCAGATACCCATGACAAGGCTCATATCATGCTCGATGAGCAGGACTGCAATGTTGAACTCGTCACGGATGCGGCGGATGGTTTCGGTCAGCTCTGCGGTCTCGGAGGGGTTCATACCGGCGGCAGGCTCATCCAGAAGCAGCAGCTTCGGGCTGGTCGCCAGCGCACGGATGATCTCCAGACGACGCTGTGCACCGTAAGGCAGGCTGCCAGCCTTTGCCTCCGCGAGATCGGTCATGTGGAAGATGTCCAGCAGTTCCAGCGCACGCTCGGTGGTCTTCTTTTCTTCCTGCCAGTAATTCGGCAGACGGAAGACTGACTCGACCAGATTGTACTTCATGGACTCGTGCAGGCCGACCTTTACGTTGTCGATAACAGACAGGTCTTTGAACAGGCGGATATTCTGGAATGTACGGGCAACACCCATCCGGTTGACCTGATAGGTCTTCTTGCCGGCCGTCGGCATACCGTCGATCAGAATAGAACCACGGGTCGGCTGATAAACGTTCGTCAGCAGGTTGAAGACAGTGGTCTTACCGGCACCGTTCGGGCCGATCAGACCAGTGATCTCATTCCGGCCGATCATCAGGTTGAAGCCGTCGACAGCGGTCAGACCGCCGAAGTCGATGCCCAGCTCACGGACGTCCAGAATAGGCTTTTTGTCCTTATCACGGTCGGTCAGAAAGCCGCCGGAGGGAACACTGTTCAGGGAAGTCTTAAACTCACTCATGGTCTGCACCCTCCTTGTTCTTCTTGTGGAACAGCTCGCCGTTCATGGCCTTTTCCACGATGCGGCTCATCGAGAAATCATAGCTGCCAAGCAGTCCGCCCGGGCGGAAGATCATCATCAGAATCAGAACCAGCGAGTAGACCACCATGCGGTAGCTGTCGAAGCTTCGGGTTGCCTCGGGCAGGATGGTCAGGACAGTCGCCGACAGGATGGAGCCCAGCATGGAACCCATGCCGCCCAGAACGACCATGACCAGAATTTCAATAGACTTCATGAAGCCGAAGGTCGACGGGTCAAGAACGCCCAGATAGCAGGCGTACAGGCCGCCGGCCAGACCCGCGAAAGCAGCGGAGAAGGCGAAAGCCATAACCTTGTAATAGGTGGTCTGGATGCCGCAGCTTTCAGCGGCGATCTCGTTATCACGGACAGCCAGAATCGCACGGCCGTGACGGGACTTCATCATAGCGTGGATGGCAAAGCAGGTGATGACGACGCAGAGGAAGACGTTCCAGTAGTTGGAGTATTTCGGGATGTTTTTCAGGCCTTTTGCGCCGTAGAACAGCTTGAAGCCCAGCACGTCGTCGATGTTGTTCAGGGTGATGCGGATGATTTCGCCGAAGCCTAGCGTCAGGATGGCGAGGTAGTCACCGGTCAGGCGGAGAGCCGGGATGCCGATGAGGATGCCAAAGATACCGGCCATGACTGCGCCCAGTGCCAGACCGACTGCAAATGCGACGCCGGAGGGCAGGTTGCTGTACTTGGTGAACAGTGCGCAGGTGTATGCGCCGACTGCCATGAAACCGGCATGACCCAGTGGGAGCTGACCCAGATAACCGGTGGCGACGTTCAGGGAGACGGCCAGAATGATATTGATGCCAACGCTCATCAGAACTTTATTCTGATAGGTCGAAAGAACGTTCTGAGTCATAAAGGACAGCAGAACAAAGAAGAGAGCCACCAGAACAGCGTTCATCAGGTAGCGCACCGGCATTTTCAGGGTCTTTCGCTTTGTATTCATTTTCCAAATCCCCCTTTACACCTTTTCCTGTACCTGACGGCCAAGGAAACCGGTGGGCTTGACCAGCAGAACGATGATAAGAATTGCGAACGTGACGGCGTCCTTCCAAGCGGACAGGCCGATGGCAGAAACGAAGCACTCACACAGACCGATGGCAATGCCGCCGATCATAGCACCGGGGATCGAACCGATGCCGCCCAGAACAGCAGCAACGAAGGCTTTCAGACCCAGCATGGAGCCCATGGTCGGGGTCGCCTGCGGATAGGAGCAGCAGTACAGGACTGCGCCGATACCAGCCAGAGCGGAGCCGACTGCAAAGGTGAAGGAGATAGTGCTGTTGACATTGATGCCCATCAGACGAGCGGCGTCCATGTCCTCCGAGACGGCACGCATGGCCTTGCCGAGCTTGGTCTTCTGAACAAGGAAGGTCAGGACCAGCATGGACAGGATGGTGACGACCAGCGTGATGATGGAGGTCAGACCGACCGGAACTTTGCCGATGTAGAAGGTCTTGGCATCGTAGTAGGACGGGATGACTTTTGCGCCCGAGCCCATGATCAGCTCAGCGGTGTACTCGAGGAAGAAGGAGACACCGATCGCCGTGATAAGCAGCGAGATACGGGGAGCGGAGCGCAGCGGAGTGTAAGCGATCTTTTCGATCACAACACCCAGCACGGTACAGGTGATGATGGTTGCGCAGACTGCGGTGACCGGGCCAAGTCCCAGCTGGTTCATGACGAACCACGACATATACGCACCGACCATGATGACGTCGCCGTGAGCAAAGTTCAGCAGCAGGATAATGCCGTAAACCATGCTGTAGCCCAACGCGATCAGCGCGTAGATGCTGCCAAGGGAAAGACCGTTGATCAGCTGACTAAAAAACACTGTCATGGGTTGATACTTCCTTTCCAAAATAAAAAAGCGGAGACTGTCGGGGCAAACCTGTTCCGGCGGTCTCCGCAATGGATCATGTAAAATTCAACGTCTCAGTCGGTGCGGCACCGGTGCCGCAGCACGAAACTTAGAACATTTCCTTCAGGACGGGTGCGCCATCAACATAGGTCAGGATAGCGGTACTCTTGACGGGGTTGTTATGCTCGTCGAAGGTGAAGGTACCAGTGATGCCCTCGATGGTGCCGCCCTTGATAGCGTCGATAACAGCCTGCTTGTAATCGTCGGTGCCAGCTTCCAGACCTGCGTCCTCAGCAGCCTGAATGCCGTAGCACAGGGTGATCGCAGCATCGTAGCCCAGAGGAGAGAAGCCGTTGGGATACTCCTCGCCGTACTTTGCCTTGTAAGCATTCTCGAAGTCGGGGTTGGAGCCCTTTGCGTAGTTTGCGCAGAAATAGGAATCCTTCAGCTGGTCGGCAGTTGCATAGCCTTCCAGACCATCCCAGCCGTCGCCGCCCAGGAACGGAACCGTCAGACCAACGCTCTCAGCCTGAGACAGGATCTGGCCGACTTCCTGATAGTAGTTCGGGCAGAAGACAGTCTCAGGATCCTTGCCGAGGATGGTGGTCAGCTGAGTCTTGTAATCGACATCGCCGTCGGAGTAGCTCTCCTCGTCAACGATGGTACCGCCCAGAGACTCAAACTCGTTCACAAAGTTCTCAGCCAGACCTTCGTTGTAGTCTGCGCCCTTCTTGAAGATGACAGCAGCCTTGGTGTAGCCCAGCTTCTGGTATGCGTAGTCAGCCATCTTGATGCCCTGGAACGGGTCGGTGAAGGTTGCACGGAAGACGTTCTCGTAAACGGTATCCGTCTCAGCGTCATAGGTGACAGCCTCAGCAGTAGCGGAAGCGGTGACCATCGGCATGTTGTAATCCTGGCTCTCAGCAGCGACTGCCAGAGTCGGAGTGGTGGTAACGTCGCCGATCAGACCAACGATACCATCATCGCACATCTTGGTGAAGCACTGGACAGCCTGAGTAGCATCGCCCTGCTCATCCATAGTGATGGCCTCGATCTGCTTGCCGTTGATACCGCCCTTTTCATTGACCTGATCCAGATACAGGTTTGCACCGTTAACGACAGCCTGACCGTAAACAGCAACATCACCGGTCAGGGGGCCCATGACACCGACCTTGATGGTGTCACCGGAAGCAGCGGTGGAACCTGCTGCAGAAGAAGCTGCGCTGGAAGAAGCAGCAGTGCTGGTGCTGCTTGCGGAAGAACCGCCGCATGCGGTCAGAACGCCGGTTGCAGCAACGACACCGGCAGCAGCCAGAAAGCTGCGACGAGAGATCATCTTTTTCATAATTGTATATCCTCCTTGGAATGGAAGTTTCGTGTTGAAATGATACAAAGCAGAACCCTTTCCCTCAAAGCGGCTCTGCTTCGATACCATTATTATAGTCGTGTCCAAATCGGTTCGCAATTCACAAACCGTCCATAGTTTTGGAGGCATTTCAGTCAAAACTTGCTATTTTAGACAAAAACGAGACGCATATTTTGTCTACTTTTTCATTCTGTTCATTTCGTTTTACTTCAAAATGAAAGCAATTCACAGGTTGCAAAAAAGTTACAGAGTCGTATGAAATCTGTATGAGTCAGTCTTTTACAGCCCATTCTATCGGATAGTTACCGTCTGCGCAGGCTGTCCTTCTATAAGGTACAGTTCTTTTTTGGGCGCAAAGTTGCCTATTCCTAACATTGCCGTTCTCTCTTGCACTCGGGCGCAATGCGTGGTAGGATAAAGGCGGTTAGTTAGCGAATACTACCTGCGCATTCCGCAGGGAGTGAATTTAGGAGGGTAATTCTATGAACTATCTGGAAATCGAATCCGTTATTGGCCGTGAGATCCTGGACTCTCGCGGCAACCCCACCGTGGAAGCAGAGATCACGCTGGCAGACGGCACGGTTGCCCGTGGCTGCGCACCTTCCGGCGCATCTACCGGTGAGTTCGAGGCTTTGGAGCTGCGTGACGGCGATAAGAGCCGCTACCTTGGTAAGGGTGTCACCAAAGCGGTCGAGAACATCAACACCGTCATCGCAAATGCTGTTGTCGGTATGGATGCTTCCGACATCTACGCCATCGACGCAGCCATGATCAAGGCAGACGGCACCAAGGACAAGTCCAATCTGGGTGCAAATGCGATTCTGGCCGTCTCCATCGCAGCCTGCCGCGCAGCAGCCGCTTCTCTGGATATGCCGCTCTACCGCTTCCTCGGCGGCGTCAACGGCAACCGCCTGCCCGTTCCGATGATGAACATCCTGAACGGCGGCGCACATGCTACCAACACCGTAGATACGCAGGAGTTCATGATCATGCCGGTCGGCGCACCTTCCTTCAAGGAGGCCCTGCGCTGGTGCGCCGAGGTCTTCCACGCTCTGGCATCCATCCTGAAGGCCAAGGGCCTGGCAACTTCCGTCGGCGATGAGGGCGGTTTCGCCCCCAACCTGTCCAGCGATGAAGAGACCATCGAAACCATTCTTGCCGCTATCGAGAAGGCCGATTATGTTCCCGGCAAGGACTTCATGCTGGCAATAGATGCCGCTTCTTCCGAGTGGAAGAGCCCCAAGGGAAAAGGCTTCTACAAGCTGCCCAAGGCTGGCACCGAGTATACTTCCAGTGAGCTGATCGCCCACTGGAAGAGTCTGGTCGAGAAGTATCCCATCATCTCCATCGAAGATGGCTTGGATGAAGAGGACTGGGAAGGCTGGCAGGAGATGACCCGTGAGCTGGGCGGCAAAGTCCAGCTGGTCGGCGATGACCTGTTCGTCACCAACACCGAGCGTCTGGCAAAAGGCATCTCGCTGGGCGCAGGCAACGCCATCCTCATCAAGCTGAACCAGATCGGTTCCGTTTCTGAGACACTGGAAGCCATCAAGATGGCGCACAAGGCCGGTTACACCGCCATCAGCTCTCACCGTTCCGGCGAGACCGAGGATACCACCATTGCTGACCTCGCTGTTGCTCTGAACACCTGCCAGATCAAGACCGGCGCACCCAGCCGTACCGAGCGTGTGGCAAAATATAACCAACTGCTCCGCATCGAGGAGGATCTGGGCGCAAGTGCCGTTTATCCCGGCATGGCCGCTTTCAACGTCAAGCGTTGATTGAAATTTAAAGCAGACTTTCTCTTTTTCTTTCCTTTTTATCCTATCTAAAAAGAATCCGCTGCGCCCTTCCAACCTGAGGTACAGCGGATTCTTTTTTGCTCTTCGGGCATCTGGAAATCATTTCCTGCAATCCGGACACCTGCTCTGCCGTATTCTTTACGGAGCAGCTTTCCTGCAACTGTCCAAAAGAATGAAAAGGAGAATCCCCATAATGAATTGTCTGATTTCCATCCTCGCCAAACTGTTTGGCTCGTCTGCATCTTCCAGCTTTCTTCTCTGGCTGCTGAGCAAGATCTTCGCCTAATCATAAAGAGGGAGCAAACCCGGTCGATTCCGAAGTTTGCTCCCTCTTTGCTTTTTATAGATGTACCTGCTTTTTTGCCGTCCGCAGGGCAGTGCGGAGTGGGCGGTAAAGCAGCAGCATGATGACGAAGTTCCCCACGCCGTGCATGGCATCATAGCTCAGGCCGCTCAGCCACCAGCTGAGGGCAAAAGCAGGCGTCTTTGCAAACAGATACACTGCCGCACAGAGTCCGCCAAACGCTAAACCATACAGGCCGCTGAAAATCGCCCAGCCCAAAGCGTTATCCATCCGGCGCAGCAGCCGGGCCAGAAACGCCAGCAGATACCAGACGTAAAGATACATCGCCCACCAGAGACCAAAACCATACAGCACACCTTGCAAAACCAGAAATACCGTGATGGCTCCCGGCGTCTCTTTCGGCAGTTCCAGAGCAAACAGTATGATGAGCAGTGTCACCGATTCAATGTTCGGCAGGCCGCTCATGGCCTGCTTACTAACGACCAGCAATGCGCCCATCAAGCCGCTAAGGACCAGCCGCAGGACGGCATGGTGGTTCATGTTACTTCGTGTAGGTGAAGGCATAGCTGTCTCCGTCGTGCAGCTCAATGTCGCCGATGCCGACCGAGGTCATCTCACCAGTGCCGTCAGTCAGGCACCACCATGCCTTGTCCTTATCCCAGTCGGCAGTTTCGCCGTTGACCGTAGTGACAAAGCCTGCGGCAGCTTCCTCTTCGCTGATGATACCGGCCTCAGCCAGAGCGTCACTCAGCTTTTCGCCGTCAGTCACTTCGAGGGTGACGGTGCTGCTCTCGCCTGCAGCGTTGGTCACGGTAAATTCTGCCTTGACCTTTACCTCGGACGCCTCAGATGCAGCTTCACTGGAAGCGACGCTTGCGGCCTCGCTGGATGCGGCACTGGATGCCACGCTTGAAGCGGTGCTGCTGGAAGATGCGCCGCAGCCGACCAGCAGGCTGGCTGCCAGAACTGCGCTGATTACGATAGAAAGAAATTTATTCATGGTCTTTTGCTCCTTGTTTTTGTTACTTGCGTTTTGCGCAGTGCTTATCATACCATGCACCCTGTCAAAATGCAAGCGGAGATAAGACCATTCGATCAGGATGCTTCTTCCAGTGGGTCAACAACGACCGGGCAAGTCTCATACAGCTCGATGGGATCAAGATCGACGCAGCTGCACGGGTCAAGATCACCGGTCATATCCCATGCAGCAGTATCGTTCAGGACGGTCAGCCGTGTTCGGAAAAATTCCGGGTCACGCATGGGTTCAAATACACCCCCCTGTTTCAGAAGAGGTTTTGCGTCATACAGCCGGACAGACCCATCGCTGAAATAAAGGTAAATGGTATAATCTTCTCCGGCAACGGCCTGTAAAACTTTCGGCATATAGTCCATTGAACTCTCTCCTTTCAAATCAGCGGAGCAATATGATTCAGCGGCTTTGCGTCTCGTGCAAGTTCCCAGTTCTGCATCAGCTCATCCTTGTGCAGTTCACACCATGCAAGGATGAGTTTCAGCTGTCTGCCCGGCAGAGCTCCCCGAATCACGCAGGAATTCTGAATGTCGATCAAGGCTTTGTTATTTCCATATTCTGCATGAAAATGCGGTGGGTTGTGGTCGCTGTAAAACATCGTCACTCGTATCCCACAGAAAAGACTGATTTCCGGCATAATAGTTTTCCTCCTGTTGGCTTCAGTATACCGCTTTTCGAGGAGGATGTCTATGCTCTTTGTTGTACTGACAAAATAAAAACCCACGCTGCGGCAAAGCAAAACGCAGCGTGGGAACGTAGATAGTTAATTCAGTTCAGCCGTATCTCAGCGAGCGACAGTGTACTTGTGCAGGGTCTTGCGGACTGCGCCGTTGCCAGCGTACAGTTCCTTGACCATGCCCTCGATCTTTTCGCCCAGACCGACTGCGTACAGGTCGACACCGAAGACATCAGCACGGCTGTACAGCTTCTTCAGGCAGCTGAAATCCTGCTCGCCTTCCTTGACTTCCAGCGGAGCAACGATAGCCTGCAGCTCTGCCAGCATCGGATCGGTAGAGATCTCGAATGCCTGGCCGTTGTCGTCGATGCCCTTCAGGTAGCGGGCATAACCTGCCAGCACCAGCGGGATCAGCACCAGGTTGGACTTATCCAGGCCGCGTGCCTCGTAAGCCTTGATGGTCTCACCGAAGCGGATGGCCAGCTTCTGCGAGGTATCGGTTACGATACGCTGGGGAGCATCCGGCATGAACGGGTTGGGCAGGCGGCGGTTGATGACAGCACCGATGAACTCATAGGGATTCAGGACGCCCGGGTCAACAACGACCGGCATTGCCTCGATATAGCCGATCTTCTGAATGAAGGAACGCAGATCCTCGTCTGCCATCTCAGCAGAGATGAGGGTGTAATCCAGCATGCAGCCGTAGATGGACATTGCGGTGTGCAGCGGATTCAGGCAGGTGCAGACCTTCATCTTTTCGATCTTGTCAACGGTCTCACGGTCGCAGTAGAGGACACCGCCCAGCTCCAGCGGAGGACGGCCATTGGTGTAATGATCCTCGATGCACAGGTACTCGGTCTCCTCAGCGTTGACGAAGGGAGCGGTAAAGGTGTGCTTCTCGGTAACGATGGTGTAGTTGTCCTCAAAGCCGTCGTCTGCCAGCATCTTCTGGACCTTTGCATCCGGACGGGGAGTGATCTTGTCGATCATGCTCCAGGGGAAGGTGATCTTGGTCTCGTCCTGAACGTATGCCAGGAACTCAGCCGGAACCAAACCCTGCTCGACCCACTTGGAAGCGTATGCGAAGACAGCATTCTTGACCTTATCGCCGTTATGAGAGCAGTTGTCCATGCTCTGAACGGTCAGAGGTAGTTTGCCAGCCTTGAAACGCTCGTACAGCAGAGCGGTGACCTTACCCATAGCCAAAACGGGGGTCAGGCCGCGCTCGAGGTCTGCAGGAGCGACGCCGTAGCCCTTCTCGGTGATGGTGAAGGAGATCATCTGCAGGCTGGGGTTCTGGAAGATCTCGACCAGACGAGCCCAATCCTCGCCGAAGGAAGGGTCAGCCTTCAGGCTCTCGGTGACGGAAGCGATGACCTTCTTCTCGATGTCGCCGGTGGACTTCAGGCAGACCAGCAGGCTCATGTTGTCGTAAGGACGATATGCCTTGTCGATGATCTCATAGTCGAAGCTTTCAGCCACGATGACGCCGCGGTCATACTTGCCGCTGTTCAGAGCCTCGTTCAGAATTGCAGCCGGGAACGCACGGAAGATGTTGCCGGCACCAAAGTGGACCCAAGTCGGCTCGGCGTGAGTCTTGGCCTTGACAGCCTCAACGTCGAACTTCGGCAGCTCATAGCCTTTTTCTGCCCACTCAGCGGACAGATTGCCATTCTTGATATCAGACAGCTTCATATTGCTCAGCCTTTCTTTTTCTCTTCATCCAGACGATCCAGCAGATCCCAGACACCCAGCATGTACTGGATACCCAGAGCGCGGTCATACTTGCCGTAACCGGGACGGCAGTTGCCGGGGCCTTCCTCCCAGAGCTGACGGCCGTGGTCGGGGCGGATATAGCCCTCGAAGCCGCAGTCATGGTAAGCGCGCAGGATCTCGATGATGCCGGTCTCGCCGCAGCAATCACGGTGAGCAGCCTCGGAGAAGTCGCCGTTGGGGAAGTGGTGGATGTTGCGGATGTGCGCAAATGCGATGCGGTCGCAGTGCTTGCGGACGATCTCAGCAACGTTGTTGTTGGGGTTTGCGTTCAGGCTGCCGGAGCAGAG
>ERZ808240.5679-NODE-5679-length-10012-cov-39.321482_pt1 | contig 10012 bp, 5 predicted proteins | sample MGYA00521084_ERZ808240 | MGnify/ENA primary metagenome ERZ808240 (study PRJEB31516, sample SAMN03275571) | gut metagenome | biome: mammalia-associated habitat; material: feces | host: Papio cynocephalus | place: Kenya | collected 2012-08-06 ... | reverse complement strand
AGGGCCGAAAACGTGCGGATATTGTCGATTATCGGCTCCAAATGGAGAGTCGTCCAAAAAGGGTGCCCGCATGAGGTCCAAAAACATGCGCATGTTAGGGGGTCTCACATGCGCATGTTAGACCCCGTCACATGCGCATGTTAGATACCGTCACATGCGGGGGGTGTCGGCCGGGTGCCGCGCGAGAGGATCTCGCGATTCCAACCGGGGCAACGCCCTTTTCCCTACTGGGTCTCGACCCGGTTGGTGCCCCCGACTCGCCCCGTTTTCCACTCCAGGGCACGCCGCGGCGCAGGATATAAACCGTGCAGCATCCTCCAAAACGACGGTAGGGACCGCAGTCCCCTGCGTCCCGCATGGGATATTTGGCCGTGGAGATCGGGAGAACGGGAAGAAGGAGTGTTGTGTGTTGGATCTTGCCTATTATAGAGGAGTAGAGAGGAGGACGCCCCCTCTCTCTCAAACGGTCCACCCCTGGCGGGGGCGGATCCGGCCGCGTGGCGCCACGAACAGACGGAATTCTCATGCCCATGAGAAATGATTCTCATGCCCATGAGAAAAAATTCTCATGGGCATGAGAACGGATCGCCTGCAGGCGCGAAAACGTCCGTTAGTTCGCGTTTTCTGCTGAAATCAATCATGAAATAGTAAGATATCCCCTAAAAACCCGGGGCATCCCGGTCGACTGCCCCTTTTTCGCCCGCCCGGTACGCCCGAAACGGGTGTTCAAATGCCTTGAAACGGCGATGCCGTTGCGCCGGAACGGTGATGCCGTTGCGCCGGAACGGTGAAGCCGTTGCGCCGGAACGGCCACCCCGTTCTACTGGAACGGGCGCGCGATGCGGACAAGGATGCGGCTGTCTCGCCCCATTCCCTGCTTTGGTAGGGACCGCAGTCCCCTGCGGCCCGTTCAAAGGGTCCATTCCGTGCGGGCGGCAGGGGACGGTCGCCCTTGCCATTAGAAGAGGAGGGATTCTGCATGTCTTGCATTTTCTGCATGTCCAAGAATAGTCACACGGACCGCAGGGGACTGCGGTCCCTACCTTTCCGCATTTTCTGCACGTCCAAGAATAGTCACACGGACCGCAGGGGACTGCGGTCCCTACCTTTCCGCATTTTCTGCACGTCCAAGAATAGTCACACGGACCGCAGGGGACTGCGGTCCCTACCTTTCCTGCATTTTCTGCACGTCCAAGAATAGTCACACCCGTGCCGTCCGCCGGGTTGCGGGCGGCTTGTGCGAAGCGGCTGGGCGAAGCGTTAGCGTAGCCTTTTGTCGCCCGTCGGAGTTCCTTCTCCGCCCCCCAAAGAAAAAATCAAACTTTTTTCGTCTTTTCCCCCTTACGGGGGATGTGCAGACGGGGAAAAATATGTTATACTAGTGACATCAATACGATGGTACGAGGATGAAGAGGATGCAAACGAGCAAGATGGGGCGGCGTAGCGGCGCATTTGCGCACGCCGCGTACGCGTGCACGCAGAACGCGCCAGGACGCGTTCTGGCGCATCCGCTTGCGTCCAAGTACCCCCCCCCCTATGTGTAAATGACGCTGTAGAGAGCCTCTACGCGGCGATTGACGCGGTTTCTGTCCGGAACCGTGCGTGTCTTGTTTTGTGCATTTGTCTTTTTGTCTGTAGCTAATCCAATAAGAAAGGATCCGACAATGAAAAGTCCAACAAGAAATAAAGTGACGGCATTGAAACTAGGCTTGAGCTTGGCGTTCATGTCCGGGGCGGCCTGCGGTGCGAACGCAAATGAGATTGTCGTCAGCAGCGGCGCCGAGAGAACGGATACCGCCGACGTGTCGTTCTCGAAGCTGAAGATCAGCGGAACCTACACGGTGACGGGCCAGGCACAGTTGAAACCGGACGCGGGCGCGATCATCGAGCTGGCGCCGAATGAGGGGGACAACGCCGTATTCACGCTGGAGAAGCAGGCGCGGTTCGCGAATGGAAAGAATGCGACATTGAAAGTCGGCGCCGGCAAAGGGAAGATCACGCTGGCCGGCGGTGACGCCATGGTTGGCGGGAATTGGATCAATACAGGGGCGAGATGGCCGGGCATCGTGGTGTCGAGCGGGGCGCAGGCGGGCGAAGACGGGGTCGTTTCGCTCCTCGAGTTGGCGGGGACAAGCAAATACGGCCACTCTGTCGTCACGAACGAGAATGCCAACCCAGTCGAAATCCTTTTTGCGGGGGGCACGCTGGTTGTCACGGAATGGGCGGGGCGGCAGTTCATCGCCAAAGAGGTGAATCCGGTTGTCTTGAGAGGCGGCGAAGGCCATCCGATCCGGATAGACCCGAACTGGTATCCGTCCTACCCGTGCGGAGAAGAGGACAACTCCGTCGTGACGACAGGTGCCTGCGATGTCGTGTTTGCCCAGGCGGGGCGCAACGCCGAAAATTATCCGCGCATCCGCCTGGACAAGACCATCGTCTGGGGCCATACGGGGGATCTGCGGTCGGAAGGCGCAGAAATCACGACATACAAGGACAATGTCCTGCCGTTCGGTCCGCAGACAGGGGGCGTCAGCCTCAAGAGTTCGGATGAGCAGGTCAACAACGGCTATTCGCTCACGGCGGTTCTCGACCTCAACGGCACGACGCAGACGGTGAACAGCCTCGACGTCTCGCAGAACAGCTGCGCGACCAACAAGGCCGCGAAGACCGCCTGCCTGAAGTTCGGCGAAGGCGACGCGGACGGCACGCTCAAGGGCGTCGTCGCGGCGAACGTGAAGGTGTGCAAGACCGGTTCGGGCACGCTGACGCTCGACGGCGCGACGGTGACAAAGCCCGACGTGCTGGCGGGCGCGCTCGCGGTCGCGGGCGAGACGACGGTCAACGGTTTCGGCGACTTGGCGGGCCTGACGGGCCTGACGCCCGTGCTGCCGGTGAAGGACAACGACACGAACTACAACGAGCAAAAGGACGGCTCCCCGAAGAAGGTGATGGAGGCGAGCGGCCTGCTGACGGTCGCGCCGCGCACGGTCACCGTCAACGAAGGCGGCGCGCTGGTCTACCGGAACGAGGCGGCGGAGGCGCTTGAGCGCTTCGTGAAGCTGGACGCGAAGGGCGCGTTCGTCAAGAAGGGCGCGGGTGCGCTGTTCGTGCGCGGCTCGGAAAAGTGTCCGCAGTCGTTTTCGGGCGTTGTGCGCGCGGCGGAAGGGACGCTCACGCTGTCCGGCATGGGTGTCACGAACGCCTTTTGGCGTGTGACGGTCACGGGCATGGTCGGGAAGGACATGAAAGAGCCGACGATCGGCGAGATCGGGCTTTTCGACGCAGACGGCAACCGCATCAATCTCAAGGCAAACGGCTATTCGTGGCAGAAAGAGTTGACAGACGCGACGCAGTTGCAGGGCGAGCAGTGCATGGTCGTGCCGACGGGGCTGACCTATTCGCCGGAAAACGGCAACAAGACCCCCAACAACCTGTTCAACGGCACGTATTACAATTGGATGCAGGTCAAGTCGAAGACGGCTTTGGAGAGCGTCGCCATCACGTTCAGGCTGCCGGCGAACACGGCGCCGGCGCACAGCTATGCGTTCACGTCGGTGGGCGGAATCCCCTCCTCCTGGAAGGTCGAGACGAGCGTGGACGGGGTGAACTGGACGCTCGCCGACGAGCGGAAGGATTTCTACACATGGGACTGGAACAGGCCCGGCACGCATTACTACTGGTATCTGGACGGACGCTGGGGCGGTTTCGCCGGTCTGCCGCTCACATTTGCGTTCGCGAACGAGAAGACGGACAAGGTCGATCTGACGGGCGCGCTTCTGCAGGCGGACGAGGGCGCGGTTCTGGACGTCTCCGCGGTTTCGGGCGCGGTGCCCCGGGGAATTCGTATCGACGTGACCAAGGGGTGCGGCGAAATCAAAGGCATGCCCTCCGTCAAGAACGGGACGCTTGAGATCGTGAATGCAAGCGGCTTGAGCCAGTCCGAACTGATCGGCAAGATCGCGCTCGCGTGCACGGGCGATTTGTCGTCCGCCGATTTGGCGGGCTGGACCGTCACGGTGGACGGGAAGGCGGCGAATCTGCGTCCGAAACTCAAAGGGGACGTATTGGGGATTTCGCCGGCGGGTCTTGCCGTCATACTCCGTTGAGCACCCACCGCACGAGTTGATTGGCAGGCTGGCAAATGGTATAATGGAAAGGAAATGGGAATGGATTGCAAGGCAACAAAATTGAAACGCCTCTGGGCGGTCGCACTCGCTTGCGCGGGTGCGGCGTCCGCGGCGCTGTCGGACACGGTCATCCCGATGTTCGGCGGGCGGCTGGTGGCGGAAGGCGCGAACGTCAAGATCGAGACGCAGGTGGCGTCCGCCAACTGGTGGTTCCACGGCGGGTATGGGGGCGAGGCGCCGGACGCGGACGGCGTCTATCGCTTCAAGCTCAAGCCTGACGACGGCCAGCCGATCGTCGACGCCACGCTGAAACTGAAAGGCATCGACGGGGGCGTTCACGCGGACTACACGTTCGCGCCCGCCGCGGACGCCGTGCTGAACGCCCTCTGCGTGAAGAGCACGTTCGACTATGCCGATTGGCGGGCCGTGTCGGTCGACGGCAAGGACGTGCCCTTTCCCAAGGACCGCAAGACGGTCGGCTTCTTCGGCGGCGAGGCGAAAGAAATCGCACTGACGTCCGTGGAGGGCCGCCGCGTCGCCTTCCGGTTCGCGAAGCCGACGCGAGTCAGCATCCAAAGCAACCGCGCCTGGGAATCCGAGTCGTTCACGGTCGGGATCCCCGTTCCCGGCCGGTCGCCGTACAAGGGCGGGGTGGAGCTGCCGATCTCGTTCGACCTTGTCGGCGTGGGCGATTTCAACCCCGAGGCCGGCCGGCCCGTCGTCGTGGCGGACCTTCCCGGTTGGGTTCCGATCGCGTCGACGCCGTGGGTGAAAGAGGGGTCGGCGCTGGACTTCACGTCCGTGCGACAGACGGAGGCGCCGGCCGGCAAATACGGGCGCGTCGTCGCGAAAGGCGGACACTTCGAGTTCGAGAACCTGCCGGGCGTGCCGCAGCGGTTCTACGGCTCCAACGTCTGCGGGACGGGGAACATTCCCCCGGAGCACACGATAGACCGGATCGTCCAGTCCATGGTGCGCACGGGCTACAACGCCATCCGCTTCCACCACCACGACGGGCGTCTCGTCGACAAGGACGATCCCGCCGCGCTCAAGCCGGACGAGAAGGCCCTCCGCCGGTTCGACGCGCTCGTCGCGTCCTGCGTGAAGCATGGCCTCTACCTGACGACCGACATCTTCGTCTCGCGCGCCCCGACGTGGCGGAGCGTGGGCATCGACCGCGACGGCAAGATGGGCATGTGGGATTTCAAGCATCTCGTGGTTGTCCATGAAGGCGTCTGGGAGAACTACAAGGCCTTCGCGCGGCTCTTTCTGGGCCATGTCAATCCGTTCACGGGCCGCACGCTGGCGGAGGAGCCCGCCCTGGTCGGCATTTCCCTCGTGAACGAGAATCCGCTCGACGTCGCGCTGCCGTCGGTCTACGCGAAGCTCCCGGGCTGGAAGGAGGCGTGGGAGAAGTGGCTGGCGGAAAAGAAGGCCGCCGATCCCGCCGTCTACGGCGATATTCCGTCCGCATTCCCGGGCGGGTATCTCGAGAACCGCCACGGCGCGGCCTTCCTCGTCTTCCTGCAGGACGTCGAGACGCGCTTCGCGGCGCGCGTCCGCGCGTTTCTGCGCGACGAGCTCAAGTGCAAGGCGCCGCTGACCAACATGAATTGCGGCGGGCTGAATTCGTCGCAGCTCGTGCGGCACGACGCCTACGACTACACGGATACGCACTTCTACGTGGACCATCCGCGTTTTCTGGGGCCGGCCTGGTCCATCCCCAGCTACAGCGCGAGCGTGAACACCTTCAAGCTGCCCACGGCGGGCGCGCAGCCCTGCGCCGGGCTTCGCTTCTTCGACCGTCCCTTCACCATCACGGAATTCAATTTCTGCGGGCCCTCGCCCATCCGCAGCTACGGCGGGATGCTGACGGGCGCGGAAGGCGCCTTGCAGGACTGGAGCGGACTTTGGCGCTTCGCCTGGACGCACAGCGACTGGTACGGGTTCATAAAGCCCGAAATCAGCGCCGTGGCTTCGTTCGACGTCGTCAACGACCCGATCCAGCGCGTGGCCGAGCGCGCGGGCATCGCGCTCTTCCTGCGCGGCGACGCGGCGCCGCTGACGAACGCGTGGCGCGTGGGCTACAGCCGCAATTGGCTGAAGACGCTCGATCCCGCCTTGGCGCAGAACGTCCACCGCAAGGATACGGCGCGGGTCGGCTGGTCGGCCAAGTATGGAATGGACCTGGACGGTACGACGCCCGGAGAGATGCCGCCGCTGCCGGCGCCGGGGCGGCAGGTTTCGGTCGACCGCGAGAAGGGCGTGTTCCGCGTGGACACGCCGCGCACGTCGGGCGGCTACATCGAGGAAGGTCTGCTGGACGCCGGCGCTTTGCGGGCGCGGGTCTCCGGATCTCCCGCGACCGTGTACGCAACGTCGCTTTCGGACGCGCCGATCCGTTCGGCCGCGCGCATTCTCGTCGCCCATCTGACGGACGTCCAGCGCGCGCACACCAAGTTCGCCGATGCGGACATGAAGATCCTGCTCTCCTGGGGCGATACGCCGCAGATGTTGATGCGTCCCGGCAAGGCGGAAATCTCGCTTGCCGTGTCGCATCCGGAAACCTATGCGGTCTGGTCGCTGGGACTTGACGGCGCGCGTCGCGCCAAGGTTCCCTGCCGCGTCGAGGAAGGGCGATTGGCGTTTCTGGCGGATGTGTCGGCCGATCCCAAGTCCGCGACCTGCGTCTACGAGGTGGTCCAGGAGAGGGACTGGGTGGGCGAGGCTCCCACACGCTTCAAGAGCGGGGCGAGCGCTCCTTCGCTGTCGGTCCTTGGCCCGAAGTCCGAGCTCGTGAAGGGCGACCTCGCGCGCTTCGAGCGCGTCTGGACGCGCCTGGAGAAGGGCGAGCCCGTCCGCATTGCCGTCGTGGGCGGCTCGATCACGCGGGGCGCGGGCGCGTCCAAGCCCGAAAACCGCTACGGCGAACGGTTCGCCGCCGGCTGGCGCCGCGCGTTCCCCTGGGCCAGAATCGACTTTGTCAACGCCGGCGTCGGCGCGACGGGATCGGACATCGGCGCGTTTCGCCTGCAGCGCGACGTGCTGTCGAAGAAGCCGGACGTCGTCGTCGTCGAGTTCTCGGTGAACGACGGCCGGGGCGACCGTTGGGCGGCGAGCTACGAGGGCGTCCTGCGGCAGCTCCTGAAGGCGCCCGGCGGCATCGCCGTCATCGCGCTCGGCATGGTCGGACAGGACGGGACGAGCGTGCAGGAATGCCATGCGCCCGTCGCGGCGCACTACGGCGTGCCGTACGTCAGCTATCGTGACGCGCTCTATCCGTACGTCAAGGCCGGGCTGGTCAAGTGGAGCGACCTGTCGCCCGACACCATCCATCCGAACGACGACGGGCACGCGTTTGCCGCCGCGCTCCTGAACCGTTGCCTTGCGAACGCTTATGCGGCGTTCAAGGCGTCCGGCCGCGCGCCGGCGGCGGTTCCGCCCCTGCCCGAGCCGATGTACGGCACGGACTTCGACCAGGGCGCGTTCGTCGAGATGAAAGACGTGAAGTTGTTGGAGAACAACGGGTTCTTCCCCTTGCGCGACTGGTGCTGGGGCGAGGGGCTGGCCTGCACGAACGCAGGCGGACGGCTGCGCTTCGAGGTCGAGGGCGCGACGGTCGCGCTCCTGTACCGCGTCGGCAAGGAGCCGTACAACTGGGGCAAGTTCTCCGTCAGGCTGGACGGGAAAGAGGTGGCGACGGCGATAGACGGCTACCGCGACCAGTGGTGGTGGCATACGCCCTCGCTGTTTCTTTGCGCCAACCGGCCCGGACGGCACGTGGTCGAAGTGGAGACGCTGGCCGAGAAGAACGAGAAAAGCGCGGGATACGGCTGCCAGCTGACGGGCGTGCTCGTCTCGGGACAGGCGAAAGACGGGTCGAAGGATGAAGAATGACTTAATTAAAGCGAAAGGAACAGTTCAAATGACGAAAGCGAAGAGTTTCGCTTGCGGCGCGCTTGCGTTGGCGGCCGGATTGCTTGCGCACATGGCGTGCGCAGGCGCGGAAGGGGCGGACGGGCGTTACGCGCCGGCGCCGTCGCCGCTTATGACCGAATGGGGCGAAAAGGTGACGCCGGAGAACGCCTGGCGGGAGTATCCGCGCCCGCAGATGGTGCGCGCGAGCTGGACGAACCTGAACGGACTCTGGGATTACGCCGTGACGAAAGGCGCGGAGGCGTTCCCGGCGAAGTGGGACGGGAAGATTCTCGTGCCGTTCGCCCTGGAATCGGCGCTTTCGGGCGTGGGGCGGCTGCTGGATCCGTCGGAGATCCTGTGGTACCGCCGCACGTTCGAGGCAAATCCGCGCGCGGGCCGGCGGCTTCTCCTTTGGTTCGAGCAGTCCGACTTCCGCACGCAGGTGTTCGTCAACGGGCGCGAGGCGGGGCTTCCCCACGAGGGCGGCTTCCTGCCTTTCTCGTACGACGTCACCGGACTCGTGCGCGAAGGGGCGAACGAGCTTCTGGTGATGGTGTGGGACGCGACAAATTCCAGCCTCGGCGGCATCGGCAAGCAAAACGCCCAGCCGCACGGATGCATGTACACGCGCGTCTCGGGGCTTTACGGGACGGTCTGGCTGGAGGAGGTTCCCGAGACCCACATCGCCGGCTACCGCGTGACGCCCGACATCGACGCCGGGACGGTGAGCTTCTCTTTTGACGTCGCCGGCTCCGGTCGCGCCGCGATGCCCGTCGAGGTGCGCATCGGGGAGTTGCGCGCCGTGACGGACGGTAACGGCGAGGTCTGCGTCCGGATGCCCGAGGGATTCAAGCTCTGGAGCCCGGAGGAGCCGAACCTCTACGACTTCACCGCGACCTGCGGCGAGGACGCCGTCCGCGGCTACTTCGGCATGCGCAAGTTCGACATGGCGCCCGACGCGAAGGGCGTCCTGCGCTTCCGGCTGAACAACTCTTTCCGCTACATCCTCGGGACGCTCGACCAGGGCTGGTGGCCGGACGGGCTTCTCACGCCGCCGTCGGAAGAGGCGATGGCCTGGGACGTCAAGCTGCTGAAGGATGCCGGCTTCGACATGATGCGCAAGCACATCAAGGTCGAGCCGCGCCGCTACTATGCGCTTTGCGACCGGCTCGGCATCCTGGTCGTGCAGGACATGCCGTCGGGCTGGGGAAACCTGGAGGCGCGCTACGGCTTCTACCGCCGCGAGCTCAAGGAGATGATCGACCATCTCTACAACGTCCCGTCGATCGTGATGTGGGTTCCGTACAACGAGGCGTGGGGCCAGCCCGGCCCCGTCCAGACGCGCAACACGCTCCTCTGGACGCGGCGGTATGACCCGACGCGCCTCGTGGACGGTCCTTCGGGCTGGCGCGACTACGAGGGCGGCGACCTGGGCTGTGGGAACGGCGAGCGCAACGCGACGCGCCATATGCCGCCCGGGGTCGAAGAGGCGGGCGACGCCGTCGACCGCCACGACTACGGCGCGAAGCCGGGCATGGCGCCCGTGAATCCGCGCCGCGCGAGCTTCCTCGGCGAATTCGGCGGCATCGGTTGCCGCGTGGACGGGCACCTGTGGACGACGAACGCCTGGGGCTACGGCGATACGGGCAAGGACGCCGACCGCAAGGCGTTCGAGACGAAGTACGTGAACCTGATGGACCATGTCGGCGGCCTGGCGGCGAAGGGGCTCGCCGGGAGCGTCTACACCCAGACGACGGACGTCGAAGGCGAGATCAACGGGCTTGTCACCTATGACCGGAAGGTTGTGAAGTTCGACCCCACCGTGCTCGCCGAAGCCCACCGCCGCGTGCGCGAAGCGGCGGAGAAGGCCAGCAGGGGAGAGAACGAATGACGGGGAAGCGCACGGCGGTTTTTGCGCTGGGCCTCGCCGGCCTGCTCGGCGCGGCGTTCGCCGCCGCGCCGGAAGG
>ERZ808240.5678-NODE-5678-length-10013-cov-6.843242_pt1 | contig 10013 bp, 6 predicted proteins | sample MGYA00521084_ERZ808240 | MGnify/ENA primary metagenome ERZ808240 (study PRJEB31516, sample SAMN03275571) | gut metagenome | biome: mammalia-associated habitat; material: feces | host: Papio cynocephalus | place: Kenya | collected 2012-08-06 ... | reverse complement strand
CCTGGTACTCGATGCAGATCATCCCGCAGAAGCGCGACGAGCAGGGAAAGGTGATCGCCGTCCTGGTCGCATTCCGCGATATCACGAGCATCAAGCGTGCCGAGGAGTATTCGTTCCGCGACAAGCTCACGGGCTTGCGCAACCGCAACTACCTCGAGGCGCGTGGGGAGGAGTTCATGCGCAGCGACGACTACCCGTTGACCGTGGTCATGGTCGACTGCAACTACCTCAAGCGCACCAACGACACCCTGGGGCACAAGTGGGGTGACGAGCTGCTCAAACGCGTGGCGGGCGTGCTGCGCGAGAACGTGGGGGCGGACGGGATCGCCATGCGCGTCGGCGGCGACGAGTTCCTGCTCGTGTGTGCGCACACCGACGAGGCAGCGGCGCAGGAACTCATCGCCCGTTGTCGGAGCGGCCTGCGCCGCGAAAGCGACAGCACGCTCACCGTGAGCGCGTCGTTCGGCGCAAGCACCGTCCATATGGCTGGAACCACCTTCGACGAGGCATATCGTGCCGCCGACAAGGCGATGTACCAGGAAAAACAGTCGGTACATGCTGCGCAGGACGAACGATGAACGTTCGGTTGCAGGGTTTCAGTACCCCTTTCCGCTTTGCGCGATATACCCCGATGCCGACACCCTCTTACCTGGGCTAATATAACGGATCGTCGCTATATATCCGGCAATGTCCGTTAAGGGTGCTGAAACCCTATAGACATACGGAGCGGAAGCCGATTATTTCGTGTTGTGCTGCGTATAATGCGAATCGAATCGAGTCCTCAGACAAGAAAAGGTGCGCATATGCCGTCGATCAGCCCTGTCACACGTAAAGCCGTCCGCTGCAGCCGCGAGACCGCATGGCTCACCGCCCAGGTGACCGCACAGCTTATCGCCTCGACACCCGACGTCAACGCGCCCACGCCCTCGGTCGCCTTGGGACACGCCCTCGACCGCACGCACGAACTTGAACGCGCGGCGCAAACAGACGGCTGCGTGATCGATTACGCCGGTGTGATGAAGCTCGATACGGCAGCATTCTGCAAGCTTGCAGGCCTGCCACAAGCTCCGGTCACCCTCGCCGAGGAGCGCTACATGTTCACCCTGAGCGGCAAGGACCTCATCACCGACATCTACAGCTGGTGCACCGATCTTGCGGCACGCACCGGTGCCGCCCAAGTCAAACCAGCCCGCGCCGTGTGCCTGGCCCTGAGGATCTACCTCCTCGACGCCGCAGGCACCCTCCCCTACGCCGTTAAATAAAAATGAAGCCGACGGGCCGTGCAACGGGCGGCTACGGTCATTTCCCAAGCACAATAATGCCCTAGAGAGCCAAAGCGTTCTAAGTGAGTAAGTAAATCGGAACCTCTCAAGTAGAACGATATATCGCAATGCTTCTACCTGCGGTTTTTTCAAAGCAATTTGCCCCTCTACTCGGCAAAAGCCAAACCACCTACTCACTTAGCAAAACATGCCGGCAATCGGCCCAACAGTAATCCCCCGAAGGCACGTAGACCAGTCCCTGCCCCGGTGTCCCCCCCCTGAAAACATTCCGCAAGACGCGAAAGCCTCCGCCGCACGAAGTGCGCAGCGGAGGCTTTCGCATGTCTGAGGACGTTTTCAGGGGGACACCGGGAGCGGGGCCGCCGGGATCGAGTACCTTCGATTACCCCGTGTTCTGGAGACCCGCCGAGACGCCGGTCACGGTGGAGAGGATCAGACTCATGTACTCGGCCTTCTTCTCCTCGGACATCTCGTCTTGGTTCATGCGGACCTCGCGCAGGGCGCGGACCTGGGCGATGGACAGCGCGTCGACGTAGGGGTTGCGCACGCGGACGGCGCAGCCGAGCACGCGGCGGTGCTGCAGCGGCCATTCGTCGCCCACGATGGCGAGCACCCACTTACGGGTGAGCTGCATCTCGGTGAAGACCTTTTCGGACAGATCCTGACGGTCGCCCAGGTGCAAGTACATCTTGGCGATACGCTGGTCGGTCTTGGCGATGGACATCTCGATGTTGTCGATGAACGTACGGAAGAACGGCCACTCCTCGTAGGCGGCCCGCAGCTGCTCAAGGTCGCCGAACTGCTCGCAAGCGGTACCCAGGCCGTACCAGGCGGCCAGGTTGATGCGCGCCTGGCTCCAGGAGAAGATCCAGGGGATGGTACGCAGATCGTCGAGCGACTTGGCACCCAGGCCGCGCTTTGCCGGACGCGAGCCGATGGGCAGCAGGCCGACCTCGGTAAGCGGGGTGACCCAGCTGAACCACGGCGTGAAGTCGTCGGTCTGCAGCAGGTCGAGATAGCGCTCGTGGCTCACGCTGTTGAGCTTCTCGGCCATATCCCAATACTTGTGGGTGGTCTCGGTGTTGATCTTCTCGACACTCGGGGCCGACTGCAGAAGCGTCGCCGCGGCCACTGACTCGACGTGGCGCTGCGCCAGCGTCTGGTTGCCGTAGCGGGCGAAAATGACCTCGCCCTGCTCGGTGAGCTTGAAGAAGCAGTTGACCGAGCCCTTGGGCTGCGCCAGCACGGCCTTGTTGGCCGGGCCGCCGCCACGGCCCACGGCACCGCCGCGACCGTGCATGAGCACCAGGTCGATATCGTTCTTCTCGGCCCACGTGGCGATGCGCTCCTGCGCGGAGTGCAGAGCCAGCATGGCCGTGGTAGGGCCGGCATCCTTGGAGGAGTCGGAATAGCCGAGCATGACCTCCATGCGGCGGTCGGTCTGGGCCAGGCGCTTCTGCACCACGGGCAGCTTGAGCATCTCGTCCAGCACGTCGGTGCAGCCCTCGAGGTCCTCGAGCTGCTCGAACAGCGGGATGACGTCGAGCTCGGGCACGTCCTCGGCGTGGGCGAAGGACAGGTTGGCCAGCTCGTACACGTCAGCGACGTTCTGGGCGCTCTTGGTGAACGAGATGATGTAGCGGCGGGCCATCTTGGTGCCGTAGCGCTTCTGGATGGAACCGATGGCGCGGAAGGTGTCGATGACCTCGCGTGTCATGGGCTGCAGGTCACCGTGTATGCCGTTGGCGCGGATATCCTTCAGGGCGCGCTCGTGCACCACGGAATGCTGACGGAACTCCATCTCGACCATGTGGAAGCCGAAAGACTCGACCTGCCAGATGATGGTCTGCACCGGGCCGTAGGCGGCGCGCACGGCACCGCAGGCAGCCAGCGAGCGCTGGACGATACGCAGATCTTCCAGGAACTCGTCGGAACTGTGGTACATCGTGTCGGCCACGCGACGGACGGTGGCGTTCAGGCGGTCGGCCATAACAAGCATGACGGCGCGGTGCGGCTCGTGCTCGGAGATCAACTGGGCGCGGTCGGTGTAGGCGCTGCTCATCTCGACCTGATGGTTCCACAGGTTCATGAGCTCAGCGGACGGCTTGCTGTAGGTCGCCTCGAGCGTGAGATTGCGGCCGACGCGGCGGCATTTCTCCTCCAGCTTGGATACCATGTGCGTGTAGTACTTATGCGCGACCTCGCGGCTGACCTTGGCGGTGACGTTGGGGTTGCCGTCGCGGTCGGAGCCGATCCAGCTGCCGGGATGGAAGAACGCCGGGCACACCGGGGGCACGGTACCGGCCTTGTCGCCCAGCACCCAGTCGTCGAAACGACGGTAGATCACCGGGATGATATCGAACAGCGTGTTGTCGAAGATGTCGATGATGGTGTCGGCTTCCTCGACCGGCGTGGGCTTCTTGAGGGCGATGGGGCTCGTGCGCACCAGGGCGTCGATCTCCTGCAGCATATGGCGCTCGTTCTCCACCAGATCGGAGCCGCCCAGGCGCGGGCGCTCCTCCAACAGGCGGGCGATGCGGCGGATCTTGCCCTCGACGGCCTTGCGACGCGCCTCGGTGGGATGAGCGGTGAAAACGGGATGGAACTCGAGCTTGTCGAGCAGCTTGCCGGCACCCTCCTCGCCGAGCTCGTCCACCAGCTGGTGGTAGGCGACGGTCAGCTCGTTGGCGGGATCGACCTCGGTCTCGGTCGAGGAACCCGCCTCGCGCTCGCGCAACGTGGCGACGCGGTAGTTCTCCTCGGAGAGGTTGGCCAGATGGAAAAAGCTCGTGAACGCGCGGACGATCATCTGCTGCTTGTCGAGCGGTAAACCGTCAATCAGGCTGACGACCTCGCGGAAGGCGACCGCGGTGGACTCGTCGGTCGTGGGGACGCCCTGCTCGTCGACCTCTTCGTCGGCAGCGCGCGTGCCGGGGTTGCCGGCATTGGCGACGATCTCCGCCGAGAGGATCTTGTCGAACAGATCGGCGATCTCGGGATCGTACTCGGAGAGCACCTTGCGCTCCAGACGCAGGAACAGCGCCAGGTTGTCACGCAGGGACTCGGGGATCTCGATCTCGGAGAGGCGCTCGCGGGCATCGGCATTCGAACCGATGCGGTTGACGAAGCGGTTGACCACGGCGGCAGCGACGCGCGCCGCGGCTTCGGGTACGGACTGGTTGCTTAGATTATCAGCCACGCTTCCTCCCATTCCTAATACGTGTGAACGTACGCGGTATTCATTATAGGCAATCGATTTTGCCGAAAATCGGCGTTTACGCTTTAGTTGGGAAAAGTCTGTCCAGCAAATCAAGCTTTTTTATACAAAAGGGCAGGATTCTTCGGCAAACGGCCGCAAAAAAGGGGCGCCCCGTTTCCCTGAAACGAAACACCCCTGAAACATACGCTGCAAGCGCTACAGCCGCGCGCGGACCTCGGAGACCACGTCGTCGTACGGAACGAGCGCCTCGTCGTGGCTCGCCATGTCGCGCAGCTTGATCTTGCCCTCGGCGAGCTCATCGCCACCGATGATGGCGATGAGGTTACAGCCCAACTTGTCGGCCTGCTTGAACTGGCCCTTGAGCGAGCGGGACTGGTAGTCGGCCTCAGTGCGGATGCCGGCCTCGCGAAGGCGGCGGCACACGTCGAACACGTTTGCGCGCAGCTCGGAACCCGCGTTGGCCACGTACACGCGCGGCTCCACGGCGAGGTCCATGTCGCCACCGAATGCCTGCAGCGCCAGCAGGGCGCGCTCGAAGCCCACGGCGAAGCCGACACCCGGCGTGGGCTTGCCGCCTTCGAGCTCGACCAGGCCGTCGTAGCGCCCGCCGCCACCGATGGAGCCCACGCCCGCACCCGGGGCCTCGACCTCGAACACGGTGCGCGTGTAGTAGTCCAGGCCGCGCACGAGCGTCGGGTCCTCGACGTACTCGACGCCGGCGGCATCGAGGTAGCGCTTGACCTGCTCATAGTGGTCGCGGCACTCGTCGCACAGGTTATCGCCCATGAGCGGAGCGCCCGCCATGATCTCGCGGCAGTGGTCGTTCTTGCAGTCGAAGGCGCGCAGCGGGTTGATCTCGGCGCGCTCGCGGCACTCGTCGCACATCTCGTCCGCGTGGTCGAGAATGAACTGGCGTACGCTCTCGCGGTACGCGGGGCGGCACTTCGGATCGCCCATGGAGTTGATCAGCAGGCGCAGCTTGGACAGATCGAAGCCCAGGCGCTTGTAGAACTCCATGAGCATGATGATGCACTCGGCGTCCGCGGCGGGATCGGGCGCACCCAGCCACTCGATGCCTACCTGGTGGAACTGGCGTAGGCGGCCCTTCTGCGGGCGCTCGCCGCGGAACATGGCCTCGGCATAGTAGCCCTTGAACGGAGCGGCACCCTGCGGGACCAGATTGTTCTCGACCACCGAGCGCACCACGCCGGCCGTGCCCTCGGGGCGCAGCGCCAGGCGCTGCTTGGGCTTGAGCTTGGCGTCGGTGCCCTCGTCGAAGACGCGCTGCAGGTTGGCACCGGAGAACACGCGGAACATCTCCTTGCGGACGACGTCCGTGGACTGGCCGATACCGTGCACGAACACGTCGACCTGCTCGATCGCCGGCGTCTCGATGGGCTCGAAGCCGTACGGCCCGAACACCTCGGCGGCAACCTGCTGCATCTTCTGCCAGGCGCGCATGTCGTGACCGTACAGGTCCTTTGTTCCCTCTGCCTTCTGTGCCTGCATGGGCAACCCTTTCGCGTGAATCGTCATAAACGCCTGTCATTATACGGCAGCGGCGCGGCCGAACCCGCCCGCTTTGCCGCCCAGATCGACGCCGAGAGCCTACGCGCCCGCCTGCTCGCGGAGCCTCGCCGCGCTCGGCTCGGCGATCAGCAGGAAGGCCAGCATCACGACCGAGCAGACCAGGCATGCGATCCAGGCACCGGTGAACGAGCCGGCCATGTCGAACATGAGGCCCGACACGATGGAGCCGAGCGTGCCGCCGACCATCTCGAGCGAGGTGATCGTGCCGGTGACCTTGCCGAGGTCGGCCATGCCGAACAGCTTCGATGCCGCGATAGTCGGCGTGATCGTGCCCATGCAGGTTCCGATCCCGAACGAGATCGCCCCCACGACGGGGCCCGCGTCCGTCGCCGGGAAGCAGAGCGCCACACACGCGACGATGCAGGCGGCAGACCCCAGCACGTTGCCGAACCGCAGGCCGAAGCGGTCGTACAGGGCGCCGAGCGAGATCTTGGCCACCACCACGGTGACCATATATGCCGAGAGGACCGTTCCCGCCCACAGGGGGTCGTGCCCGCCCGTGACGATCTTCTGCCCCGCCACCGTGACGCTCGTCATGTTGGTGACCTGGTTGGGCAAGATGGCGCCGTTCACGAAGCCCATGAGCAAAAAGGCGATCGCGAGCAGCCAGAACGACGGATGGGCCTTGATGCGCGCCCAGCCCACGTTGACCCCAGGGGCCGCCTGCCCGTCCTTGCCGGCACCGCTCGCCACGGCGGGGTCGCCGGGGTTCTCCCCCAGCGGCTTCAGACCGATCTCGGACGGCTTCGTGCGAAACGAATAGGCCGTGATGGGCAGCGCGAGCACGATGCACACGGCGGCGAGCACCAAAAACGCCGAGCGCCAACCGACGTTAACGATCAAGCCGCTCACCACCGGCGAGAGGATCGCCCCGCCGAAGCCGGAACCGGACAGGGCGATGGAGATGGCCAGACCGCGCTTGGCCGTGAACCAGTTGGCCGTGACAAGGCTGATGAGCAGGCGCGTCGAGGCCACGGCGAAGCAGCCCGACACGGCGAACAGCACGTACACCTGCCACAGCTCGCCCACGAAGCTCATGCCCACCAGCACGGCCGAGGTGGCGATGACCGTCAGCGAACCGAGCACGCGGCCGCTCACCTTGTCGGCGACGTGCCCGATCACCAGGGATCCGAGTACGCTCACCACCGTGGAGATGGCGTTGGAGATGTTGTACTGGGCGAGGGTGATCCCCAGATCGCTCACGATCATGGGCTGGAACAGGCTCATGCAGTTCACGAAGATCGTGTAGCACGTCGCCATGATCACGAATCCTGAGGCCACCACGAGCCAACCGGGGAAGATTCTACGTTGCGCGGTCATGGGTTACTCCTTATGGTCGGCCAGGTAGCCCAGGGCGACGGCAGCATAGGCGGCGGCCCCCAGCGGCAACTCGGCATCGTCGAAACGGACACGGGGATGGTGCTGCGCGAAGTGCTCGTCGGTATCGGCTGCGGCCGCGCCGACGGTGAAGTAGGCGCTGGGTACCCGCTCGGAGATAAGTGCGAAATCCTCGGACGCCATGGCGTGGAACAGCGGCAGGAACGCGGCCTCGGGAAGCGCTGCGCCCACGTAGCCGCGACATGCGGCGGTCATCGCGTCGTCGAGCACGAGCGGCGGCACGTCGGAGAGCACCTCGATCTCCCAGCCCACGCGGTACGTCTTGGCCACGCCCTCCACAAGCTCGCCGATGCGTGCCTTGAGCGCGTCCATGAGAGCGGGGTCGAACCCGCGCATGGTGCCCTCGAGCACGCAGCTGTCGGGGATGACGTTGGCGGCCGCTCCGCCGCAGAACCTGCCGATGGTGAGCGCAACCTCCTTCATGGCCGAGACCTCACGGCTTATGAGCTCCTGCAGGGCCAGATGCACGTGCACGCCCGCCGTGATGGGGTCGACGCAGATCTCGGGACTGGAGCCGTGGCCGCCCTTGCCGGCGAGCGTGATGCGAAACCCGTACACGCCCGAGAGCGCCGGGTTGCCGTATAGCACCAGTCCGAGCGGCGATTGGCTGTTGACGTGCATGGCGAAGGCCGCTTCCGGCGCCGGGGACTCCAACAGGCCCTCCGCAAGGGCGGCACGGGCACCCGTGAACGTCTCCTCGCCCGGCTGGAAGAGCAGCTTGACCGTGCCGTCCAACGCGACGAGCTCGTCCTCGTGCTCCTTGAGCAGACGTGCCGCGCCCAGCAGCGCCGTCGCGTGCAGGTCGTGGCCGCACGCGTGCATGCAGCCGTTGTCGCTGGCAAACGGCTCGCCGGACTCCTCCGCGACGGGCAGGGAGTCCATGTCGGCGCGCAGCATGACCACGGTTCCGCAGGCATCGTCCTCGGCCGCGCCCTCATGGGCGGCACGGGCGCCTTTGCCCACCAGCGCCACGACGCAGCTGCCGTCGACGAGGGTGCGGAACGGGATGCCCATCTCGGTAAGGCGCGCCTGGACGTAGGCGCTGGTTTGGGGAAGGTCGTTCGCCAACTCGGGGATGCGATGCAGGTCGTGGCGCCAGGCCGCAAGATCGGCCGCCATGTCTTTCGCCTCTGCAAGCAGGTTGTCAGAGATCGCCGAACGCGCTTGAGGCGTCGGCGTCGGCGCTGGCTGCGGTTTGAAATCGGACAGAGCTGGTGCCATAGATGTCCCCCATCATGTTGTGGAACGCCTCATTTCAGCTGGATGCGCTCCACTCTTCTAAAGTGCAGAAGCACCAATGTACGGAAGACGGCACGAAAACGGGGCCCGAAGCCCCGTCTTGAAACCCATTATTTACATACGCTCTGTCATACGCCCCATCATTTGCCCGCCAAGGCGACACGCCAACCGGCGCTATTTGCGACGCAGGAAGCTGAAGTGCGTCTCGGAAAGGACGACCGAAACGAAGATGAGGGCGAACCCGGCGACCAGGCGCGGCGTGAGCATCTCGCCGGCGAAAAGCACCGAGAAGAACACGCCCGAGGGAGACTCCATCGACAGCAGGAGCGAGCCGGTGGACGAGGGCACGTGAGCGAGTGCCACGTTCTGGACGAGCAGGCCCACGCAGGTGCAGAACACCGCCAGGAAGGCCAGCGTCGCCAGCAGCTGCGGTGTCCAGGTGGACGCGGCGGGCATCGGCTCGGCAACGAGCGAGGTCGCCAGGCTCAGCACGCCCACGGCGAGGAACATCCAAAACGTAATGACGTTGATGTCCATGCTGCGGCCGTAACGGGCGACCACCGCCATCTGCAGCGCGAAGAACACGGCCCCCGCCAGCGTGAGCAGGTCGCCGACGTTGACGGAGACGCTGTCGAGTGCCACGAGCGCAATGCCGGCCAGACAGAGCACCGCCGCGCCCACGTTGTAGCGCGTGAGAGGCTCATGTGTGACGAAGTAGCTGATGAACGGCACCAGGATGCAGTACGTTCCCGTCAGAAACGCGTTCTTGCCGGCCGTGGTCTCCGCCAAGCCGAGCGTCTGCAGCGCGTAGGCACCCCACATGAGCACGCCCATCCCCAGCCCCACCAGCAGGTTGCGGCGGTTCAGGTGGGCGTGCACGCGCCCGAAGAACAACGCGAGCATGATCAGCGCCGCGGGAACGAAGCGGCACGCCAGCAGCATGAACGTAGGCAGCGTATCCAGAATGTCCTTCATGACGAAGAAGGAAAAGCCCCACATGAGGGCCATCGCCACGAGCATGACCTTCCAGAACAGCGGCGAGCGGGCACCGGCGCCGCGCAGCTCACCGGCGCCGCGGTCCTCGCGCGCGACCGGGGCGTCGTCCATCGATTCGATTGTCTGCTGTAGCGTCATCTCGGCCATACGGAAACCCCTGCGTCCTTAGGCGTGGTGTCCGCAAGCGCATGCGCGCTGCCGCCTCGATGTATATTCAAACGTCAATGCGCCGGACCCCCGGCGCTGGGATAAATGTAGCAGGCAGTGGAACCCGCCTCAATTCACCA
>ERZ808240.5675-NODE-5675-length-10015-cov-12.756928_pt1 | contig 10015 bp, 7 predicted proteins | sample MGYA00521084_ERZ808240 | MGnify/ENA primary metagenome ERZ808240 (study PRJEB31516, sample SAMN03275571) | gut metagenome | biome: mammalia-associated habitat; material: feces | host: Papio cynocephalus | place: Kenya | collected 2012-08-06 ... | reverse complement strand
GCAGCCGCCTATATGCTGCTGACCGGCAGGGAGAAAACGGAAATTACCATAGAGACCCCCAAAGGCCTCCCCTATACGGCCCAGATCCGCAACATCTGCCGTAAGGAGCGGGAGGTCAGCTGCGCCGTGGAAAAGGATGGCGGGGATGATCCCGACATTACCACGGGGGCACTGATCTGCGCGAAAGTCTCCCTGCCGCAGGAAGCTGGCGGGGAAGTCCGGGAAGAACCCGGAGAAGCCCACGTTGGCACGCCCCAGACCGGTCATGCACGGGAGCAGGCACAGGTCGTGATCGACGGCGGCTTTGGTGTCGGCCGGGTGACGAAGCCGGGACTGGATCAGCCCGTGGGAAATGCCGCCATCAATCACGTTCCCAGAGAAATGATCGAACGGGAAGTATTGCAGGTGTGCCAGGTGCTGGATTATCGTGGAATCCTGTCGGTGGAGATCTCTGTGCCGGAAGGCGAAAAGCTGGCGGAGCGGACATTTAACCCGAGACTTGGCATCGTAGGCGGTATTTCGATCCTGGGCACCAGTGGTGTCGTGGAGCCCATGAGCACTCAGGCAATTCTGGATACGATCCGTGTGGAACTGCGGCAGCAGCGGGCACTGGGGAGAGAAGATGTGGTGATCTCTCCGGGCAATTACGGACTGGATTTTCTGAAAAATACGTATCACTATGATCTGGACAAAAGTGTAAAATGCAGTAATTTTATCGGTCTGACCATAGATATGGCGGTGGAAGAGGGATTCAAACGTCTGCTTCTGGCAGGACATATCGGGAAACTCATCAAGGTGGCGGGCGGTATCATGAATACCCATTCCAGAGAGGGAGACTGCCGCATGGAACTGTTGACAGCGTTTGCCGTAAAATGCGGTGTGGCGTCGGAGAGAGCCGTGCAGATCCTGTCCTGTGTCACCACAGAAGAGGCGGTGCGGATTCTGGACGAGTGCGGCAGGAGACAGGAAGTCATGGACTATGCCATGGAACGCATTTTATTTTATCTGGAGAAACGGGCGCAGGGAAAACTTGCAATCGAATGTATCATGTATGCCAATGATTTCGGAGCATTGGCGAAGAGTAAGGAGGCGGAAACATGGTTTACTTTGTTGGCGCAGGAAGCGGGGCAGCAGATCTGATCACAGTGAGGGGCATGCGGCTGTTACAAAAAGCGGATGTCATCATTTATGCGGGATCGCTGGTGAATCCGGAGCTGCTACAATATGCAAAGGCGGACTGTGAGATCCATAACAGCGCAAAACTGACCTTGGAAGAAGTATTGCAGATCATGCAGGAGGCACAGGCGCAGGGGAAAATGCTGGTGCGTCTGCATACCGGAGAACCCAGTATCTACGGAGCGGTGCGGGAGCAGATGGATGCACTGGATGCATTACATATCCCCTACGAAAGCTGCCCGGGAGTGAGCGCCTGCTTCGGCGCGGCGGCATCGTTAAATCTGGAATATACCCTGCCCGGGGTCTCCCAGACCCTGATCATTACCCGTATGGAGGGCAGGACCGGAGTGCCGGAAAAGGAAAGCATCGAAAGTCTGGCAGCCCATCAGGCTTCCATGGCGATCTACTTAAGCGCCGGAATGCTGCAGGAACTGAGCCGCAGGCTGATGACCGGCGGTTATGCCTCAGACAGTCCGGCAGCCCTTGTCTACAAGGCAACCTGGCCGGAGGAAGAAGCCTATATCTGTACCGTGGAGACCCTGGCACATGTGGCGGAAGAGCACGGCATTACCAAGACAGCACTGGTACTGGTGGGAGATGTCATCACGCACGGCAGTTACCAGAAGTCGAGACTGTATGCGGCGGATTTTTCCACGGAGTTCCGTAAGGCGAAGAACAGTACCGTGCAGACAGAGGAAAAACAGGAGAAATAGTGTGAAGATTAGTGTAATCAGCTTTACGAAAACAGGACAGAGGCTGGCGGAACGGATCCGGGAGAGCTTCGGCGGGGAAAGTGCGGTCATGCTCTATACCAAGTGTTCCCGAATGGGGAAAAAGACGGTACCGACCGCGGATAACGGTAGTGACATCATAGCAGTGAAAACTTTTGGGATAAATGCCGGGGCACAGGAGAAAAGCTTTACAAGGCAACCGAAAAGTTCTACAGCACAAATGGAAAATTCTACGGCACAGACGGAGGGCAGCCCGGGCGTGATTCACATACAGAACAATGTTTCATCATGGACCGGGGAGCAGATGGCAGCCCATCACGCGCTGGTGTTCATCGGAGCCTGTGGAATTGCTGTCCGGGCAATTGCCCCCTGGATCACGGATAAACTGCACGACAGTCCGGTACTGGTCATGGATGAACAGGGACAGTATGTGATTCCACTGTTGTCCGGACATGTGGGCGGAGCCAACGAACTGGCGGTAAGGCTTGCCGGAGAACTGGGAGCCATCCCTGTGATCACGACAGCCACGGATCTGCATGGCAGTTTTGCAGTGGATCTCTTTGCTAAAAAGAATGATCTGCGGATCTGCAACCGGGAGGGAATCGCCAGAGTGTCGGCAAAAGTACTGGCAGGGGAAGAAATCACTATGTCCATACAGACAGGACATCTGGCAGCGGACGAGGCCATTCCGTCAGAAATTCGGCTGTGTGCGTATCCCCCTACGGAAAAAGTGGATGTCTTGATTGCAGACGGCACGGAAGAAATATTTCAAAAAGAGGCAGTCAAACTATTGTTACAGCCGAAAAAATATATTCTGGGCGTAGGCTGCAAAAAGGGAACGGACAGCGCAAAACTGGAAGCTTTTTTACGGAAAATACTGGAAGAACAGGGCATTGTTCCGGAACAGATCACAGCGCTGGCTTCCATTGATGTAAAGAAAGAGGAAAAATGTCTGTTGGAATTCAGCGAAAAGTACAGGATTCCATTCCGGACGTATTCGGTCCGGGAATTGCAGTCGGTGCCCGGAACATTTCATGGCTCCGATTTTGTAAAGTCACAGGTAGGTGTGGACAATGTGTGCGAGCGTGCCGCCATGAAGGCAGCCGGGACAGGTGGTCAGATTTATCTGAGTAAGCAGGCACAGGATGGCATGACCGTGGCAGTTGCAGAGAAAGCATGGAAAGTAACCGTGTGAAAATTATTTTTCACACACAACGGAATTCCCGTGTTGCGTATTGAAAACAAGTACAGGGGAGCTTATAGGTCATGGAAGAATGAGAGGATTCGGATGTGGCTTGCAAATGACGGAAAGAGGCAGATGGAATGAGTAACAGAATCTATATCATAGGAATGGGACCCGGCAGGGAAGAGATGATGACCGTGGAAGCCATCGCGGCACTGGAACGTGCGGATGTGATCGTGGGCTATACCGTATATATCAAATTGCTGGGAGAGCGGTTTGCCGGGAAAAAACTGCTGACCACTCCCATGCGGCAGGAGACGGAACGCTGTGAGCTATGCTTCAAAGAATCGGAAGCAGGGAAGCAGGTGGCACTGATCTGCAGCGGTGACGCCGGTATCTACGGTCTGGCATCGTTGATGTACGAGTTGGGAGCAAAGCATCCGGAGACGGAACTGATCGTGATCCCCGGCATCACGGCGGCCAGCAGCGGTGCGGCAGTACTGGGGGCACCCTTAAACCACGATTTCTGCGTCATCAGTTTAAGCGACCTGCTGACTCCCTGGGAGAAGATCGAGAAGAGACTGCGGGCGGCGGCAGCGGGAGATTTTGCCATGGCAATTTACAATCCTTCCAGTCACAGACGAAAAGATTATCTGCAAAAAGCCTGTGATATTTTACTGGAAACCGTAGAAGGGGAGCGCCCCTGCGGCTATGTGGAGAATATCGGCAGAGAAGGTACCCGGGCGGTGACCTGCACACTGCGGGAATTAAGGGACCGAACGGTCAATATGTTCACCACCGTATTTATCGGCAATTCGGAGACAGAGATTCTGGGGGACAAGCTGATCACCAGAAGAGGCTATCAGACTTAAAAAGGGAGAGAAGGCAGAGTGAAAAAGATCGTAATTTTTGCGGGTACCACAGAAGGACGGCGGCTGTCGGAGATCCTGGCGGATGCCGGGATTGCGCATACGGTATGCGTGGCAACGGAATACGGTGAGATCGTGATGCGGGAACAGACAGAAAGCACGGAAGCGGTGCAGACAGGCGGACAGCCACTGGTAAACCTTCATCGCGGCAGAATGGACCGGGAGCAGATGGAAGAATTTCTGCGTAACGAAGGTTATGAGATCGTAGTGGATGCCACCCACCCTTATGCCCGGGTCGTTACAGAGAATATAAGGAGCGCTGTGGACGCATTGAAAGTTATGAAAAAAGAAGCACAGTTTCCTATTTACCTGCGTCTGGAACGGGAAATTTCGGAGACACCGGAAGCAGAGAATAATGCCGTAAGTATCCGGTATTTTGAAAGCAATGCTGACTGTGCCAAAGCGCTGGAGAATACGGAGGGCAATATTCTACTGACCACAGGGAGCAAGGAACTGGCAACGTATTGTGCTTCCGGCAGATTGCATGACCGCCTGTATGTGAGGATCCTTCCGGGCAGAGAGAGTCTTGAACTGTGCATGGAACAGGGAATCAAAGGCAGACAGATCCTGGCATTGCAGGGACCTTTTTCCGCAGAGATGAACGCCGCTATTCTGAAGCAATACGATATCCGCCACATGGTCACGAAAAACAGCGGACGCACCGGAGGGTATCAGGAAAAACTGGAAGCCGCGAAAATGCTGGGAATTCCGGTGTATGTGATAGAGCCTGCGCAGAAGACTCCGGATGCCACCGGGAATATACTGGGGACAGACACGTATTCCTTTGCGTGGATCTGTGGAAAACTGGAACAGTTCTGTGATTGTAAGCTTTCCGGGCAGGGAAGTATGGAGATCTGCCTTGCCGGAATCGGTATGGGCAGCAGAGACACACAGACACAAGAAGTACAGCATGCAATCGAAACTGCGGATATCCTGCTGGGGGCGGAGCGCATGATTGAAAGATATTCTGCCAAAATAGAAAAAAGACCCTATTACATGACGGCTCAGATTCTGCCGTATCTGGAACAATTACAGAAAAGTGGAATTACGGCACAGCAGGAAAAACTTCGGGTAACGGTTCTGTTTTCCGGGGATACCGGATTTTACAGCGGATGCAGGAACCTGTATATGGCATTGCAGGAGGCAATTACTGCAGGACGGCTGAATGCCAAAGTGCGGATCCTGCCGGGAATTTCATCGGTGGTTTCCCTGGCGGCCCGGGTGGGAGAAAACTATGAGGATGCTGCCATTTTAAGCATGCACGGCAAGAAACTGAACCATCTTTCGGCAACGGTGGAGAGTCATGGGAAGGTATTTCTGCTGACTTCGGGAAGTGAGGACATCCGAAAGATCGGACGGATGTTGACGGAAGCGGGACTGACGGACTGTGAAGTGATCGTAGGATATCAGATGTCCTATCCGGAGGAAAATATACGTATTCTGACACCGGAGCAGTGTGAGGAGATTACGGAGGAAGGTCTGTATACCTGTCTGATCCGCAATCCCCATCCACAGCCGGGACACCTGACCCATGGAAGAGCGGATTCCTGTTTTCTGCGGGATACTTCCGGAACGGAGGGAAAACTTCGCAGAACACCCATGACGAAAGAAGAAGTCAGGGAGGTCAGTATCTGTAAACTGCACCTGACGAAAGGCGCGGTGGTCTATGATATCGGCAGCGGCACCGGATCCGTCGCCATAGAAATCGCCGGATTATCGGGACAGGTGCAGGTCTATGCCATTGAGAAAAAGCCGGAGGCGGTGGAACTGCTTCGGAAAAACAGAGAGCATTTTCACATGGATAATATGCAGATCATTGAAGCAGCGGCACCGGAAGGACTGGAAGAACTGCCCGTGCCCACCCATGCTTTTATCGGCGGAAGCGGCGGTAGATTAATGGATATTTTACAGGTCTTGTATCGGAAGAATCCACATATACGCATCGTGATCAATGCCATCAGCATGGAGACTATTGCGGAACTTAAGGAAGTACTGGAAGCGTTTCCTGCGGAGGACGAAGAGATCTTGCAGATGCAGGTAAACCGCGTGAAGAAGCTGGGAAGCTATCATCTGCCCCAGGCGGAGAATCCGGTGTGGATCTGCTCGTTTACGTTCCGGGAGAGAGGGACAGATCCTGTGGATCATGCGGAGAAAGCCGGACAGACCGAAAGAGAGACCGGAAGCGGGGAGAATGGAGAAGTACGGAGATGACCGGAGCACAGAAAAAGAAGATACGCCGCATCATGATCGCCGCACCGAAGAGCGGCAGCGGCAAGACTACGATTACCTGCGGTCTGTTGCAGATATTTAAGGAGAACGGGGAAGATATTTCTTCCTGTAAATGTGGTCCGGATTATATTGATCCCATGTTCCACAGACAGGTGCTGGGTATCCCCGCCAGGAATTTGGACACTTTTTTTACCGGAGAAGAGGGCACTTGCAAACTGTTTTTGAGAGACCGCAGGGAAGGCGGGCTTGTGGTAATGGAAGGCGTCATGGGACTGTATGACGGGCTGGGAGGCATCCGGGAGGAAGGCTCCTCCTACCATCTGGCAAAGGTGACGCAGACCCCTGTTATACTGGTGGTGGATGCGAAAGGCATGGGAAGATCGGTGATCCCTCTGATCGCCGGATTCCTGTCCTATGATGAGATGCACTTGATCCGCGGTGTGATCTTCAACCGGATGTCCGAGGCTTATTACCGGATTCTGAAACCACTGGCGGAACAGGAGCTGGGCATCACAGTGCTGGGATATTTTCCGGAGAATAAAAAGTTACAGATTGCCGGCAGACATCTGGGACTCTGTATGCCGGGAGAACTGGAGGATCTACAGGGACAGATCCGCATGACAGCAGAAAAATTGCGGGAGACTGTAGATATTTCGAAGCTGTTGCAGATCGCAGAAGAGACAGAAATCATAGAGGATGAGACGACAGAGGAGGGGGTCTCTCCGAAAAAGGAATGCGGTGAAGCAGCGGCAAAAGAATCCCGGGTCACTGAAAATGACGGGGCAATACGTCCGAGGATAGCCGTGACCCGGGACGAAGCCTTTTGCTTTTATTATGAAGAGAATCTGAGCCTGTTGGAGCAGGCCGGAGCGGAACTGGTGTATTTCTCTCCGCTGCATGACAGAGCATTGCCGGAAAATATTCATGGGCTGTTACTGGGCGGAGGATATCCGGAGCTGTATGCCGGACAGCTGAGCGAAAATACGGAAATGCGGACAGCCATTTTAGCAGCGGTACGGAGCGGACTTCCCACGGTGGCGGAATGCGGCGGCTTTATGTATCTGCACACTTTTCTGGAGGACCAGGAAGGGAAATCTTATCCTATGGCAGGTGTGCTGCCGGGGAAATGCTTCTACACCGGCCGGCTGGTGCGCTTCGGCTACATCGAACTGGAGGAAAACGGCGGATATTTCCTGCCTGCAGGCAGCAGAATCCGAGGGCATGAATTCCACTACTTTGACAGTGAGGATAACGGTGTGGACTGCACCGCATACAAACCCACCACCGGCCGTAGCTACCCCTGCGTGCATGCCGGAGAGAATCACTGGTATGGCTTCCCACACCTCTACTATCCCTCCTGCCCGGCGTTCGCGGAACGGTTCGCGGAGATGACGAAAAAATTCTTGCATAATCGACAAGCCTAAGATATACTTGTATAATTCTCCTGTCACAGCAGCGGAAGGAGAATGTGCTCTTCATTTGTACGTTTGATCCATTTGAAAAAGGATTTGCAAAGATATTGGGAATGCATGAGAATCATCTGGTGGAAAAGATGCGATCTCTATGCTATACTTTGGTGTGGTATAGAGATTTTTTGAGTGGAGAAAATCAATGTTTAATCGACAGTCATTACATATTGCTCTGTTAATGTGGGGATGTGTTTTTTGCCTGATTGCAGCCCTTTGTATGTTGATGAGCAGAAATTTTAATAAGGAGAAACGAAAATGGCTGCTGCTGATGCAGTTGTCCTGCGCAATTTTGTTAGGCAGCGATGCTGTTGCCTGGGCATTTCGCGGCTACCCCGGAAATGTGGGATTCTGGGTCGTGAAAATCAGTAATTTTCTGGTCTTTCTATACAGTGATATCGTGCTTATGATGTACCATGGGTATGTCTGTTGTTATTTGTTTGAAAAACATCCGGAACAGAAAAACAGGATCCGGATCAATGCGGTTTATGTGTTGTGCTTGTTGGGAATGTTATTGGTAATTGTATCACAGTTTACAGATCTGTATTATACGATTGATGCACAGAACTTGTATCACAGGAATCAGGCCTATATTATTTCCATGATCATTCCGGTGTGTGGCATGCTGCTGGATCTGGGATTACTGATACGTTATCGAAAAAATGTCAGCCGGGAAATGCTGGTGTCGATGGCCTCTTATGAAGTATTGCTGCTGGTTGCGGTAATTGCGCAGTTATTTTACTACGGAGTGTCATTGATCAATATTGCGATCTGTATTTCCATGATCCTGATTTTCGTATCCGCTATGGTAGAGCAGAACAAAGAACTGGCCAGCAGGCAGGAAGAAGCGGCGAATCTCAGGGTAGAACTCATGCTGTCCCAGATAAAACCCCATTTTATCTACAATGCCCTGACCGTGATCCAGCGTCTGTGCGTGAAGGATCCGAAACTGGCACAGGAGACGGTGGCAGAATTTGCTACTTACCTGCGAGGAAATCTGGAATCTCTGGATCGGAAGACACCGGTTTATTTTGAAAAAGAACTGGAGCACGTTCAGTGCTACCTGGCTATCGAGAAAAAAAGATTCGGAGACCGGGTAAATGTGGTCTATGATATTCAGGATGAAGATTTTGTGATTCCAGCACTGACACTACAGCCACTGGTGGAGAATGCCATAAAGCACGGTATCTGCAAAAAAGAAGAGGGTGGAACGGTATGGATTTCCACCGAACGGAAAAAGGATGTAGTATATGTCGTTGTGAAGGATGACGGTGTGGGTTTTCAAAAAAGTCAGGCAGACGGCAACGAACATGTGGGGATGCGGAATGTAGAAAGCAGACTGCATAGTATGTGCGGAGGTACGCTGGAGATAGAAAGCATACCGGGAAAAGGAACTATGGCTATGATTACTTTGCCGCAGAAAAAGTGGTCGGAACGTAAAGTGCAGGAGAGAGTATGAGAATATTGGCAGCAGACGATGAACCTTTGGCGCTGGAAGAACTGGTAAGTGCTATAAAAAAAGCAAAGAAGGATGCACAGGTGGTGGCTTTTGGCAGTCCGGGAAAGCTGCTGGATTACGCGAAGGATCATCCGGTAGATGTAGCCTTTCTGGATATTGAGATGGGAAGCATGTCCGGGGTAGAGGTAGCAAAGCAGCTGAAGACGCAATATCCGAAAGTAAACATCGTATTCGTTACAGGATATGATCAATATATGCATACGGCGATTCATCTGCGTGCCAGTGGATATTTGCTGAAGCCGGTGCAGACGGAGGAAGTCAGAGAGGAACTGGAGAATCTGCGGAATCCCATTCTCCCGGAGAAGAAAAATATGCTGACTGCCAGATGCTTTGGAACCTTTGATGCCTTTGTAGAAGGGGAAAGCCTGAACTTTGAGAGGAAAAAGACCAAGGAGCTTCTGGCTTATCTGATTGACAGGAGAGGAAGCAGTGTGACAAGTGGGGAACTGAGAGCAGTTCTCTGGGGAGATGCTGAGACAGATGCCAATACCATGACCTATTTATCAAAAGCAAAAAAGGATCTGATAAATACCTTGAAGCAGGTCGGAGTGGAGGACTGCCTGAAAATATCCTGGGGAAAATACTCTATAATACCGGAGAAAATATCCTGTGACTATTATGACTATCTGAACGGAAAGCCGGAAGGAGTCCGGGCCTATAACGGAGAATATATGTCGCAATACAGCTGGGGAGAAATACAAAATGTATTGCTGCAGGATCAAAGGTGAATGGAAAGTTACGCGTGCAATGAGCCGCGCATAGGCATAGTGAAGACAGTGATG
>ERZ808240.5674-NODE-5674-length-10016-cov-2.927718_pt1 | contig 10016 bp, 8 predicted proteins | sample MGYA00521084_ERZ808240 | MGnify/ENA primary metagenome ERZ808240 (study PRJEB31516, sample SAMN03275571) | gut metagenome | biome: mammalia-associated habitat; material: feces | host: Papio cynocephalus | place: Kenya | collected 2012-08-06 ... | reverse complement strand
TAGTTCCAGCCAAGGATAGTAGTGAATGCAAAGAATACAAGACAGCCCATAAGAATGAACGCAGGTATCTTTGAAGGCAGGAATGAGAAGCCATTTTGGAAAGCGTGGTTTGTGACCTCTACGCCCTCAAAAGGTTTGCCTGTTACAGGGTTGATAGCCTTGTAGCTGCCCATCATGACGATAGCAAGACCGGTCATTGTGCAGACAACAATAGTGTCGATAAAAGTACCGCACATTGAAACAAGGCCCTGTCTTACAGGCTCTTTCGTCTGAGCGGCTGCAGCTGCGATAGGCGCAGAGCCAAGACCTGACTCGTTTGAGAAGATACCTCTTGCAACACCCTTTTGTATGGCAATGAACATTGTAGGCAGTGAGCCGCCTGCAACAGCCTTGAAGCTGAATGCCTGTTCAAAAATAAGGGCGACAGCGTGAGGAAGCTTCTGAATGTTTATAATGATAAGGGACAGGCAGGCTACTATGTAAACAACTGCCATGAATGGTACGACTACCTGAGAAACGCTCGAAATTCTCTTTATTCCGCCGATAATAACAAGTGCCGCAAATATAGTTATTGCAAGTCCTGAGATTATAACAGCCCATGTATAGTCAGCACCAAGAATGTTTACTGTATGCTCCTTTTTAGGGTCAAAGAAAGCCTGAACTGCTGATGAGATTCCGTTTACCTGAGAGAAAGTTCCGATACCGAAAAGACCAACACAAGCACCAAAAAATGCAAAGACCTTAGAAAGCCATTTCCACTTCTTGCCCATACCGTATTCTATGTAGTAGAATGGTCCTCCGCAAACGTGACCGTCTGCGTCCATGCGGCGGTATTTGATAGCGAGGAAGCCCTCAGAATACTTTGTCGCCATACCAAGAAGAGCCGCTATCCACATCCAGAGGAGCGCTCCCGGTCCGCCTGAAAGCACGCCAACAGCTGTTGCAACGCCGACGATATTTCCTGTGCCTATGGTTGCAGAAAGCGCTGTACAGAGCGCCGCAAAGCTGGATATCTCGCCCTTGCCGCCGTTCTCATTCTGAAACATGAATCTCAGAGCCTTTGGCAGGTGGAGTATCTGAAGAAGCTTCAGCCTGAAAGTGAGGAATATTCCCACAGCCATAATAAGTACGATAAGCGGAATGCCCCAGACATAGCCGTCTATCGTTTCAAGTATTTTTGTAAATTTCTCCATACCCTAAAAAATCCTTTCTTACAGAAAATAGGCAGTTTTTACGGAAAAACTGCCTTATTTCTCCCCTATCTATTTTTACGAAAGTAATTTAGTCTCCTGTAGACTCTCTAAGAATTATCTTGTGGTCAACAGTATAATAATGGTTATCCTTTGTGGTCTTGTTCATGTTCTCAATAAGCTTTGCCACAACAAGCTCGCCCATTTTTGAGCAAGGCTGTTCAACTGTTGAAAGCGTAGGAATTATCCACTCACACATAGATATATTGTCAAATCCCATTATGGCGATATCTTTTCCTACCTTGATACCCATATCGATAGCCCTGTGCATTGCAGAGATAGCAAGCAGGTCTGACACCGCAAAGATAGCCGTAGGCTTTTCTTCAAGAGCATTGAAATACTCAAAGGCTCTGCCGCCGCAATCATAGTCATAGGACTCCTTATAGAAGTACTCTTTCTTCACATCAATGCCATATTCTTTCAATGCCCTGATATATCCGTTTTCTCTTGCAGTGGAGGAGATAGCCGAAGAATTTGTTCCGATAAAGCCTATCTTGCGATGTCCCTTTTTGATAAGGGTAGAAACAGCGTCAAATGCCGCCTGCTCGTCATCAACAGCAACAGTCAGAACATTTGCTCCCTCCACGCCCTCACAGCACAGAGCCACATTATAATTCTCTGCAAGCCTATTAAGTGAAGCTGCGTCAAACTGAGTGCCAAGGAGGATAACGCCGTCAACAGTTCTGTTAAAAAGCATATTCATCTGCCTTGTTTCAGCCGTTGAGGTCGAATATGAAACTGCGGTTATGATATCGTATCCGACTTTTCCTGCATATTCCTGCATACCCATAACTATCTTTGAATACAGGGAATGTTCAGAGGTCGGCATAATTACGAGAATGACATTCGTTTCGCATTTTCTCAGGTTTCTTCCCAAAAAATTCGGGGAATAGTTGAGCCTTGCAATGGTCTCATTGACTTTCTTTGTTGACTCGTCAGACACGTTGCAGCTTCCGTTGAGAACTCTCGAAACTGTTGCCACTGAAACGCCGGCTTCCTTGGCAACATCTTTTATGGTAATGCTCATAAATTTATTCCTTTCTGCGGCAGTAAACCGCTGAAATAGTCATACTATTATTAATTATAACATATTTTGAACTATTCTCCAATATACATTCCTTACAAATTTGTAAACGTTTTTTAGGTCAATTTAATTAAGAAGCAGACTAAACGCTTGAAAAAGGCACACTGATATGCTATAATATCATAAACGAATGATTTTTGAAAGGAAAATACGCAATGCTCCATGGTTATTTTGATATACCCACATTTCACTACTTTGAAGAAAAAAACACTTGGTCAGGAAGCAACTACACCAATTTCAGCTACCGCATAGACCCTGTTCTGGGCGATGAAAAAGAGCTATATGTCAGAGTATGGTATGGCACAAAGTGCATAACGGAGGTAACAGACTTTGTGGCAGAATATCACGAGGAATACTCTGAAAAGGGTCTTGAAAATGTTTTGGCAGACCTGACAGAAGAATTCGAGAAATTCAAGCTCATAAGAAAAGAGCTTTAAGACAGCAACAAAAACGGCGGACACGGTTTTCTCTGCATATGCAGAAACGAACTGTGTTCGCCGTTATTTTTTTGTTATCAATACCACTCGTTCTCCTGAGTGTTGTAAACATCAGCAGAAGAATCTGTCTGCATTGGTTCTGTCATAGCGTCCGCCGCTGATGAGTCATCGTTATTCACAGGTTTCTCAGGCGAAATAAGCTGTTCTGACATAAGTCTTTTACCGCTTTCGTCAACTAGACCAACGTCAATGGCTGTCTGCACGATGCCGTCGGCAATAGCTTGTCCATACTCGGTAAGGTGTTCGTCAAAAAGCTTGTTGTCGATATCCTCGGTTATAAATCCAAGCTCCACAAGACAGCTCGGCATAACAGTGTCGGCATTTATGTAATAGTTCACGTTAGGGTTGCCAACATAGCCATACTGCACTCCCCTGTTAGCAGATATACCGACCTCATCGAGATTATCAAGTATATTCTGCGCAAGCTTTGTGTCATAGGCAGGCTCAGAATTGTTCACCCATACCTCAACGCCTGAGATATCGCCGTCATAGCTATTTCGGTGAAGCGAAACATACATATCAGCCTTGGCGTTATTTGCCTTTGCACATCTCTCATCAAGCTCAAGAAAAGAGTCATCAACTCTTATCATCACGACATTTACGCCGTATTTTTCAAGATACTTCTGCACCTCGAGAGCGATCTTCAGGTCATCGTCCTTTTCATATCTTTTACCTGAAGCATCGGTTGTGCCGCCGTCATAATCGCCGTGACCTGCGTCAACGCACACTGTAAAGTCCATATTTGAATACTTTGCAGGCTCTTCTTTCTTCTCCTCAGCGGAAGAAGTATCCTCTTTCGCAGCCACCGAAGATGTATTATTCAAAACCTTGTTTGCGTTTTGTGTATCGTCTCCTTTGATCTTTGATACTACCAAAGCTGTCAGCTTTACCAAACCAGTTATAATGCCGATAAGTATTATCAGTGCGATTATTATTCTGTTCCAGTATATTTTTTTCTTTTTCACTCTTCTGACAGGCTTTCGTCCGTAGATCTGTTCAAACTCCTCATCTGAAAGTGTATTCATTGATCAAAGCTCCTGTAAAAAAATTATCCACTTTATTATATCATAATCCATGCTTTATTTCAAGGCTGTTTGTTACCAATGTGTAAGAATTTTGTTACTTTAGACAAACTTATACGTCACTAACTCGTTTATATAAACTATATGCACAACAAGAAACAGGGCAAGCAAAGACCAATACACAGCCTTTGTTTACCCCTTTAAAATCATTATTCTATTCGACCAGCGTTCTCTCATCACAGTATTCGCAAACGAGCGTTGTTCCGTCGCCCTTGAACCAGTGCGGCAGATACTTTTCATGATGAGTGATACAGTTAGGATTTGAGCAATCAACGTGCTTATGCACTCTGCCCTTCATAAGCGGCTGCGGAACGCCGTCGCCGTTTATAACTGTAAGTATCAGCGCCATTCTGACATACATTCCGTATTTTGCCTGCTTAAAATACATTGCTCTCGGGTCATCGTCCACCTCGATAGCTATCTCGTCAACTCTTGGCAGAGGGTGAAGAACGATAAGGTCAGGCTTGCCCATTGAAAGCTTTCTTGTGTCGAGAATATATTTTCCGCTTTGAGCCTTATACTCCTCCTCAGAAGCAAAACGCTCTTTCTGTATTCTTGTCATATAAAGCACGTCAAGCTCGCCGATGACCTCTTCAAGGTCGCTGACTTCCTTGTACTCCATGCCTGCCGCTTCAAGAATATCCTTTACATATACAGGCAAAGCAAGCTCAGAAGTCGAAACAAGCACGAATTTATTGTTTGGGAAACATACCATTGCTTTTATAAGAGAATGAACTGTTCTGCCGTTTTTAAGGTCGCCGCAGAAGCCTATGGTCAGATTATCAAGTCTGCCCTTTTCTTCTCTAAGTGTAAGCAAGTCTGTAAGTGTCTGTGTTGGGTGAAGATGTCCGCCGTCGCCTGCGTTGATAACAGGACAATCAGCAGTGAGTGCCGCAGCCTTTACTGAGCCTGCGGTAGGGTGACGCATTACCATGATATCGGCATAGCCTGAAACTATCTTAGTGGTATCCTTGATATTCTCGCCCTTTGCAACGGAAGAAGTGGCAGGATTATCAAAACCGATTATCGTTCCTCCAAGGCGGAGCATTGCGGTCTGAAAAGACATCTGCGTTCTTGTTGACGGCTCATAGAAAAGAGTACCCATTATCTTGCCCTTGCAAGCCTCGCTGTAGGCGGCAGGGTCCTGAACTATCTTATGACCGAGATCTAAAAGTTTTAGCCACCAAGATACGGGATAGTCATTAAGATCGATAAGATCAAGTCTGTTTTTTTGCTCACTCACATCAAACACCCTCTCAAATATTCAGACATACATTATGCCGCACATTCCTGTTGTACGGCATTTTTTCTATTATACCATATTGATCTCATTTTTTCAAGTACATAGCCCATATTATTTGAGCAAGTCAAAATTTGTTTCGTCTGCAAACTGGTCGCAGTCATACATAAACAATATCTGGTCATATGCGCTCGTATCCGCCACATCAGAAAGGGTCTTGCCCTCCTCTTTGAGCTTGTCAGGATCTACCAAGGTTATCTCGCTGTAATGTGGGGTAAGGAACGGCACAAGTGTATTGGCATAGCTGCCCTTGATGATAAGAAGCTTTGGTGCGTCCCCTGCGGTGGTCTTAACGGTCGCCTTTGTGAAGTTGTCACCTTGTAAAAAGATAGCCGTTTTATCTGCTGTTTTCAATGCAGATTTGAAGTAGACAGATTTTGAGGTAAGCACCTGATCTTCCCTGTAAAGCTCCACAGAATCCACAGTTGTCTTATACTTTGAGCGAAAAATGTTCACTCTGTCTGCGCCTATCCTGTTGTAGCACAGTTCGTTGTAAAGTCCGCCGTAATAAGAGTCTGAGGTGTATTCCTGATCGTAATTGGACAGAGCAACAGGCTCAAAACCAAGTTCTTTTATGCCGTCTGCATAGGCAAAATATGCGCCGAAAGAGGTCCACTTTCTGTCTGTGCGATAGTAGACGTAATTGTTTCTTGCAGAATACATAGGATAGAACGTATCTATAGTCTCTATCCTATTGTCAAGGTCATAATAAATGTTGTCTATCATTTCACGCTGGTCTGTGTTTGAAGCATATGCAGGCAGTTTCGCAGAATAAATTCCTGCCGCAGTTGGCGCTAACATGACATAGACAGGTGTATCTGTGTTTTCTGAAAAATCGTTTATCTGTGAGATGTTTTTATCAAGCCTGTCCTTATCAAACTCAGTTGTTTCGACAAGGCGGTTCTTCAAGATATAGATATCGTCAAAATTCTTCTTGCCTGTCATCATGAACACTGTCGTTCTTAGAGACTTCCAATTTGAGCTTAAAGGAAAATTCTCGCTAACATAACACTGAGTGTTATGCTTTATATCCGACTTATGGGCTTTATCGCCGCCAATGTCATGCCTGCCCACCACGAGAGTGTACACCGCAAACATTATGATTATTATAAAGAACGCACTCACTGCAATATAATCAGCAGCCTTTTTCATTAATGTTCACTCCTCCCGTTTTAGCGCATAAACAAGTTCATAGACGAATGACCTCCGCCGCCCACAAGAAAGGCTGTGCAGAGAAGCAGGAAGCCTATGGTGAGCATTGGCTCGATTATGTAAACTATATTTGTGTTGAGCTGCATTATCCTGCGTTTGAGATATCTGCCGATACCTGTTGCAAAAAAGCCGCAGATAAGATACATCACAACACCTGTCTTTATCACATAAAGTGCAAGAACATCTCCTGCAAAGCTTCCGCCGCCGAACATTGCGGCTATATATCCGCAGGCTTCAGGCAGGCTGTCTATGGCAAGAAACGGCAGACCTATCAAAAACAGAACGTTCATCACTGCACATCTTATCCATGTCGGCACTGCCGCAAGGATATTTTTCAAGAGATACTCTATGCCAAGCATAACACAGATAAACGCCGCCCACAGCATTGTGTGCCTGCCGAAGCCATACCAGACCGATCCTGCAAGCACTGACAGTATCAGCGCCCAAAGGCACACGCTGTCTTTATTTCTGCAAAGTGGTCTGTAAAAATAATCTCTCACCCAGCTATAAAAGGTACAGGCAAATCGCTTTATGAACTCATTGAAGCCTGCTGACATAAAAGGCAGATCAAAGTTATCAGGAAGCTCAAATCCAAGCATTGAGCCTATGCCCTTTGCAATATGGGAATACCCTCTAAGCTCATAGTAGAACGCAAAAGAGAAAGCTATGATACCGAGCCATGCGCAGGCGGCTGAGAGCGAATCTGCGCTGACGGCTCTTATGTGCTGCCACATCTCATACATGGGATCTGATAAGAAAAGCTTCTCAGCAAAGCCTATAAGCATAAACTTTATGCCCTCTGCAAGCTTGCCAGATGTTATAACAGGCTTTCTAAGCTGTTCCCTCATATCCGAAAATCTGAGTATCGGTCCGCAGCTTAGGCACGGGAAAAAGCAGATATACTGAGAGACCAGCAGAAAATTCTTCTCAGGCTCTATATCTTCCCTGTAGATATCCATGCAGTAGGAGATACCATGGAGAGTGAAAACGCCTGCTCCCCACACAGGGAAAAGCTTTAGCAATGCGCCCTTGCCTGTAAATATGGACGTCACGTCATAACTGCTGTGACCGCTTCTTATGAAAACAAGAAGCACTGAGATATTCACTGTCACCGATAATATAAGCCACAACCTTTTAAGCCCTTTTTTGTCTGCAAAGCGGTGGATAAGCCTGCCGCATAAGTATGACATGACAGCGCACGCCGCCATTGGTATTATCCCCCACGGAGACGCCCACAGGCACAGCACAACTGTTCCCAGCAGGAACACGGCTTTTCTGAAACGCACACCTGCCAAGGCATATACTCCCATAAAAACAGGAAGAAAGAAATATAAAAATTCAAGACTAACCAACGCTATTCTCCTCGTCTTTATTGTTTTCTGCGGTCAATTCCTCTATGAGCGCCGCCAAGCTTTCTTTATCGAGCATTGTATTCACCACTTCAAGCAGGGCGTTTGCAGTAAGCTTTTTGGGCAATGAGAGCTTTTCGCACACTAGCTGTCTTAGCCTGCTGCTGTCAGGTCTGCCGCTTAGACCGAGCTCGTAAAAGTCAAGCTTTGTCATAAGTTCTCTGTCTGCGACCTTTTCGCCTATAATGCCTGCTTTTTCAAAAGCTTTCCTGATAATATCCGCAGGAACGCCCTCAACGCCTAGCAGCCCCTCTTTTGACGGCTCTGTTTTGCGCTTTTCTTTACCGAAAATCTCTGGAACATACACGTTCACGATGTCGCCGTTTGGGACGATGCCCTTTATATGCCCTCTTATGCGAAAGCCTGCTGTGTCAGAGTCGGTGAGTATGGCTATGCCGCCATGTTGGGCATAGTATCTTATAAGCGCCGCCTTGTCGGGGTCTTTGTAGATACGAAAGCCGTTGGTGACGATTATAACCCCGTCAACTATAGACGATAGCTTTATCTTATCATATTTTCCCTCAACGATTATCGCCCTTGATATTTTTAGTTTTTCCATTTACTAACACCTTAACGCCATTGACCTTGCAAGCCCCTGCTCGAGAGTGAGCATATCTCCGTCTTTTCCTCGTGACCTTGTTTTGAGCATAAGGTCAGTTTCAGAAAGTATCTCCAGCGTTTTTCTTATACGCTCAGCCGAGATATTTCCACACTCGGAATAGGCATTTTTTACTGCAAACTCTCTGTTTTTCGCATAGGAGAAATCTTTCGCCACGTCTGCAACGCTCCTGCCCGAAGAACGTGCAAGCTTTGCCCTGTAGATATCCGCAAGTGAAAAGCCGATTATTCCTATGATAGAATATGGCTCATAATTCTGCACGTCAAGTTCACGCAGACGTGTGAAAACCATTGCCGCATTTCCTCTGAGGATATTTATGGCAAGAGAATATCCGTCCGACTCGATACGCCTGATACAAAGTAAGTCGATATCCTCTCTTGTTACCTCCCTGCCCTCTGCATAAGCCGAAAGCTTTTCAAGCTCCTTGCTGATAAATGCAGTGTCGCACAGACAGAGGTTCGCAAGATACTCTGCATTGCTTTTTGTTATGGTACAGCCGCTTTTTGCAAGATAGGTGGATATAGACTTTCCAAGGTCTGAAGCCCTTTTATACTCAAAGTTGCAGACAGTGCCGTGCTTTTCGCAGAAATCTGCAAAGCGCTTGTTTTTGTCTGTAAGATATTTCTTATTTTTGAAAAGGTCAACGCCTGTGGCATAGATTATCACTGTGGTGGTTTCGCCCAGAGAACCTAGTATTTTTTTCAGATCGTCTAAATCGTCTTTAGTCACAGCGTCTATGTTAAGGTCATTTATAGTCACAACAACACGTTCAGCCATAAAAGGCAGAGCGTCGCAAGCGTCTGTAAGCATCGGAAAATCAAGATTTTTGCCGTCAAGCTTATGATAGTTCATCACCTGAGCGTCAGCAGGGCAAAGCTTGTTCACAAGCCTTTTTGTAAAGTTTTCAAGTGCCGCCGTATCGTGTCCGTAAAAATAATAAAGGCTGTCGATATCGTTCTCTCTTATCTTTTTACCAAGAGCCGAAGCCGTAAGCAAAGCCATAGTCCGTCCTCCTTATCTGCGAATTTTTCATATCTATCATCAATGGGTATTCTTCATCTGTTGTGTCAAGGCTTCTGCCGTTTATGGTGACATAGCCTTTTTCTAAAGTGACCACACAGCCTTCGGCGGTGATCTTATAGCCGCCCTCCAGTGCTTCTATCTTAACGCCGCTCCAATCAAGCTGTGCGCCTGTGACAAATGGCAGTTCACTGTCATTATCAGGCTCGCCGTTTATGTAAAATCTGTCAGGTTGTATAGTCATCTGCTCATTATATTTCGTTATAGTGTAATACTGTTCGCCGCTTATAAATACGCCCTTTAGCTCTTTTATGCCGTAAAGCTCCAAAAAGCTTTCAACGCTGCTGTTGAGCTTGCCCTTACTGCCGATATCGAAAACCATGCCTTTTGTTTTATCATACAGCACAGCCTGCACTGCATTTCCTTTTGGAATTACTACTATCTTAGCTGAGCCGCCAAAGGCAAGGGCAAAATTATACACCGCCGACCAGCATATAAGCATTAGAGCAGTGCAAAAAGCCCCAAGCTTCACTGATTTTCTCA
>ERZ808240.5673-NODE-5673-length-10016-cov-11.157615_pt1 | contig 10016 bp, 10 predicted proteins | sample MGYA00521084_ERZ808240 | MGnify/ENA primary metagenome ERZ808240 (study PRJEB31516, sample SAMN03275571) | gut metagenome | biome: mammalia-associated habitat; material: feces | host: Papio cynocephalus | place: Kenya | collected 2012-08-06 ... | reverse complement strand
TGCGCATCTCCTTGGGGAACAGCGGGCGCATGGGGCGGTCCACCACGCGGCTGGTGAGGATGGCGCGCTCGCCGGGGCGGCCCTCACGGCGCATGAAGCTGCCGGGGATGCGGCCTGCGGCGTAGAGCTTTTCCTCATACTCCACGTTCAGGGGGAAGAAGTCCACGCCCTCGCGGGGCTTGGGGCTCATGACGACGTTGCACATCACACAGGTCTCACCATAGCGGATCAGTGCACTGGCGTTGGACAGACCGCACATTTTGCCCATCTCGACCTTGAACGGGCGGCCGGCCAGCATGGTCTCGTAGACCTTGAAGTTCTCAAAGGTCTCTTTGCGGGAACCAAATTCGATTGCCATTTGTGTTTGCCTCCTTGTACTATCTGGAATTTTTATCCAAGAGGCAGCGCACTGCGGGCCAGAGCAATAAATCCAGCGTCCGTACAGGGAGTAGTGGCACAGGCGCTCGATTTACTGCTGCGACGCGCAGCAGCTGCCAGATGTGCAGAGAGAGAAATATAAAAGCAAAGAGCAGGCAACGCTTGCGCATTACCTGCTCTCTGTTTAAATTACTTACGCAGACCCAGAGTTGCGATCAGAGCACGGTAACGCTCGATGTCCTTCTTCTGGAGGTAGGCCAGCAGATTGCGGCGGCGGCCGACCATCTTCATCAGGCCGCGGCGGCTGTGGTGATCGTTGGGGTTCTTCTTCAGGTGCTCGTTCAGCTCATTGATGTGAGCGGTCAGCAGAGCGACCTGGACTTCGGGGGAGCCAGTGTCCTTCTCGGTCAGAGCGACTTTGGCCATGATTTCCTGCTTGTTCATAATACAGTACCTCTTTATAAAATATTGATGTGCCGGTGGCACAGCAGCGGGAAACGGCATTCCCAGAAAAACGGGCATACTCCCGGCCCCGTACCACGGTAACGAACACAGTATACCAGAAAGCAGGGCAAAAAGCAAGGAAAATTTTTGCCCTGCCCGGCACTTTTTGGAAAAAAGCAAAAATGCAGATCCCTCCCTCTTGTGAAAGGGCGGAACTTATGGTATACTTATCCATACGATGCGCCATCGCCAAGCGGTAAGGCAGGGGACTTTGACTCCCCCATCGCAGGTTCGACTCCTGCTGGCGCAACTGAAACGCGGCTCCCCGGAACGGAATGGTTCGGGGAGCCGCGTTTTGTTCTGTGAAAAATAACGCAAATGTGTTGACAACGTGCGCAAAATGCCATACAATAAAACCAGGGAAGGTGATACTATGGCAAATACTGCAAACATCAACATCCGGATGGATGCCAACCTGAAAAAGCAGTTCGAGGCATTCTGCACGGATATGGGCATGTCGATGACGACAGCCATCAATATCTTTGCCCGCAAGGCGGTGCGTGAGAACCGCATTCCCTTTGAGATCAGCGGAGACACGCCCAATGCGGAAACGCAGGAGGCCATCCGGGAAGTGAAACAGATGAAGGCCGACCCTACGCTGGGCAAGACCTACACGGATGTGGATGATATGATGAAGGAGCTGCTGGCATGATGTACGCCATCCGCCCCTCGACCCGGTTTCAAAAAGACCTGAAACGCATCCAGAAGCGCGGCTATGACCTGAACCTGCTGACGGCGGTGCTCAAGAAGCTTGCCGCCGGGGAAGAGCTGCCGCCCAAGAACCGGGACCACGCACTGGTGGGTGACTATGCCGGCTGCCGGGAGTGCCACATTGCGCCGGACTGGCTTCTGGTGTATGAGATCGACGGTGCAGAACTGATTCTGTATCTGACCCGCACCGGAACGCACAGCGATTTATTCTGAGCATACAAATGACCCCGCCATGCGGACTGCGATGTCTGCAGAGCGGGGTCATTCTTTTTATCTCCGATGGATCTTCTTCGGGGTCTTGCGGCCCTGCCAGCGGTTGAGCAGCAGCCACAGGCCGTAGACGGCGGCACTCAGGGCGCTGAGCAGGAGCACCACTTTCAGGTACAGGCTGGTGAGGAACTCCTTGATCTTGTCCACGGTGAACAGCAGGGGATTCTGGGCAACGTCCTGCCCGGCGACGAGGTTCACCACGCCGATGGTCTCCCCGGCCAGCTTCAGCTCCACGGTGCCCACTACGTCGCCCTGCTGGATGGGTGCACAGACGTAGTCCGGAAGGTGGAAGTATTTCTGGGTCACCGAGCCGTCGCCCGTGGAGGGCAGCAGGGTCATCATGCTGTCGCTGGGGTAGAGCTGCAGGGTGTCCGTGTCGGTGGAGTAGCGCACCGGAATCTCTGCCAGGGCGAGGTCGGTATCCAGTGCAGCCTGGATGGAAAAGCTGGTGAACACCCAGCGGATGAGCTGCTTGGTCTCATACAGAGCCGGGCGGCGGTTGGAGTAGCCCAGCACATCGCAGGTGTCCGGGCTCTGCATCACACAGAAAATATAGGTGGCACCGTCCTGGTTGGCCCACGAGACGTAGCTCTGGTCGCCGCTGTCGCTCTTGTAGCCCAGCACGTCGCACATGCCGCCCTTCATGGCAGGGTCGTAGTAGCCGCCGCCGCTGGCCTTGTTCAGGCCCAGGTTCTGGCTGACCAGCACCGACGAGGAAGCGTGCTTCTCCTTGGCGGGCATCGTGAAGGTGGGCGCACCGGAGATCTCCACAAAGGCGTCAAAGCTCATGAGGTAGCGCAGGATGAGGTACATGTCCACGGCGGTGGTCACATTGCCGCTGTCGATGCCGCAGGCGTCCGTCCAGGTGCTGCCCGTGGTGCCGATGCGCTGGGACAGCGTGTTCATCTGGGCCACCCAGCCCTGCAGATCGCCGCCCGAAAGGGCGTAGGCCAGGCCCATGGCGGCCTCGTTGGCGTTGCGGGTGAGCATGGCGTACACGGCCTCGCGGTAGGTGAAGGTCTCGTTGGAGCGCATATCCGCGTTGCTGGTGTGGTAAACGTAATCCGAGATGGCAAACGGCATCTGGAAGGTATTGTCCAGCTGGTCGGCATAGTTGGTCAGCAGCAGGGCAATGGTCATATATTTGGTCAGTCCGCCCGCAGAGACCTGCTTCTGGCTGTCCTTTTCATAGACGATGATGTTGGTGTCCGTGTTGACGATATAGGCGCTCTGCGCCTGCACCTGATAGACCGGGGTGGGGTCAAACATGGCGCTGGCCGGCATCACGAAACAGCCAAGCAGCAGAACAAACGACAAAACCAGTGCAAAAATTCGTTTCATGTGGACAATTCCTTTAAAAAGCGATAAAATAGAGCCGCATTCCCTGCGCAGTGCGGGGCACGGATGCACAGGGCGGCACGCGGTGCTGTACTCTATATAATAACAGGTTTGCGGGGTCGTGACAAGGGCTTTGCCGGGGAAACCCGGAGGTTTTCACACACCCGCGCAGGAGGGCAGGAATGGTATATCTGACTGGCGATACGCACGGCGAGCTGGACCGCTTCAAGCATGGGCGGCTGCGCTGGCTGGGCAAACGGGATATCGTGGTGGTGCTGGGGGATTTCGGCTTTGTGTGGGACGGCAGCCCCGAGGAACAGAAGCGGCTGGACTGGCTGCGCAGGCGGCCCTACACCCTGCTGTTTCTGGACGGCTCGCATGAAAACTACGACCTGCTGGCCCAGTACCCGGAGCAGGAGCTCTTCGGCGGCAGGGTGCAGAGTCTGGGCGGCAATGTGTACCACGTCTGCCGGGGCAGCATTCTGGAGCTGGAAGGCAAGCGCTATCTCTGCTTTGGCGGCGCAGAGAGCCCGGACAAGGAAGAGCGCGAGCAGGGCGTGAACTGGTGGAAGCAGGAAATGCCCTCGGACGAGGAATACGCCTTCTGCGAGCAGAACCTGGACGCCTGCGGCTACACCGTAGATTATGTGCTGACCCACGATGCGCCAAGCAGATTTCTGGATTTCAGCGTCCTGCCCAGCGGCGAGACCAACCAGCTGCACCAGTTTCTGGATAAGATCCTGCTGAAACTCCACTACGACCAGTGGTTCTTCGGCTGCTACCACAAGGACATTGCGCTCTCCACCAAGTGCCGCTGCGTCTTCTGTGATGTGATCCCCCTGGGCGAGCGCCACGCAAAATGGAAACGGTAAGCGTTTTTGCTTTTATAATAAGAAAGAGCCGGTGCGACCGCAGTCGTACCGGCTCTGCTGTTTTTGTTACCGCCTGCTCACCGTTTTATGGTACACCGGGTAGGCGATGCAGGCCGTGAGCACCTCGGTGATCCAGAAGGCGTGCCAGACGCCGTCCGGGCCAAGGACGCGGCAGAGCACAAAGGCCAGCGGCATGATGAAGATGACATACCGGCACAGCGAGATGACCAGCGACTGCGCGCCCTTGCCCAGACCTTCCAGCGCGCCGGACGAGGTGGTGGACACCGCCGAGACGATGAAGCCGATGCTGATGATGCGCAGGGCCGTCCGTCCGGCGGCAATGGTCTCGGGGTTCGTGGTGAACAGTCCGATGAGCTGCCCGGAAGCCGCCATGCACAGCACAGTGCCCACGGCCATGATGGCCGCGCTCATGATGAGGGTGAGGCTGTAAAGCTTCTTCACGCGGGCGTGCTCTTTGGCACCATAGTTGTATCCGATGAGCGGGCGCATGCCCTGCACGATGCCGTTGGCAGGCAGATAGAGGAAGGTCTGCAGCTTGTAGTAGATGCCCAGCACCACCACGTAGCTCTGGGAGAAAGCCGCCAGCAGGCTGTTGAGGAAGGTGACCAGCAGGCTGGGCAGGGCCAGATTGAGGATGGCGGGCACGCCGATGGCGTACAGACGGCCGTCCAGGGCGGCATCCGGGCGCAGATGGCTGCGGCGCAGGCGCACCGGGATCTCGGTGCGGGCGTAGACGAACAGGTACACGCACAGGCTCAGCAGCTGGCCGATGCCGGTGGCAAGGGCCGCACCCGCAATGCCCAGAGCGGGCACCGGGCCAAGGCCGAAGATGAGCACGGGGTCCAGCAGGATGTTGCATACGCAGCCGAAGATCAGCGCCGCCATGGTCACCTTCATGCGGCCCACGGCCTGAAACATCTTTTCAAAGGCCAGTGCGGCCATGTTGATGGTGGCAAAGCAGAACACGATGGTGGAGTAGGTGATACCGGCGGCCACCAGACTTTCGTCTGCCGTGAACCGCCGCAGGAAGCCCGGCATGATGGCGATGCTCACCACCGTGACCACGATGCCGTGCACGAGGGAGAGCACCATACCGTGGGTGGCGGCGGTGTCGGCCTTGTGCTTATCGCCCGCGCCAAGGTACAGCGCGATCATGGCGTTGATGCCGATGCCAAAACCAATGGCAATGGCGTTGGCAAAGTTCTGGATGGGGAACACCAGCGAGAGGGCCGTCATGGCGTCCTCGCTGATCTGGGCCACAAACAGGCTGTCCACGATGTTGTACAGGCTGTTGACCAGCATCGAGATGACGTTGGGCAGCGCCATGGACACCAGCAGCGGCAGGATGGGTTTTTCTTTCATGAACGTTTCATTCATAAGTCTTGCTTCGTTGCTCCTGACTGAGAAAATTTAGATGAAAAATATATTTTGGCGCACAAAAAAGCCACACAATGGCTTTTGGCGACCATTGTGTGGCGAAAAGTAGCACGACGCTGTAAAAATCCACACGGAATTTTATTGTGTACAAGATACCATATCCCGCCCGCTCTGTCAAGAGAATTTGAAAAATAAGTATGACTTTTGAAAAAGCGAACCCTCTCCGTCATCGCTGGCGCGATGCCACCTCTCCCGAGGTGAGAGGCCTTGGCAAAACTGGAAAGCGCAACCTCTTCGCCAGAGGCTCGCCCTTCGGGAGAGCTGTCGCCGCAGGCGACTGAGAGGGTTGGCCCCCTCCCAGAGGGGGCTGTCACTGCAGGTGACTGGGGGAGTGTCCTGCCCGCCAGCCGCGACCATGGAATGCTGCAGCTTCCAGTCTGGACTCCAACCGTGAAAAGGCAAAGCGGGAACGCCCGCAGGCGTTCTCCGCTTTGCAAATTTTAAAATCACATTTCCACTGAAATGGCCAGAGCATCAGCGGAGGCCATTCCAAATCGTCCTCTTGCATATCCCTCCGCCTTGCGCTATGATAGGGCCATACATTATTATAAAGGAGACCCTGCCCATGAAATGGATGATCGCATCGGACCTGCACGGTTCGTATCTCTACGCACAGCAGATGCAGCAGGCCTTTGCCCGGGAACACGCTGACCGCCTGCTTCTGCTGGGCGACCTGCTCTACCACGGCCCCCGCAACGACCTGCCGGAGGGCTACGCGCCCAGGCAGGTCATCCCGCTGCTCAACAGTCTCAAACCTTATCTGCTCTGCGTGCGCGGCAACTGCGACGCCGAGGTAGACCAGATGGTGCTGGAATTTCCCATTCTGGCGGATTATGCGGTGCTGCCGGTGGGGGACCGGCTGATGTACGCCACCCACGGGCACATCCACAACCTGAACAACCTGCCGCCGCTGGCCCCGGGCGACATCCTGCTGCACGGGCACACCCACGTTCCGGCGTGGACGCCCTTTGGGGAAGGAAACCTCTACCTCAACCCGGGGTCCCTGAGTATCCCGAAGGAGCACAGCGCCCACAGCTACATGACACTGGAAGGCCGCACCTTCCAGTGGAAGACCCTGGACGGCGAGGTCTACCACGAGGAAACGATATGACGCGGAAAACGGCCATCCGGAAAGCCGTGGAAAGCTGCCGCATCCCGGCACAGACCAGGGCCCATCTGCGCACCCTGCGCGTCCGTTCATAAAAGCTTTGGAATTTCCGGCCCGATTTGCTGTTTACTTTGCAGACGTTTTATTGTAAAATAGGCTAGGATAACATGCCGGGGACAAGGCTCCCGGCTCAAATAATAACAGGTGGTGTTTGGATTATGGCATTGAAATATCAGCGTATCCTGCTCAAGATCAGCGGCGAAGCCCTGGGCGGCGAAAAGGGCATGGGCTTTGATGAGCCCACGATGGACGCCATTTGCGGCGGCGTGAAGAAGGCCCATGACCTGGGCGTGCAGATCGGCATCGTGGTCGGCGGCGGCAACTTCTGGCGCGGCCGTTCCTCCGGCAAGATGGAGCGCACCCTGGCCGACAAGATCGGTATGCTGGCGACCGTGATGAACGCGCTGGCTGTCTCCGATAAGCTGGAGCAGCTGGGCGTGGCGACCGAGGTATTCACCTCCATCACCATGCCGCAGGTGGCCCCGGCCTTTACCCGCAAGGACGCCCTGCGCGCCATGGAAGAGGGCAAGATCGCCGTCTTCGGCGGCGGCACCGGCAACCCCTTCTTCTCCACCGATACGGCAACTGCCCTGCGTGCGGTGGAAGTGAGCGCAGACGTCATGTTCAAAGCCACCATGGTGGACGGCGTCTACGACAAGGACCCCCACAAGTACCCGGACGCCAAAAAGTACGATACCCTCACCTTCACCAAGGTGCTGGAAGACCAGCTGGCCGTTATGGACGGCACCGCAGCCACCCTGTGCCGCGACAACAAGCTGCCCATCCTGGTGTTTGACCTGGCTGACCCGGACAACATTGCCAAAGCGGTGCAGGGCGAGAACGTGGGCACCCTGGTCTACGAGGGCTGAGAAGCATAATCCTGCCCGTTTCCGGCATAAACTCTAAGGCGGTGCGGTGTGCGCGGCCTTTTGGAACACACGAATAAAAGAGAAACAGGAGATTACGACAATGAGTAGCAACACCAAGGTTTTTGAAGACAAGATGAAGAGCACGGTCGAGCACCTGAACCGTGAGCTGGCCGCTGTGCGCGCAGGCCGTGCAAACCCCGCTGTGCTGGATAAGGTCACGGTGGACTACTACGGTGCCCCCACTCCCATCCAGCAGGTGGCCTCTGTGGCCGTCAGCGAGGCACGCACCCTCACCATCACCCCGTGGGACCGCACCCTGCTGCGCCCCATCAGCAAGGCCATCATGGCCAGCGATGTGGGCATCAACCCCATTGATGACGGCCAGACCATCCGCCTGAACTTCCCGGCACCCAACGAGGAGCGCCGCAAGCAGCTGGCCAAGGAAGTGGCAAAGCTGGGCGAGGAGGCCAAGGTGGCTACCCGCAACATCCGCCGCGAGGCCATGGACAAGGCCAAGGCCATGAAGAAGGCCGGCGAGCTGACCGAGGACACCCAGAAGACCATGGAAGAGGATGTCCAGAAGCTGACCGACAAGTATATCAAGAACATTGACGCTGCCGTTGAGGAAAAGCAGAAGGAGATCATGTCCGTCTGAGCCTGACCGCACGGTCGATCGAACAAACACGGGGGTGCCGCGCGCTGGAAGAACCAAGGCGCGCGGCACTTTTTGCAAGGCGGCATCCGCTGCCGGGAGGAACAAATGGCACATCCCAAAGAGTTTGCCGAGGGCCTGTCCATCGGCATCATCATGGACGGCAATGGCCGCTGGGCCAAGCAGCGGGGCCTGCCCCGCACCGCCGGCCACAAAAAGGGCGCGGAAGTGTTCAAGGACATCGCCAACTACTGCGACGAGCTGGGCGTTTCGTCCGTGTACTTCTATGCGTTCTCCACCGAGAACTGGAAGCGCCCGCTGGAAGAGGTCAGCGCCATCATGAAGCTGTTCGGCCAGTACCTCATCGAGGGCTTTGACTACAAGAACCGCAACATCCGCATCAAGTTCATGGGCGACCGCACCGCGCTGGACCCCAAACTGCAGCAGATGATGAACGAGCTGGAAGGGGATTCGGCCTGCAAGACCGGCATGACCCTGAACATCGCCATCAACTACGGCGGCCGGCCGGAGATCGTGCGCGCAGCCCGGCAGCTGGCCGCAAAAGCCGCTGCCGGGGAGCTCAAGCCCGAGGACATCACCGAGGAAGCGCTGAGCGGAGCCATGTACACTGCGGGCCAGAAAGACCCGGACTTCATCCTGCGCCCGAGCGGAGAAAAGCGCCTGTCCAACTTCATGCTGTGGCAGGCCGCCTACTCTGAGCTGGTGGAGATGGATGTGCTCTGGCCGGACTTCACCCGCGCAGACCTCGATGCGGCCATTGAGGAATTCAACCACCGCTCCCGCCGCTTTGGCGGGCTGTGAGCCGCACACACGAAAAATCAACATTGGGAATCCTGCGCACAGGCGCAGACCCGGGCCGGCCTGACCGTTCCACAGGCCGCGCAGCTGCCCGCAGAGGGGGCGGACCCCGGGAGAACAAAGGAGAACAAAACCTATGAAAACACGCATTATCACTGCAATCGTGGGCATCGTCGTCCTCATCGGCGTCATGTTCACCTTCGACACCCTGGTCTTCAACCTGGTCATTGCAGCCATCACTCTGCTTGCCGTCCACGAGATCTACAACGCCCTTGGCTTTGAAAAGAAAGACTGGCCGCTGTTTGCCGTGCAGATACCCTATGTACTGCTGGTCATGCTGTCCAGCTTTGCCAACGTGCGCCGGATGCTGATGGCGGCATCCTTCCTGCTCGTGCTGTTCTACGCCATCTATCTGGTGGTGCGCAACGGCTCCATCAGCTACCAGAAAGCCAGCGGCCTGGTGATGTTTTCCGGCATTGTGATCTTCTGCTTCTATTCCTTTATCATGCTCAAGGACCTGCTGCCGGTGGAAAAGTACGGCTATGACGCCATCTTCTTCATCCTGCTCATCCTGTGCTTTGCCTGGGGCGGCGATACCTGCGCCTACTTTGCAGGCCGCGCTTTCGGCAAGCACAAGCTGTGCCCGGTGGTCAGCCCCAAAAAGACGGTGGAAGGTGCCATTGGCGGCGTGCTGGGCACCATGGTGTTCGGCGTGATCGCAACGCTGGTGTACTCCGTGGCGGCAGACCGCATGGAGGAGTTCACCCGCACCAACATCGGCGTCTCGCTGTATGTGGTCATTGCACTGCTGGCCTGCGTGGCGGCTGTGCTGGGCATTTACGGTGACCTGTTCGCCAGCGTGGTCAAGCGCCAGTGCGGCATCAAGGACTACGGCACCATCTTCCCGGGCCACGGCGGCATCCTGGATCGTTTTGACAGCGTCATGTTCATTGCACCGTTCGTCACCATGGTGATCA
>ERZ808240.5672-NODE-5672-length-10017-cov-31.429934_pt1 | contig 10017 bp, 9 predicted proteins | sample MGYA00521084_ERZ808240 | MGnify/ENA primary metagenome ERZ808240 (study PRJEB31516, sample SAMN03275571) | gut metagenome | biome: mammalia-associated habitat; material: feces | host: Papio cynocephalus | place: Kenya | collected 2012-08-06 ... | reverse complement strand
GGATGAAATATACCCATTTAAAACTTCCTTTCTGCGGCAGGCTGCTGCCTGCAATCTGTAAAATATCCGCCCATTTGTAAAATATTACAATCAAAGTAATGGCGGGATTAAAAGTTTTTGTACAGCTTTTTGTGGCAAGCTGCCACCTGCAATTTTAATTAAAGTTAAATATCCGCCCATTTGAAAAATGATATCAGTCAAGCAAAATCGGGAATAAAAGTTTTTGCCCAGCTTTTTTCAAAAAGCTGGCGGAGTCCAGAGGCAGAGCCTCTGGTCAGGGGTGCGGGGACGAAGTCCCTGCCCTATAATCGTTTTTTAGTTTTTTGTCAAACTTTTTTTGAAAAAAGTTTGAGCAAACGATAGTTTGCTAAATTTGTGGCAAGCTTAAAGTTTTAGCATTTATAAGGTAATAGGGGCGACCATCGGTTACCCCTACAGATATAATGAAAATTCATTATTTTTAATCACAAAATGGTTGTTATCTGATTATAAGCATACCTGTAAGCAGATATGTAATTATACAGTCTATTGCAGATGATATCAAAAGCAGTATCACAAGAACCATGAATTTAAGCAGATAAAGCCTTGTATCAGGTCTTTCAGGTATATCAGGATTATCCTTGAAAAGCATAACCGCCGCCGCATTTGACATTCTCATACTTTCACGGACTGCAAGCACAAGTATTACCGAGGTTGCAAGTGCATGAGGAAGTATCATAAGCACACATATAAAAATCCCTTTGAATGCATATGTAACATATGTGTATGAAAATGATATCCCGAGAATTATCCCTCTGTATATCAGAGAACCAAGCTCCAGAGGCTGTGAAACTGCACTGAATCCTGAAAACATCAGCAGAATCAGCATTAAAAATGTACTTCTGAAAGCCTCTTTGAAAACCATGGCAAGAGTTCTTTTGTCTGATGTCTTGATAAATCCGCTGATACCGGCAGCTGTTTCAGGATATTTTGTATATATCACTGTACCGGCAGTAATTCCCGTGAGTATAAAAGCAAGCATAATAATTATACTTGTCCTTCTGAAATCTTTCATCTGCATCATTCCCTTACTTTTTTTGCTATAGTAAAGGATATGCCTGAAAAATAGGATTTAATACTGTTTTTATTTCAGTGAAAGCTCATAGGCTCTCTTTGTGCAGCTTTCGCAGGCATTGTTAACTGTTTCAGTAAGTTTTCCCTCATAGAGTCTGTCGAGTCCTGCAAGAGTAGTTCCTCCCGGAGATGAAACCATTTTTATAAGCTCATCAATTGTATATCCTGAATCTGTTATCATTTTTGCTGAACCGATGAGTGACTGTGCAAAGAGAGTTTCAGCTGTTTTTGCATCGATATTTTCCTTTGCAGCATAATCAATAAAGCCTTTTGCGAAAAGATAGATAAATGCAGGACTGCTTCCGTTTATAGCAATAATCTCCTTCATTTTATCCTTTGGGATAACAGCAGCTTTTCCGCATGATGAGAATATATTGATAACTGTATTAAATTCATCATCTGAAACGCTTTCAGACCTTGAAAGAGCAGATGCTCCCTCTCCGAGCAGCAGCGGAGTATTCGGCATAACAAGTATTACTTTAGCATTATCAACAGTCTTTGAAGATATATATGCGTCATCAATGCCGGCAGCTATTGAAATTATAACCTTGTCCGCTGACATTGCAGGCTTTACTTCACCGAGTATCTGCTCCATCATCTGAGGCTTTACAGCAAGGAATACATAATCGCTTGCAGAAACTGCCTCTGCAATGCTGCTGCATGGTTTAACGCCGTATTCGCTGAGAGCTTCAAGCTTTGATGTATCAATATCAAATGCATATATCTCTGAATCTGCGGCTGAACTGCTTCCGGCAATACCTTTTATAATAGCAGTTCCCATATTTCCAGTTCCGATAAAACCGATTTTATTCATAAAAAATCTCCAGCCTTTCAAATAAAAAAATTGCTTACTATGTATTATACAGCAAACTGCACAAAATAGCAAGCAAAAATTCAGTTAATATAAAATTTACGGCATTTATTTTGCCGTAGAGTTCTTTTTTTTGCCGGCATACATGGTTTTAACCTGACTGTATGCATTGATTATAAGCGGAACAAGAGTTGATATAAGCATCACATCAACGATAAGCTGACCGCCGTTTTTGGTAATTCTCGGAAGCATCCACATTCCGAATGCATTATACATTTCAGAATTAAAAATGCTGAAATCCCTGTTTACATATGATGTATAGATTATAAGGGAATTAAGACAGAGATTGCATATCAGAACGACTGCTGCCCTTGCAAGACAGATTGATGTAATTCTTTTCGGAGTCATCTTGATATCGTCACGATAGCATATTATTCCGTAAATAGTTCCTGCAAGCAGAGTTACAAGTGCAAGCGGCACAGAATATTCCCTTGCTGAATGATTTGCAATAATATATCCTAAAAAATCAGTGGATATATTTGCAAGTCCTGATACAACAGGGCCGAAAAGCACAGCAATTGCTATTATCGGAATAAAAGAAAATGAAATTCTGATATCCTGAGTAATATCAATTGAAAATGAACGCAAAGCTATAGCAACTGCCATAAGCATACCTGCGGTTGTGAGAGTTCTCACCTGTTTGAGTTCAGCAGCTGAACGTGTGAACAAAGAAAAAAAGCCTTTCATTATAACCTCCTTGGAATTATGCTGTTTGCATAAGGGAGCTTATAAAAAAGGCTCGATTATGCAATCAGCGGGATGCGGAAACCATACCGCAAGCGATAAAGCTTTTCGTTCGGACAGCAACTCCCCGTCTGTCTGACACTTTACGCACGGTTTCCTACTCTGACTGCCAATTTATTATTTAAATATACGCAGACTTCTCTCTTTTTATGTCTGTTTATAAACTGACCGTTTATCAGAAAGATATTTCATCAGCGATATTGTAAAGTTCCTTGTCAATAGTCTTTTTCATTGAAAGGGCTTCCTGAATATCGAAGTCAACGATTTTATTCTGCTGCATACCAACAACACGGTTGCCTACGCCTTTTTCAAGGAGTTCAACAGCATAATAGCCCATCTGGCTTGCAACGACTCTGTCTCTGAGACTCGGAGCACCGCCTCTCTGAACGTGGCCGAGGATAGTAGCTCTTGCTTCTATGCCTGTTTTTTCCTGAAGTTCATGAGCGATACCGTTTGAATTTCCGATACCTTCAGAAACAACTATAATGAAGTGCTGCTTGCCGATTTTTCTTGATTCAAGCATTTTTTTTGCGATATCGTCAAGATTGTAAGGCATTTCTTCAATGATTATAGCAGTAGCACCGCAGGCGATACCTGTATTGAGAGCGATATGACCGGCATGTCTGCCCATAACCTCAACAACGCTGCATCTGTCATGTGACTGTGATGTGTCACGAAGCTTGTCAACCATTTCAACAGCAGTATTCATAGCTGTATCATAACCGATTGTATATTCAGTGCAGGCAATATCATTGTCAATAGTACCAGGAAGACCTACACAGAGGATACCTCTTGCTGAAAGGTCAGCAGCACCTCTGAATGAGCCGTCACCGCCGATTACAACGATACCTTCAAGACCGAGTTCTTCACATTTTGCCTTTGCCTTGTCAATACCTTCTTCTGTTCTGAATTCATTGCATCTTGCAGTATAAAGGCAAGTACCGCCTCTCTGGATTATATCTGAAACGCTTCTTTCGTTCATTTCAAATACATCACCGTTTATAAGGCCGTTATAGCCTCTGCGGATTCCGTATACCTTCATACCTTTTCTGAGAGCAGCCCTTGCTACAGCACGAACTGCTGCATTCATGCCAGGAGCGTCTCCGCCGCTTGTTAAAATACCAATTGTTTTTGCCATAATAAAAAGCTCCATTCTGCCATCAGGCTAAATTATAACATTGTCAATATATATTTTACTACATTAAGTGTTTTATTGTCAAGGGGTATTGATAGAATTTTGTCATATTTTTAACTATCTTAATAATCTTAATAAAAAAAACTGATTTTTAATGTGAATACGACAAATAAATTTCAGGCTTCAATATTATTTAACGCTAATTCGATAAATTATTTTTGTAGGGGCGAACTTTGTTCGCCCGCTCGGTTTATAGCATACCCCAACGGGCGAACAAAGTTCGCCCCTACAGAATAAACGAAAAATCCCTGACAAAAAAGTTAAAAATACTTGACAATCTTTTCTTAAATGTGTATAATGTTATTCGTTGGTTTAACGCATTAAAGTCACAAAACACTGAAAGGAAAAAGTAAAATGATTTATGTTATTCTTATTGCTTATCTTCTTTTTATGATAGGCATAGGCGTTTACTGCCGCAGAAAAACTTCAAGCGTATCTGATTTTGTTCTCGGCGGACGCAGCATCGGTGCATGGTTCACTGCATTTGCTTATGGAACTTCATACTTTTCAGCCGTTGTATTCATCGGATATGCAGGACAGTTCGGCTGGAACTACGGCATAGCCTCATCATGGATAGGCGTGGGAAATGCTCTTATAGGAAGTGCTCTTGCATGGGTTCTGCTCGGCGAAAGAACAAGAAAAATGTCAAAGCATCTCAATGCATCAACAATGCCTGAGTTTTTTGAAAAAAGATACGATTCAAAAGGACTCAAAACAGCGTCTGCTGTTATAGTGTTCATATTCTTAATACCATATACAGCATCTGTATACAATGGTCTTTCAAGACTTTTCAATATGGCATTCAATATCCCGTATACAGCATGTATCTGGGGCATGGCAGTATTCACAGCAATATATGTAATTCTCGGAGGATACAAGGCAACTGCTATCAATGACTTCATTCAGGGAATAATAATGCTTGTCGGAATAATTGCAGTAGTTGTATGTGCTGTAAACCATAAGGGCGGACTTTCCGAAGCCGTTTCACAGCTCGGTCAGATAGAGGATACAAATGTTCCGCTCGGCTCGCTTAATTCAGTACTCGGCCCTGACCCTCTCAATCTTATCGGAGTAGTTATACTTACATCTCTCGGAACATGGGGACTTCCTCAGATGGTTCAGAAATTTTATGCTGTAAAAAACAGTGATTCTATTACAAAAGGTACTATAATATCAACTCTTTTTGCATTTGTAGTTGCAGGAGGTTCATATTTCCTCGGCGGATTCGGCAGACTTTATGCAACATCTGACGCTGAAACTGCTGAACTTACAGGAAAAGCTCTTATTGAAAGAAATGCTTCAGGAAAACTTGTCTATGATTCAATCATTCCGGCAATGCTTAAAGAGGCACTTCCTGAAATACTCATAGGTCTTGTTGTAGTACTTGTACTTTCCGCATCAATGTCAACTCTTTCATCACTTGTACTCACATCAAGCTCAACTCTTACAATTGACCTTATAAAGCCCCGTGTAAAGAACGGCATGAGTGAAAAGAAACAGATTCTTACAATGCGTATACTGATTGCAGTATTCCTTCTTATTTCAGTAATTATCGCTCTTAATCCTAATGCATATATATCAACTCTTATGTCAATATCATGGGGAGCACTTGCCGGAGCATTCCTTGCACCGTTCATATACGGACTTTTCTCAAAGAAAATTACAAAAGCTGCTGTATGGACAAGCTTTATCTGGGGTGTAGGAATAACTGTTTTACATATGTTTATATTCAGTCTTGGACTTTTCCCGCAGGCAGTACAGGCTGTTTCATCAATAAGACTCAGCATAGCATCACCGATAAACGCAGGAGCATTTGCAATGATATCAGGTCTTATAATAGTTCCTGTTGTAAGTATGTTTACCAAAAAGCCTGACAGTCAGCAGACAGAAAAAGTATTTGAATGCTATAAAACAAAGGATTGATTTCATAAACTAACACAAATTTGATAGATTATTTCTGTAGGGCGACCAATGGTCGCCCGTTTTCATCAATAATTTTTCATACCAGAAACGAATACCGAAATTATTGTTTAACGCTAATTCGATGGTTATTATTTGTAGGGGCGAACTGTGTTCGCCCGTTGGAGCATACTGTAAACCGAGCGGGCGAACGCAGTTCGCCCCTACAAAACAAACGAGAAATTCCTTGTTTTCAATCATAAAATTTTGTCTGACTTTTTGGGTGCATATCAAGATGACCGGATTTTTTTATTTTTCCTGAAAGCAGTATAACTGCTGTAAGATTAGGGAATGCCATAAGTCCGTTGAAAATATCCGATAAAGTCCATACTTCTGATACTTTCATGACTGAACCGATAATTATAATGACTGAAAATAATGCTCTGTATGGAATAACTCCTTTTTCTCCGATACTGTATCTTACCGCACATTCTCCGCAGTACGACCAGCCTATAAGAGTTGCAAATGCAAAAAGAGCTGTTGAAACTGATATGAATAATCCTGAATAATCCTTAAAAAACGGTCTGAATGATTCAATTACTGTTGCTGCAGTTCCTGAATATTCTGAATTTCCGGTAAGTATAACAAGAGCTGTTATAGTACAGCATACTATTGTATCGGCAAATACTTCAAAAATCCCCCACATTCCCTGAATATGCGGATTTTCAACAGATGATGCGGAATGAAGCATTCCTGAACTTCCAAGACCTGCCTCATTTGAAAATACTCCCCTTCTCAGACCGATGCTGACTGCTGTTCCGCATATTCCGCCGCCTGCGGCTTTTGGTGAAAATGCCTGATTGATTATTTCTGAAAATGCATGAGGGATATTTTTATAATTGATACAGATTATTATAAATGCTGAAATTATGTATACAGCTGACAGAACAGGTATTATCAGCTGAGTTACTTTTCCGACACGTTTTATTCCGCCCATTATTATTATAAAAATCAGAATTGCAGTTACTGTTCCGGTTATTACAGGCTTTACCGAAAATGACAGTGAAAATGCATCTGATATTGAACTTATCTGAGCCATATTGCCCATTCCGAATGAGGCAAGTATACAGCATAATGAAAATATTACAGCAAGACATCTGCTTCCAAGACCTTTTTCCATATATGCCATTGCTCCGCCAATCCATTCTCCCCTGTCATTTTTATAGCGGTAAAGAGTTCCTAAATAATTTTCTGCATATATAGTCATCATTCCGAGAACTGCTGATATCCACATCCAGAAAATCGCTCCCGCACCGCCCATTGCAAGTGCAGAAGCAACGCCTATAATATTTCCCGTTCCCATAGTTGCGGATAATGCGGTGGAAAGTGCCTGAAAAGGCGTTATACTTTTTTCATCGCATTTTTTATCATGACATCTGAATAATGAACCTATTGTATTTTTTATTATCCCGCCAAAATGCGTAAACTGAAAAAAACGCATTTTAAATGAAAGAAAAAGACCTGTTGCGAGTATCAGGAAAAGCAGTCCTTCACCCCATACGGCAGAATTTATTTTTTCAAGCATATGTCACCTCATATCTGATATTATTCTCCCGTTGTTTATTCTTATTATCCTTGAAGCAGATTCAGCTATTTTCATGTCATGAGTAATGAGTATAACAGTTTTTCCGCAGATATTGAGATTTTTTATTATATCCATAACAATACAGCCTGATTCAGGGTCAAGATTTCCGGTAGGCTCATCAGCAAGTATCATTTCAGGCTGTGAAGCAATTGCTCTTGCTATTGCAACTCTCTGCTGCTGACCTCCTGACATTTCAGAGGGTCTGTGGTTTATGCGTGAAGAAAGTGAAACTTTTTCAAGAGCCTCCAATGCTATTTTACGCCGCTTATGCTTTGAAATATGCCTGTATACAAGAGGAAGTTCAACATTTTCAGCCGCAGTCATTGAGGATATGAGATTGAAACCCTGAAAAACAAAGCCTATTTTCTGATTTCTGACTTCTGAAATTTCACTGTCTGTATATTCGTCTGTATTGCAGCCGTCAAGGATATATTTTCCGCTGTCAGCAGTATCAAGACAGCCAAGAATATTCATAAGTGTAGTTTTTCCTGAACCTGACGCACCTACTATTGATATAAATTCACCCTTTTCAATCTCAAGATTTATATTTTCAAGGGCATTCACAGAACCATATTTTTTATTTATATTTTCAAGTTTTATTGCATCTGACAAACAAATCACTCCCCATACAATATTATTGACGTTATATATTGAAAAAAATCTGATGATAAAATTGATTTTTTGTCATTTATATGATATAATTTTTCTCGGTACTGTTAATCTGATGATTATTTTTTATAATTCGTTTATCTGAAATTCAGATTAAATGATATGCGGATTTATTTTGTAGGGGCGAACTGTGTTCGCCCGATAGGTTTACAGCATACCCACGGGCGAACACAGTTCGCCCCTACAGAAACAAGAAAAATCCATTATTTTCAATCAACAGCCATAAAAAAATATTTTAAAATTTTTTTATTTTTTATGCAACCTTTTTCAGAGATGTGAGGTTATTATTAAGGAAGGGGGGCGGTACTTCAATGACAATACAATCATTGCGTACGGACGATTGTATTGATGCAGTTTTTGAAGAATACAGCGATATGATTTTCAGACTTGCCTTTTCTCATGTAAAGACAAGAACTGATGCTATGGACATATGCCATGAAGTTTTCATGAGATATATAAAAAAGAATATGACCTTTGAATGTGAGGAACACCGCAAAAAATGGCTTGTAAAAGCTACTGTAAACTGCTGTAAAAGCTTCTTTCATTCAGCATGGTACCGCCGATGCGTTTCTGCCGAGGACTATGAAGATGCTTCTCAATCCCCCTTTGAAGCCTTTGATACACGTGCAGACGTACATAACGCTCTTTCAAAAATACCCAGAAAATACAGGACTGTTATTCATCTCTTCTATTTTGAGGAAATGTCTGTGAAGGAAATTGCAGATACGCTTGACCTCAAAGAATCAACAGTAAAATCTCAGCTCATGAGGGCAAGAAATATGCTCCATGACCTGTTGAAAGGAGAGTATTTCAGTGAATAAAAAAGATTTTTATAAAAATTATTATTCTGATTTCAAAATGTCAGAAAATGAAAAAAGAATGATACTGAATGATTTACACTCTGAACTCTCCTCCGGAACAAAGCCATTATATTCAAAGCTGAAATTCAAAGCTGCTGTTTCAGTTGCTCTTTCAGTATGCATAATATCGTCTGCCCTTACATACAGCCAGTACAGCGACAGACACAACGTTCCTGTACAGACAGAAAATACTAATCCAGTTGTTACAGAACAGTCATCATCTGAAACAGATGTTATAAATTCAGATACAATTACAGTAACCATAAGCACTGATGTGCCGCAGAACTCTGAAACATATAAGACAACAGAAAGCTTCAACGATTATACGGAAATCTCTGAAAGCCTGATTTCTGATACTGAAAAATCATCATCAGAAGCTGAAACGAATGTTACAAATACAGATTCAACTGTATCTGAATCACATACTTCCCGTGAACCCGACGTAATAACCGAACCGACAGCAACTGACAGTGAAACAATAGTTCCGGTAACCACCTCAAAACGGATTACTGATGGTGAAGACACAACAAATGACGAAACAGATGATGTTACAAATCATCCTGTTACAACTACCGGCGACACAGTTGAAGAAACAAGAGAATATCCTGAAACTACAACTGCTATAGTAACTACAGTTGGTGACGTAACTACAACTGCTGCTGCAATCACAACAGCTCCTGAAGCAACAACAACCGAGGAGACAACAACAACGACTTCTGAAACAACTGTTCCAGTCTATATAACTGAAACAGATGCTTCTCAGCCTCCGGAAGAAAATTATTAAAAAAACGGATGTGAGAATATTGAAGAAATTAATACTTTTATTCTGTATAATAATCAATATTGTTATTTCTTATATGTAATACCTTCCTTTAACAAATTATATAACCTTAACACAGAAAAAAGGCACTCTTTAAAAAAGTGCCTTTTTCTGTTATTAAACGCCAATTCGACAACAAAATTTTATGATTGAAAACAATGAATTTTTCGTTTGTTCTGTAGGGGCGAACTGTGTTCGCCC
>ERZ808240.5671-NODE-5671-length-10019-cov-4.052589_pt1 | contig 10019 bp, 3 predicted proteins | sample MGYA00521084_ERZ808240 | MGnify/ENA primary metagenome ERZ808240 (study PRJEB31516, sample SAMN03275571) | gut metagenome | biome: mammalia-associated habitat; material: feces | host: Papio cynocephalus | place: Kenya | collected 2012-08-06 ... | reverse complement strand
TTATTATAACATATTTATTGTCAAATTGCAATAGTTTTATGTGAACAGACTCTAACTAATGCAAATAACTCTACTAAAGCATTATTAAATCTATATTCTTTATTTCCCAGAAATGTGGTATGTAAAAAGCTACCTAAAGCACCAAATGTAAGTATGCTTTAAAATTCTCAGTAAGTCAAAAAAATCATTTATTGATGTAAAGTTTAACTTTCAGAGCGGATTACAGACTCGCCATCCATTATTTACCTTAAATCAAGGAAATCCGTTTTATGATATATTTGATAAGGAACTAAGCGTATTATGGGATATCTTTGAGGAGATTGATTTAAAGGAGTTGGTTATAGGATGAGAATTATCATCGACGGTTCATGTGGGAGTGGAAAGACTACTTTTCTAACTGAGATAAAGAATAGAATTGCTAAAAATAAAATTGGCAATATGCAAGTTTTTACTGAACTTATTAAGGGCTCAATCAATGAGGGAAAAATCAAGGGCATATGCCCTCCTATCAACGATTTTGCATGGGAAAGTCTTTTCGATATAATCTTAAATAGAGGAATTTCTCAATACGAAAATAGCTCTTTCAATGGAATTGCGTGGTTAGATCGTGGTTTACCTTTTTTAAGTATTTTCGCAAAAGAACATGATAAAAAAATATCAGATGATATGATTGATAAAATCATGACGTACAGATATGATTGTGTATTTCTGTTTGAACCAATTCCTTTCTTAGATTTGTCAACGCCTGACAATGGAAAATTTCGGATGTTCTCATTAGAAGAAAGAATTGTTTCTTATGAGATGACATATAATGAGTACCAAAAATCTGGACACAAAATTTATAGGCTACCTTGTTTTTCTGCGAATATACATTGTGATTTCCTCATGAAATTTAATACTATTTCTGAGATATTGCTCAACGATTTTAATACTGATATATCAAGTTTAAAAGAGAATTAGATACGTAGAATTTGAGTGAATTGAAGTAAAACTCAACTACTCTATAAATAAAAGCACTACTAATTAATTCATAGGTTGCAAATTGGAAACCGCATTTTGAATTTACATCAGGGTGCGGTTTCCTTTTGTAGCAATAAATATTATTAATCTGAAAGGAAGATGGTAATGACAAGTACACACAACCGAATTATTGCAGCGACACTTTCTGCAACTTTTATCGGGCAGGTATTACTGTTTGGTGATGGAACCGCAAAAGGTATCCTTCATCCAGATAATATAGCCTATGCCGCCGAAGCTGCAGAGAAACGAGCAAACGAAAAAGAACTGGCTGAAGAATTTGAACGAGCCATACAAGGTATCGGCGAGGTTGATTATTTTGAAGGTTCAGCCAATTCGTCCACAAGTTCTTCAAAACGCACAAGATCCCTATCTTCAACAGCGCCTTTAAGAACAACAAGTAGCTCTCCACTTGATTCTTTTCCGTCAGTAGCCCAAAACCTGACAGTTTCAGGCGTTGTATCATCTCTTGAAGACTGTGATGTTTCAAATGCGAAGGTAATCATTTTTAATGCGGACTGGCAGGATATTGCCACTACAAATGTGAATGCTGACGGCTTTTTCTCGGTTACTGCAACCGGATTCACCTCCACAGCTACACACGTTAAGATTGAGTGCAACGGCTACCTTCCGAGATTCTATCGCAATATGGGATATGGTTCTTATGACCTTGGCGAGAACATTTTGATACCAGGCGATACAACATATAATCCTGACCACAACAATGAGTGGAGTGATGAGACAATCGATGAACATGATCTTGCTTTTGCTTATGATGCTGTAGGAGCAAGACGAGCGACTGGCGATTATGTTGCTGATTACGATCTTAATAATGATGGTATTATTGACGGAACTGATATGCAGATACTGGATGATAATTATTATGATTCGTATGACGGAGATGATAATTATCTTCCTGAACTGGACATCGATCAAGACGGACATATTTACGTTTATGATTATAACTATATTCTTCAGAATCATTGCGGCTCCTGTCTTCAGTCAGAGAATTACTATGATTATCTCGATTTCAATGATGACGGTGTGATCGATGCCTCAGAATATGACTGGTATGCTGACTGGATCGATGAGTTCATAGGGTGGAATTCAGGTGACTACGAAACATATCTCGGTGCCGTACTCACTTTGACTGGAAACTGCTACAATGACTCCATGAGTATGTATAATACGCTCCTCGACCTCAATGGCTACTCTCTGTATATAAATGAAACATTCAACTTCATGACAAGCAATCCTGACATCTGGGATGAGGGAGAAGGTTCAACAATTTTCATGAATGGCGGTAAAATACATACCGGCTATTTCAATTTCGGACAGGCAAACTGCTATGATGCGATTATCATGCAGAATCCCAATGATCTTCTTTATATCGAAAACAACTGGATTTATTCGACTATGATTGACTGCGATGGACTCTGGACCGCAGGTGATATTTATTTCAAGGGTCCGAGCTGGAATGTGAACGAACCATCTGGTGAAAAAGCGGTCTACTCCTCCGGCACACATGTCATTCATTTTGGATATGACGGCGGACTTCAAACAATTCTTTGGGACAATCCCAATACTTATATCAATGAAGAAGATGGTTCGCTAAATACGCTTCGCCGTTTTAACTTTGACTATGTTGATGCTGAGGGTAACTGCATTGGTCTTGATTTTGACGGTGAGTACACTTCAGATCGTTTCTGGTTCAGACCGTGGTTCAGAGAATATGATGAACCAGATTATACGCTCTATCGTAAAGGCTGGGAAATGGGCGATGGTGTACATATCGCCACTGGTAACTACACAAAGACATTTACTGATCTGAGTGTGGAATCTCCTGGCGTACAGTCCGATTTCATCAGAACTTACAACTCTATGAGCAATGAAGAAGGCTCGTTTGGTGTTGGCTGGGACTTCAATATTGATGTCAGCAAAATCATTACTCCTGCAACTGGATATTATCAGGTTGTTCTTCCCGATGGCTCTAACACCACATTTAAGGATGCTGAAAATGGCGGATTTGAATGCTTGAATGCGCATAGCACTATGGTTAAGTCCGGCGATGAGTATACGATTACCAATGCGGCTCAGTCTCAGTACCATTTCAACTCCTCCGGTGAGCTGGATTGGGTGAAAGATCCTGAAGGAAATATTCTCACTATTTCTTCTATTGTCAATGATGTGAGAACTGTAACTGATTCTACGGGCAGAGAGTATACGATCACCTACACGGATAATACCGAACATAAAAGAATTATAGAAATCAAGGATATTACCGCCGACAGAACAGTATCATTTAGCTATTCGGACGGTAAACTCATCTCTGCAACAAGTGTATCAGGCGGTACAGAGACTTACGAATACGATGCGAATGGCAGACTTTGTAAAATCACTAACTGCTATGATGAAATCACAGACCGCATTGTATATAACGAGAATGGCTCTGTGAACTGGCTTGTTAACGCTGATGGCCTGAAACAGGTATATACATATGACTCGGCACAGAAACAGACTGGCGTTGAGGAATATGACGGCGATACCCTTGTAAAAACTTTCCATTATGATTATGATGAAAAGTATGCTGTGAAGACAAACAAAGTTGATACAGACGGAATGACATACACCGTGGATAGAATTGAGTATAGACTTGATAACGGTGAAAACAAGTACGATGAGATTTCCAAAAGCTATGATATTGCTGAAAATGTAACAGAATATCAGTATGATACAAATGGAAACGTAATTAGTACCAAGAATCCAGATGGTACATACACTTTTGCAAACTATAACAACAAAAATAGTGTTATTGCAGAAGTGGATGAAATGGGCTATGCAAAGATCTATGCATATGCAGATAACGGAACTCGTCTGGTGAAGCAGGGAACAAGTCTGTATCCTCTTGCACAGGCAGATATTGATGCTGTAAGAGCTGCTGATTTTAATCCTGCCATTTATCTCGCTGCGAATGAAAGCAGCTATGCTATTACAAGTCATGAGTATTATGCCGACAGCTATGTAAGCGGCGTGATCGGTCTGATTCACAGAACAACTGATCCAGAAGGCTATGTTACAGAGTACGATTATTATACAGATGGTGTTGGTAAGGGGCTTGTACGCAGTAAGATTCTGAAAGATGGCAACACAATCGTCAATACTGTTGATTATGAATATAATGCACAGCTTCATGTTTCAAAGGAGTCAACAAGCTACGATCTTTCTAACAATGTGTATTCTGTTAAGGAGTTTAGCTACGACAAGTTCAATAATGTTGTTGAAGAACGTAACTTCGGAACAGGTAATGTTTCAGCAACTACCATTACAGATTTCGATTTATTAAGCCGGAAGACAGCAGAGTATACTCCTAATTATTCTGCTGACAGAAGTCATGGTACGATTTATACCTATTATCCGAACGGATCTGTTAAGACGCAGACTGATGCAGAAGGAAATACCACTTCATACACCTATAACGCATATGGTCTTGCTGCAAAGAAAACAAACCCTGACGGAACAATCAACATTACAGAGTATGACGGGCTCCAGCGTGAGAAGGCTACATATTTCCAGGTATCCGCTGGCAGCACAAGACAGGTTCTGACCGAAACAAGCTATGAGTATGTCGGCAATAACTATGAGATCTATACTGCTCTGAACAGCTATACGAATTATTGGTACAAAGGTCTGAAATCCACAAAGAAGACCTATATTACCGCTGATAAGCAGGTTTTAGCTGAAACACTGAACGATTTCAGAGATAATGTCGTATATGAAAAAACGAACGGCGAAACCAAGCGTACAAGCAGATACTATGCCGATGGACAGCTTGCTCGTCAGACAGATGCTCTTGGCAATGTTACAAAGTATGAGTATGGTAAGCTGAATAAGCTTGAAAAGACCTATGTACCTTTCAACACAAACAACAATGGCTCTGATAACTGCTCTATCACAGAAAATGGCTATGATAAGAACGGAAATCTGACTTCGGTTAAACAGACCATTCAGGAAGAGAATGATTCAACTCCAAAGTACAGCCTTACGAAGAATCAGTATAATGCACAGGGGCTTCTTGTTAAGATTACGCTGAGTGATGGCACTACGAACAGTGATATTAATATCACAAAATATTTCTACAATAACGCAGGCATCGAAACTATGATGTATACTGGTCTGAATTCTGAATCTGATACAGATTTCATGACCACTTCTTACACATATGATGCTTGGGGAAGACTTGTAAACACTCATGACGCAACTGGATATGATTCCGGTACAACAACATACGACTTAAATGGTAATGTGATCAGTTCTACTGATGCAAATGGAAACGTTACCACAAATACTTATGATGCTCTTAACAGACTTCTTACTGCGAACATAGTAGCAACGGATTCCTCTAAGAATGTATCAAAATCCAATACTTATGACAGTATGGGACGTGTGACAAGCACTACAAGCAACGGGCTGACTACATCATATCAGTATGATGCACTTGGAAGAAAGTATACTGAAAACGAAGTAGGCAACAACTATTCTTCTTTCAGGGGTTTCTTCTATGTAGGCGTATCCCAGTATCCTGAAAGAGAAATCGTTGGTATCAATCATCTTCTCATGTACTCTTACAAGTCATATGAGTATGATGCAGAGATGAGAATCTCTAATGTTAAGGAATCCGGTGACCAGACTGTTTCCTATACATACGATGCAAACGGCAATAAGGCAAGCGAAACTCTCGCAAATGGCGTTGTTTCAAACTACACTTATAATAAATCAAATAAGATCCGAAGAATTGAGAACTACTCCAACAACACACTTGTTTCTGCATATGATTACACCTACTACCTTGATGGCTCAGATGCTTCAAAGACAAGAACAGAGAACGGTGTTGTTGAAACCACCTCATATGAGTATGATGCATTAAAGAGACTTGTAGAGGAAAGTGTAGCAGTCGGAAATAATACAACTGATACCTATTCTTATGAGTACGATGACTATGATAATCGTTCTCAGATGACAGTAACAGGTACAGAAAATTACGTTACCGAGTACAGTTACAACGACGCACATGGCAATTATACCGCACTCCTTCAGAGAGAAGTCAAAACATCCGAAAACGCTAATGACCTACTGAATCCTACATTAACAGAAACAACGACATATACTTATGACAGCAATGGTAATCAGATTAGAAAGACAGCTCCTCAGAAAACTGAGAACTACACCTATGATGGTCTGAATCAGCTGATCGCATATACCGATGGTGATAATACTTCTTCTTACAAATACAATACCAACGGGCTAAGATACGAGAAGACAGTAAATGGTCAGAGAATCAACCATGTGTGGGATGCTGCACAGCAGATCATCGCAGATATTTATCATGGCGACTACTATGAAGCTGACTGCTACATCAGAGGAACAAATCTTGCCGCTAAGTACAGATACCAGAATGCAGTAAAATCTGACTATACCTATTATATCCAGAATGCTCACGGTGATGTTGTGAATCTTGTTGACAGCACAGGTGCTATCACTAAGACCTACAAGTATGATGCTTTCGGTGTTGAGAAGAACATCAACGATTCAGACACAAACGCTTTCCGTTATTGTGGCGAGTATTATGATGCTGAAACAGGAACTGTTTACCTGAGAGCAAGATACTATGATCCAACGATTGGTAGGTTTATCAGTAGGGATAGTTTTACAGGTAAGAATGAAGATCCGCTTAGTTTGAATCTTTATACTTATTGCCATAATAATCCTGTCTTTTTAACAGACTCTGACGGGCATTTTGTTTTATCTACGTTGTTAGTAGGTGCTGTTGTAGGAGCTGCGATAAATGTAGGAACAACCATAGTATGCAACGCTATGGAAGGGAAAAGAGGAAAAGAACTTCTGGATGGCACATTAAAAAGTGTCGCAATCGGTGCTGCTGGTGGAATGCTTGCAGCTTCTGGATTCGGAATTGTTGGACAGGTGATAGGAAATGTGGCTTTAGGAGCTGGAGACAATATTGCTTCTCAACTAAATGATATGGCTTCTGGTAAACAAGAAAAGTTTAATGGGTGGAGTTTTGCTACAGATGTTGCCTTATCAGGTTTAAGTGCCGTTTTATGTGGACCTGGTGCAAAGGCAAAAGTGAATTCAGTTTTAAGCGAAAATAAGCGAGCAGTTCATCGTCTGACAAAGGGGTTCAGAGGAGGCAAGAGTCTTTCGTTTTCAAGTCGAATAGCTAAGGGCGTATCAACCTTCGCAAGCGAATTTTCGGGAGCTAAAAATCAGTGGATAAAACAAGTAAGAACTAATCTATGGAGGTCTGCTAAGAAGGGAATAGCCAAAGGTGATTATTGTTTAGCCAGAACTGGTGTGTATATGTTTTCAACAAATTTTGCTTGTAACACTACAAAAAAAGCTAGGGACATACTAGTTGAAAAAACGAACGAATATTGATTAAGATATATGATGTATATATTTAAACTGGTATATGGCTTCATGATCACTACGCCTAACTCACAGATAGTGTTAATAATAACGTGTTTATATTCTTATATAACAGGGTATTTAATATTTAAATCTGCAATTTTCAACTTAATTGAATGGAATAAAACAAACAGACAAATAAAATTAGTCAGAAAAAATACATTGGATTTAAAAATATCAATAAAAAACTACATTAAATTGGTAGATACCAGATTTAGAAATATAATAATTATTTTCATTTTGGCATATCGTACTAATATCATTATGTCCATACTTATTTTCTTTTTAACATTATTAAGTCTATTATTTAAAAAAATACTATTGATTATTTGGTGCTTATTTGGACTAAAGATTTTAATAGTAAATTTAATCGGACATTTACTAATGATAAAATACGGAAATTTAGGAAAAAACGGGGGAAGCAATTGGGATTTTCACTAATGATACAACTTGGTCGGAATATTTATTTCTTTTCGTAGTAGATTCTTGATACGATTCGTTAAATTCTACAGTTCAAGAACATAAATTTAAGGTCAACTGCTTACACTTATAATAAATCAAATAAGATCCGAAGAATTGAGAACTACTCCAACAACACACTTGTTTCTGCATATGATTACACCTACTACCTTGATGGCTCAGATGCTTCAAAGACAAGAACAGAGAACGGTGTTGTTGAAACCACCTCATATGAGTATGATGCATTAAAGAGACTTGTAGAGGAAAGTGTAGCAGTCGGAAATAATACAACTGATACCTATTCTTATGAGTACGATGACTATGATAATCGTTCTCAGATGACAGTAACAGGTACAGAAAATTACGTTACCGAGTACAGTTACAACGACGCACATGGCAATTATACCGCACTCCTTCAGAGAGAAGTCAAAACATCCGAAAACGCTAATGACCTACTGAATCCTACATTAACAGAAACAACGACATATACTTATGACAGCAATGGTAATCAGATTAGAAAGACAGCTCCTCAGAAAACTGAGAACTACACCTATGATGGTCTGAATCAGCTGATCGCATATACCGATGGTGATAATACTTCTTCTTACAAATACAATACCAACGGGCTAAGATACGAGAAGACAGTAAATGGTCAGAGAATCAACCATGTGTGGGATGCTGCACAGCAGATCATCGCAGATATTTATCATGGCGACTACTATGAAGCTGACTGCTACATCAGAGGAACAAATCTTGCCGCTAAGTACAGATACCAGAATGCAGTAAAATCTGACTATACCTATTATATCCAGAATGCTCACGGTGATGTTGTGAATCTTGTTGACAGCACAGGTGCTATCACTAAGACCTACAAGTATGATGCTTTCGGTGTTGAGAAGAACATCAACGATTCAGACACAAACGCTTTCCGTTATTGTGGCGAGTATTATGATGCTGAAACAGGAACTGTTTACCTGAGAGCAAGATACTATGATCCAACGATTGGTAGGTTTATCAGTAGGGATAGTTTTACAGGCGATAATACCGACCCCCTCAGTTTGAACCTTTGCACATACTGCCATAATAATCCTATTTTCGGAATTGATCCGAGTGGACATATTCCTAAATGGTTGAAGATTGCAGGTAGTGCTGCCTTAACAGCGGTTGGCGTTGGATTGTGTGCCACTGGTGTTGGTGCTACAATAGGAGCAGGATTGGCAGTTGCTGGTGGATCTATGCTTGCTTCTAATATAATGGATGCTGCAGGTGTCGATTCTAAACTTGCGACTCAGATTTCGGCGGGCTTAGACATTGTTGGTGGTACTGCATTGTGTTTTGTACCTGGAATGCAAGCACTGGGTGCAAGTATGATTGGTTCCAGTGTAGGTTCATTTGCTGGAGGATATATAAGTGAGTCTCTTGGATATAGGTATGAAACAGGTGCTGCCGTAGGAAGCTTGATTGGAGGAATAGCTGGCGGTAAAATCGGAGCAAATGTGCGTGCAAACAATATTGCAAAAGCAAGTAGTAGCCATACAACATTTACCCCAGCAGCAAAATTTAAGCCCAATAAACCTGTTTATGGTGTCGATCCCAAAACGCTATATTCTGGAAATCAAAGCACATTAGTTAAATCATGCGTAGAATCAAAAGAAGCACTTCTTAAAAGTGGAAAAGTCGCTAAAGTAATTGATGTTTTTGAAAATGGCGTAATTATTGATGGTAACCATACAGCAAGGGCGGCCGCTAATTTGAATCATTTAGTAGATGTTTATGTTCATGCTGGAAAAGGAAAGACTGCTGGTTTAATTACTAAAGTTCCCTTTAGAAAGTGAGATTTTTGTGATGAAACAGTCAAAAAGAATGTGGAATTTTAAACTGATTAAAATAGTTAATAATATTTTAATCAGTATGAGAGGATTAATGATAGAAGAAAACGCCAATTTTGAATTACTTAACTTTTACAGAATAAAACTCTCTATAATAGTGAGGATTATCTTGTGCATAACAAAAATCAAACTGATTTTTCATGTAGGTAAACCTGTCGAAAACAAGTTGAT
>ERZ808240.5669-NODE-5669-length-10024-cov-4.960377_pt1 | contig 10024 bp, 8 predicted proteins | sample MGYA00521084_ERZ808240 | MGnify/ENA primary metagenome ERZ808240 (study PRJEB31516, sample SAMN03275571) | gut metagenome | biome: mammalia-associated habitat; material: feces | host: Papio cynocephalus | place: Kenya | collected 2012-08-06 ... | reverse complement strand
GGACCAGCAGCTGTTCGGCCAGGTTGTTATAAGCGTACTCCGTAACATTGACGGTGATCCAGGGGTATTTTTCTTCAAAAGCCTTGACCATGTTATACAGGGTTGCAGAAGTGGTTTCCTCTGCTGCGTACCAAGAGGAGAACTCGATGGTAACAGGTTCCTTATCTTCTTCCTTGACATCGTCAGTAGCGGGAGTCTGGGCAGCCTGCGTAGGCTGTGCGGTCGGTTCCTCAGCTTTTTGCGTTTGTCCGCATCCGACCAGTCCCAGCACCAGTGCCAGAGTCAGAAGCAATGCGATCCACTTTTTCATAATGTTCCTCCTTGAAATTTGTTAATCTTGGCTATCTCTCAGCCGCTGTTAACAGTATACTATCTGCATATTGCACAGTAAATTGGCGGTTATTTCATTCCTTGTGATTCCTTGCAGAAAATTTGAACAAATTTTGTCAGAGTGATTGAGGCAAATTACAAATTATAGTATTTTTTTGCTCTTTCTTGTCATTTCATTCTTCGGTATTCCTTGGGTGTCTTACCCGTGTGCTTTTTGAACACCTTGTTGAAATAGACAGCATCCGAATAACCTACCTTTGCGGCAATTTCATAAATTCTGTCATTGCTTTGCGTCAGCAATTCCTTTGCTTTCCACAGACGCAGATCTGTCAGGTATTCCTGAATGCCCACGCCCTTCTCCTGCGTAAAAATACGGCTGAGGTAGGTCGGTGAAACCTTGATATGTCCGGCAATCACATCCAGAGAAAGGTCCTCGGTGTAATGCTCCTGAATATAGGCGGCTGCACGGCCGGCCAGTGATGCGGATGGTGCCCGTGTCTGTTCCATTTGCTCCATATGGGTACAGAGCTGGTCGATCCATCGACATATCTCTCTCGGGAAATAGCTGTTCCACAGGTCGGCTTTCAGTCTTGGGTACACATTCTGGAAGTGGCACTCCAGGACCGGATCCCTACCCATGGCAGAATTAATGGCCATCAAAATGTAAGAGCAGCGGTTACGCGTAATATCCACCGGTAAGTCGGAAACTCCGGAAAATGATTCATTCAGCTTTCGCAGGCCCTCGGTTGCCTGAGCATAGCGAAAATGAAGAATATGTGCCACCAGCTTTTCGACCTGTTCCGTTGCCTGATCTACAAAACTGTCACAGGTCATTTTTTCACCGGCGGGATGTAATTTCCGGAATACAGCGGAAACATCAGAAAGACTATCGGCAATACCAAGTTGGATCGTCACTTTCGATAGATTCATTACGGACTTTAGGGCAAAAAGAACACTTTCCTGCATATGCTCGCCAAATTTTCTTGCGTCCGTGCCGTCACAGCAGCCCACACAGTAGAACAGGTTCGCCCGCATATCGATCAAAAGCCACACACCCGCGCTGCGCAGTGTTTCGCTGATCGTTTGATGAATTGCAGAGCTGACAGTTTCACTGGGGGTTTTCTGTATTCCGCCATCCAGTTCGTCAATGTGAATGGACATACATACAAGCTGCTCATGGTAGAGCTTGATCCCATAGAATTTCAAATAATCCCTGATGGTTTCCTTGTCCTGAAATTCACCGCGAATCCAACTTCGAAGAAAGCGATCCCGTCCCTTTGCTCGCTCCTGAGATACAGACCGCACCTCACTCTTTCGCATTTGATCCAGCTTCTGAGCGGTGTTCTTCAGAAGATCTCCCAGCTTTTCCCGCGTAATATCCAGCTTCAGCAGGTAATCGTCTGCACCCATGCGGATGCCGTCTTTTACATAATTCAAATCACCATAAGCACTTAGAATAACACAGATCGTATCAGGAGAGCGTCGCTTGACCTCACGGATCAGGGTGATACCATCACACACAGGCATTTTTGTATCGGTCAGCACAAAATCCGGCAGGATCTCATCGAAGGCATCCAATGCAGCCTGCCCATTTTCAAACAGACCGACCAACTCAAAACCATAGTCCTGCCAGTTCACAATCGACTGGTAGGCTACCCGAACCAAGAGTTCATCCTCCACGATAATTGCTCTGTACATGATTATTCCTTCACCTTCATTCCATAGCGAATTTCTACAACTGTTTTCATGCTTTCTTCATCGCTGGTAATGGTCAAGCCTGCACTTTCCCCATAGAGAAGCTGCAACCTCTGATGGATGCTGCTCAATCCCAATCCCTTATGAGCCTGACTCAGCCCGGAATTGACCTCATCCAAACGCTCAGCTGTAATGGGCAGGCCATCATTTTCAACGGTAATGACGATGCTTTCCCCGTTGCGGCTGGCAGTGATCTTTATGGTGGAAAAGCCATGCTTTGGTAAAACTCCGTGCATGATTGCATTTTCCACAACCGGCTGAATAATGAATTTGGGGCAGTCCAGCTCCAGCAGATCAGGGTCAATGTCATAGGTGACATTGAATTTATGAACATTGGTTGCTTTCAGTATGTGGATGTAATCCTCAACGTTTTGTATCTCATCTTTCAACGTAAAGTCCGCTTTTCCCCGGGCAGTGCTGTTTTTCAGCATTCGCCACAATGCGTCAACTATATCCTGAATATTTTCTGCACTCTGTATAATGGCCATCATGCGAATGGCAAACAGGGCGTTATAAACAAAATGAGGATTGATTTGAGCCAATACCGCTTTGTGCTCTGCCTCTTGTATGGTGCGTTCCTTTTCCAGATTTGCCGCCATCAAATGCTCAATGCGGGTCAGCATATAGTTGAAATGACATGCCAGATAGTCAAATTCGTCACTGCCGCTGTATTCTGCCCGCACATCCAGCCCCTTTGTATTCACGCTCTGCATCGTGTCAGCCAATGCCCGGACGGGACGAATGACCTTTCTTGTCAGGAATATCCAGAGGGAAAGGGCAATCAAAACCAGAACCACGATCATGGAAATGCCAAGATACAGCATGGCATTATCTATGGAATAGGTATCTTCATAGGGCAGCAATGTAACAAGGCGATAGCCATAACCGGGGACAATATGTTCAAATGCAAGATTTTCTCCATCGTCGTAATAGCGGTACTGCGTATTATCCCATTGGGCGTGTTCCAGAAGGCTTTCGCTCTTTTGCAGGATCTTCGCATCAGCCTCCGTATTCAGCAGTCTGCCGGTATCATCAAACAGGTAAACATACATTCCATCCAAACCGTGATTGGGCTGCATAATAGAAAGGCAAGCAGGGCGGATGCTCAGGTAAACCACGCCACGAATATTCTGGTAGCTTTGCACACGGAGGGCACGCATGGCAGAAATGTCCGTTCCGATCACCGCTTCGTATGGGGAATAATCCTGCGAATCTTCCGATACATCGGTACTCCACACGATCCGGCCTTCGTTATCGATGGCAGACTGATACCAACCCAGCTCCTGATTTCTTTGCAGGAACTCACTGGTGTCCAATGCCATATAACGGAAAGAATGGGGATGCCCATCTGCGTTATAGATAATAATGCAGTTAATATCCCGGAAACAGTCCAAACGCTCATAGGTGTTCAGTGCAGCATAAAGATCATTCCATTGCAGGGTTTGGTCATAGGCTGTGCCGATGGTGCGATTCAGTGCATCCTGAATCTGCTTGTCCACGAAAATGTAATCCATCAGCTCCTGAATCTCATTTAAGTCCTGCTGCACGATATAAGCGGCGTGGTTGATCTGGCTCAGCGTGGATTCGATACGGTTTTTGCGAACGATCGCATTCGATGTCTGATAAAGAGATGCTCCTATTACGCAGGTGCAAATCAGGATCATGCTCATGGTGAATACCAAAATCTGCCGCCGTAAGCTCCCCGCACCTTTGGATATGTGTTTTATGTTTTCCTGCTGTTGGCTGTTTTTCATTTGCGATTCCACCTCTTTCCCATTGTAATTATAATTCGGTCAGGAAGCAGCTTCCATGGAAGAATGTTGCACTTCTTGTCATTTTTTGCTTTTTTGCCGATAATCTGTGGGAGAACAGCCCATCTGCTGGGAGAACACATTGCAAAAGTAGTTTGGATTGCCATATCCCAGCATATCGCTGATCGAGTTGATGGGCAGGTCTGTATTGCTCAGCATACGCATAGCGTCGGCCATACGCAGATCCCGGATGTATTCCCGGATGCTGATACCCAGCTCTTTCTTAAACATATGGCTCAATGTAGAGATGCTGCAATGGCAGGCATCGGAAACATCTTCCACGCTGATCGGCTGTGCATAATTTTTTCGCAAAAACACCACGGCATGACCCAGAATGCTACTGCGTGTCATGCTCTCGACTTCATTTGCATTCAGTTCCACGAGGAGCAGGTTCAACAGTTCAAACATACGGCACAAAGGCATGATCTTAGCCGTCAGGGATTCTGTATCAGGGGACAACCCCCGTACACTCTTTCGGTAGGTGGCGATCAGTTCCTGCCTGTTCAAGTGATACTTTTGTGCAACATAATTGATTCGCTGTGCCACTGTATCCTCATGCATTCGGTAGCCGCTGACGCTGATAAAGGCTAATGTGTTTCCGTCCTTTCCCCGGATCGGATACACATATTCTCCCATTCCCGCATAGCACACTCCGGAAAATGGACCGTTACAGCAGGCAGACAGCACTTTCCCCTGCCGTTCTATGCAATGGTTCCATGCTTCCTGACTGGATTTTACCAAAAGACAGTATGGATTGGAATTGATGTTATACGGTGTCAGCACACCCATATAGTCTTGGAGGGGGATGGAAAAATTATGAAATGCAACATAATAGCCCTCATCGATCAATAAATCAAAATAGCTTGTAATGTCTCGCAAAAGCCCTTTTATCATAAGCACACCTCTTGCACGAAATCGTAGATTATAGGCAGACCACTGGATTCCTTTTCCTTTGTATTTACTATATCATAAAGAAAAGGCAATGTACATTGTCAAAACTTGTCAAGGAGGGCAATTCCATGATGTATACGGAACCCAGCCGGGAAATTCCGGTGATCGCACAGGTAGATGTGCTTGTTTTAGGTGCTGGCCCCGCAGGTATGGGTGCTGCGGTTTGGGCGGCAAGAACCGGTGCCAGCACAATGCTGGTAGAACAGGCCGGTGATGTGGGCGGTATTTCCACCGTGGGCTTGATGAGCCATTGGACTGGCCGCACAGAGGGTGGATTTTACGATGAAGTTCTGGAGCGTTCCTCCGACTATAAGGGCGATACGGAAGATTATGGCTTCAACGGTTCTCCCAGACAGATCATCAATCCTGAGAAGCTGAAAACCGTATACTTGCAGCTCCTGAAGGAAGCCGGAGTAAAACTTCGTCTGTACACCTTCGCTTCGGATGTCATTATGGAAGGCAACACCGTCAAGGGTGTTATTCTGGAAAGCAAGTCTGGCCGGGAGGCTGTTCTGGCCAAGGTGGTCATCGACTGTACCGGCGATGGTGACATTGCCGCCAAGTCCGGGGCTGCTTACCATATGGGGCGTGAAACAGACGGTGCCATGCAGCCTGCTACCATCATGTTCAAGGTCGGCGGCGTAGATTACAGCAAGGCGATTTTCCCCGGCGGCTTTGAGCACAAGATCGAAGTACCTGCTGGCGAAATTCAGGCTCTTGGCAAGCAAAATCTGCCCTTCCCCGCAGGCCATGTGCTGCTTTACCGTACCACACTGCCGGGCGTTGTTACCTGCAATATGACCAACTGCACCGGAATCGACGGCACGAATACGGATGACCTCGTAAAGGCCACCGTTACCTGCCGTGAGCAGATGGAGCCGATCGTAGCCTTCCTGCGGAAATATGCTCCCGGTTATGAAAACTGCTACATTCTCTCCTCTGCCAGCCTGATCGGTGTTCGGGAAACCCGCCACTTCAAAGGTGTGCAGACGATCACCGAAGAAGATATTCAGAATGCCCGGGTCTTTGATAACTGGGTTGTCACAAAGGCACATTTCAATTTCGATGTCCATAACATGACCGGAAATGGTCTGGATGAAACCGGCTCTCAGGAAACCTTCCATCAAACCAAGGGATACACGATCCCCTATGGCTGTCTGGTTCCCGAAACGATTGACGGTCTGCTGCTGGCTGGCCGCAATATCTCCGGCACACATATGGCTCATGCCAATTTCCGTGTTATGCCCATCTGCATCAACATGGGACAGGCCGCCGGTATCGCCGCTGCCCTGTCTGTCCAGAAGAACATTCTGCCCAGAGATGTTGATGTTCAGGATATTCAGCACATCCTCCGGGAAAACGGCGTGAATCCGTAACTCAGTATAATGTGAAAGGCTATCTCCTGCCTGCATGGTAGGAGATAGTTTTTTGCTATTTTGAAATATTGTAAATGGATTTCCCCTGCCGTAGGGCATACGCCATCGTCTGCCATGCACCGCCCTGTTGTTTCTCCACACAGAAAATCACCAGATCGGATCTGTCTACCATTGCCCGGTTTCTGGCTTGGAAAGCCGCTTTGTAATGGCTGCCTTCTCCGGCAACCTCAATTTCATCATAGTAGGCGTGATAGGCGTCTCGGTTCTTGCGGTAGTCTGCGGTTTCATATGGCATGACCCACACAAGGCTGCTGTTATCGCTGCGTACCGTCCGCTTACACCGCAAAACGGCGGATGCCACAAGCTGGTCAAATTCTCCGTCTCGTCCCACCAGAAATTCCACATACTCCCGGCTTGCCAAGGGGGAGCGGATGATTTCTTCCAGAGTCTTTTCTGTGGCAAGGGGATCAGATACCATCCGATGCCCGAAGAAACTGACGGTATAAACGCTTTCCATTTTCACACCAGCTTTCGAAATGTGTCCCAACTTGGGACACATTCTTTTGCGTTCTATTGCTCCATTATAAACGATTATATATTTAAAGTAAATAAAATTTTAATTTCCGTCAATTATAATTTTCGGGAATACTTGGTAGCATATGGTCAGGGAGGTGGATCGATGCGTACCGAGTATTCTCAGAAATATATCACCCTTGGCTTGAAGATCGCTTACTACCGCAAAAAGGCAGGTTATACACAGGAAGCCTTTGCCGAGAAGATCGGCAAGAGTTTGAATTTCCTCGGCCAGATAGAAGGCCCAGGAACAGTTCGGGGTATTTCGCTGGAAACCCTGTTCAAAATCGCAGATGTGCTTGGGATCCCACCCTCCAAGCTTCTGGAAGATGATTGAATAATGCGTCCCAAGCTGGGACGCATTTCCTTTATTCATTGTAGTAATAGGGACGGCCAACGGTGGCTAAGCCGTTTTTTCCGGTTATAACCACATTATTCGCTCCGCTGGCACAGTGGATGATCAGGATATTGCCGTTTTCGTCCCAGCAGCCTACGATCCCCACATGACTGTCACTGGGATAGAACACCAGATCTCCCGGCTGTGCATCCTCCCAGGATATGTCCTGACAGTAAATGTGCTGGGTGGCCACGCCGCCCCCATGTCCCATGACATAATTACCACCGGAAACATTGTAAAATGCCCAATCCACAAAGCCGGAGCAATCCAGACCATAAGGGCGGATCGTTCCCGTGGTCGGGCTGCCAGCTGCCCATACTTCCATCGGCTGCCCCCACCGGCTGTCCCAACCAATGACCAGACTCTTGCCGCCCCAGAAATAATTGACTTTGCCTACCAGAGTCAGGGCTTGCCGGACAACAGCCTTGCGGGATTCAGAAATATCCCCGGATAAGTTGTTCATCAGTTCGATTGCATCACTCTGAGATATGTTCAAGTCGCCGATCAAACCACGCAGTGTTTCTTCTTCGGCAAGTAATTCGGTCAGGGTATTATTTTGAAATTTGGAGAAGTGATAGATCAGCCGCATATCGTCAGCGGTTTTGGCTTCAATGGTAATGGTTAAATGCACGACCGGCTCGGTGGATTCTTCCGTAGGTGTGGCGGGGTCATCCTGTTCTTCAATTTCTTCTTCCGCAGTGATAACACACATATCCCAAAAGACAGTCCGCAGTTTATCCACTTTTTCTTCATCCAGAACCATCACGTCTACGCCATCCTCACCTCCGGCTACATGGCAGGCAAAGACGGCAATTACCTCGATCCAGTCCGGCGGCGCACCCTCAATGGTAATACTTTCGTATTCGCCCTCCTGTAGCGCATTCAACTGGGTGGAGAATTCCATGCTGATCTGTGCTACCGCAGAGCTAAGCGTGATCGCTCCAGAAGCGGGTTCGTTGGCGAACAAAATCCCAAAGGGAGAGGCCAGAACAGCGCCAATCAGCAAAACCACCATAAGAATTACGACGACAACGACACCCGTACCGCCAAATATCCCGGCAAGCATCGACACTGAGGCTTGAATGGCTTTCAATATGGCTGAAGCTGTTTTCTTTACGACGTCTGCTGCGACCTTGGCAGATCGCTTGACCTGTACTGCCATTTGCTTCTGGGTTTCTTTTATAAATTTTCGCCTGCCCATTTCCGCAGCCTTTTGGGCATTGGAGACGATAGGGACTGTATGGTTGACTTTTTCCGGACGAACCATCTTTGGGGAGACGGATTCGACATTGGCTCGGAGTTTGGGAGCTGACTTTGGCTTCTGCTTGGGAGTGGAAATTTCCGTTGCCCTTCTTCCATTGGGGGAGGCGGCAACGGTGCTGCCAGTGCGGGATGCACCATCTAATGGGGGCAAACCGTCCTGTGATAACGTTGGATTTTGAATCGAATAACGGCTTTCAATAATTTCAGCCTTAAATTCTGCTTGCTTGGCCCGTGTTTGGGCATATTCCTCAACAGCAAGTCTGCGGCCTTGCTCAACCGCATTGAGATGGGAAGGCTGTGCTTTTTCCTGTTGGGTGCTATGAGAGCTGTAATCGCGAACAGGTTTAACTTTCGGGCTGGTAAGAGGGCTGTCGTCGGAAACGGAATGGCTGCTATCCGGTGATACTTCTGTTATAGACTGCCTCCGGTCAGGTTCATCTTTGGCCTTGATGGGGGATTGTGCGGCATATTCCTGTACAGTCAGATTCCTGCCCTGCTCCGTATATAGGTCGGTCTGCCTGCGCGCTGCATCAGTCGGGGCTACAGGCTCCGGGGAACGCTGCCGAATTGTCCGTTCATGAAGTGTATCGACTGCCTTGAGCGTCAGCTTTGCGGCGTCTGCAACGGTATTTGTCACGGCCTGTTCTGTGGCAGTTGTGGCAGATGCATTGGCCGCTTCGTGTTCCTCTCGCTGCTTTACTTTCTGTTTTACCGCGGATTCAATTTGCCGTGACACATTGAAGTCCTTTTTTTGGATGCCAGAATGATTTTTGCCTTTGGTCTTTACTTTATCGTCAGGATTTCGTTGACGGACTTTGGGCATTGGAAACCTCCTTGTAAAAAAATAAATGCGTCCCAACTTGGGACGCATTATGGGGTAGAACGATTGAAAAACATATCGGCACTAGGTAATTCTTTCACAAAATACCAAATAACGCTGCTTTCCGCCTGATGCAACCGGGTGACAGGAAAGCAGCGTTATCATTTCTTTACCGGGTTGTATCTTAATAGCATCCAGATCGTTGGGGGCAATGATCTGGGTTCCAACCACTTCGTAGCGCAGTTCTTCCCAAAGGTTTGTTATGGTCACGATATTGCCGACCTGTATCCTGTTGATACTCAATGTGCTGCTGCTCCAGACTGTAGAATCTCTCACGGACAAACTGGCTCTTAAATTGTGCGCCGCCAATGCGGTACGATGCTTGAGAACTGCAAAAAAACATCCGTTATCAGCTCGACCAGTTCGTCAACTTCCGGCAAGCGATCTGGGGAAAGGCTGTATAACCGATTTGACCTTTAACCAGCTCTTTGCAGCTGCTTCTATCCATCGCTTCAATCAGTACAGTATCCGGCTGATTGATAGATGGATAGAGATAGCTATTATTAGGATAATTCTTATTATGCTTATCGACTTAACACAGCAAGCCACAATATCTTGAAAGAGTCCGATTTATTGGACAGGTAGGATGCTACAATGTTCCCAAAAGCAAAAAGGGGAGCATCATTATGGCAAGTACAGCTGAGATAACCTTCAAAGAGTTTCGCCGTCGCTACAATACCGAGGACGC
>ERZ808240.5668-NODE-5668-length-10026-cov-6.326046_pt1 | contig 10026 bp, 7 predicted proteins | sample MGYA00521084_ERZ808240 | MGnify/ENA primary metagenome ERZ808240 (study PRJEB31516, sample SAMN03275571) | gut metagenome | biome: mammalia-associated habitat; material: feces | host: Papio cynocephalus | place: Kenya | collected 2012-08-06 ... | reverse complement strand
GCGATGGCTTTCTGCCCAAACGGAGCGCCAGATTTCTTGGGCGCAGGCTTGCCGGTAAAGTAGTCGATGGCTTTCGCATGCTGTCTGTCCCAAACAAACAAGCCACTAAACGAACCGCAAAGCCATCTGCCTTTTCCATCTTTCTGCAACACGTTCAAGCCCATCACGCTGACTGGCGGGGCGGAAGTTATCTTCCTCACCGAAGCCGTACCTACATGAGATGCCATGCCTAGATTCAAGGAATAAAAACCTTCCGATGTCGATAAGAGCCAATCGTGTGCAGCCTCATCATATCGTACCATGCGCAGTTTATCGTTCCATGGGTTCTCGCTCCTCAGCGTGGTACCAGGAAGGGCAGGAATCTTGTTCAATACCAGCGCTATCATCACTGGCGGACGAAGGCACCACCCCGTCAGGGCTATCAAGAGCGTGAGAATGATGGTGTATCTTCCTATCTTGTCATGCAGTTGGAGCGAAGTCAACAACAGCGTTTTGCGCTTCGGTCTCAACCAGAACACGAAGCCCGTAACGCAGAGCAGCACCAAGATGATGGCGATGGCATCGACCACCAACTTTCCCGCCATCCCGAAGAGTTCGCCGCTATGAAGCAACCAAACCGTGCGGAACGCCGTCACCTTGCCGTCATACCCCTTCGGAGCTTGAACCTGTATGCACTTGAAGGTTGTATAAGGCGGAAGAGCCGTATAGACAAAGGAACGGCTCAGTACCACCAAGGCATCGCCGTGAGAAGCCATATCCGTCAACTTCTCGCCGTCAGCCAATGGCATTTTTACCTCATGCCAAGCCCCATGCTCACCATAGCGGTAAAGCCCGAAGGGAGAAACGGCAAAGAGGATGTCTTGCACCTTAACAATATTCCTGATTTGTCGATCATCCGCACCTATCGGCAAGCCTTGGTTGAAGTCTGTGAAGAAAGAAGCCTTGGAGTCAGTCAACCAGATGCCTCCATTGCCATAGAGCAAAACAGAATGATCATCTAGTTCGATTGTTCCTCTCAGCAAACCACCGTTCCAATCATGATATTCATACCTACCTGGCAGATACTTCCTGCTCACGTTCACATCCTTGATGAGCGAACGATGATTGAGCAAGATGCCCGACAAGCAGAACATGAGCATGAAAAAGCTCATGCCCAGTCCCAGCCATTTATGTTGTTTTCTCCAAGTTCCTTTCTTCATAAAATTATCGTTTATTTCAGTTCATCGAGATAGTAACTCATTCTTCCTCCCTCGTCTCCAATCTCCACATTGGCATCATACCAAGAGATAATCTGGAGCTTGTAATATCGCTCGCCATCCCAAGAGCGAATCACGTAGGTATGGAATGATGGGGTATATACAGGTGGTGGACCCGAGAAACTCATCGCTTTCGCCAACACGGGGTTGGCACTCACCAATTGCTTGGCAGGACCATTGTTTGGGTCGAACCAAGGATTCTCGTTGAAGTCGAGATGGTTCTTGATGAGATACTTGTTCCAGTCGTTCTGCGACATGGTGACATAGACACTAGCCGAGTCATCCTCCACAAACTTCAGGTTGTTTTCGGCGAGATAAGCATCCACCTGCGCCTTGCTCGTCCACTTGTCATACTCGCCATAGCCGAGGTCGGCGGCACCACCCTGTCCGATTCCACTCGTACCACTGTTAGTGCGCATGCGATAGCCATCGAAGGCGATGTCCCATTCCGTGGCAGGATAAGAGAGGTCGTCAGGGTCGTCATTATATTCCTTCACCATGAGGCGAGCATCCTTCTGCACGCCCTCATACCAATACACCAACGTATCCTTGCCAAAATATTCCTTCACCGTCTTGCCGTTAATCTTTGCCACCGCACTCTGGTTCGGGTTGAGCACATTGTAGCGGTGTCCATTTTTCAAGTCGAAATACAGCCAGTCGTTGGTTACACCTGTGCTGTATCCCGTCTTTCTTGGCAAGGTCTTGCCAGTAAACGGCTCGGCTTCGTAAGATACACAACTTGTCATTACCGCTGCTATACCTATTATATATAGTAATATCTTCTTCATTATTTTTTCTTTCTAAACGATTTTACCAATTCATCTACCAATATCTCCACCTGCACATGCGCCTTGGCTCCCGCCGTGGCTGGCACGTTAAACATGGTGATGCCCGAGCCCAAGGTCTTTGGCACGTAATTGAAGATGTTATCAACACCCACCGTCACCTTCACCTTATTATAGAACGTCTGAATGACGGAAAGATTGCATAGCACGTACTGTGGCAACTCGCAACGGAAGTAAGCATCGTGGCTCTCGCCATTATACGAGAGACGGTCTTGCACATCGAATTTCTTCTCTCCCATATAACTTGCCGAGAAGGTGGCGCCCAGTCGGTAGTTCTTCTTCGTATATTTATAGTCGAGGCTCGCCGTCGCCGCATGAGGCGAAGTGGTGTTCACCTGTATGCCGTCGGTCTTGCTCACGTTCACGTAGCTATAGGTTGCATTTGCCGTAAAATGCTTGAGGAAGTGCCAGCGCATGATGGCTTCCAATCCCACGAGGTTCTGCTTGGCGAGGTTGGTGTATTCGAAGTTGTACTGCATATCATAGATGCGCCATACACCCTCTATCTTCTTGCGGAAGAAGTTGCCATACACATTGCCCGATATGAAGAAGTTGTCATTGGAGAACTCTGTGCCGACGCTCACGTAGTTGTTCTTCTCAGGCTTCAAGTCCTCGTTACCCTTGATCATGAACATGCCGAGGTGGTCCCAGTTGAAGAACAGCTCCTTGATGCTTGGCGAGCGATAGCCCATCGAGTAGTTGGCGCGCCATGCCCAGTGCTCCGACGGACTCCACTTGAAGGCAATCTTAGGCATCGCCATCAGTCCGAAGGCACGGCTGAAGTTGGTTCTCACACCTGCCGAGACCATCCAGTGGTCGTTCATCGTCCACTCGTCCTGCAAGAAAGCTTCAGTCTCTTTCAGCGAACGGGTGCGCATGATGTGGGAGGCATCGCCGTTGAAACGGTCGCTCGTCAGGTCGTCGCTCAGATGCTCGATGCCGAGGATGAGGTCGTGTCCCTCAAACTTCTGCGAGGTGATGGAGAGACGTGGCTGGAAGATGCGGCTCTTATACACCTTGGTACGTGTGTCGATGCGCTCGTGGCGTTTGAATCGGTCGTAGAAGTCGCCATGCAAGGAGGCGGTAATCTTAAACCAATCCTTGAAGGAGTACTTGATCTTGGCTCCTGCCGTCCAGTCGCGAGCCTGACTGAAGGTCATGTCCTGTATGAGGTCGTAGGTGTTCATATAGAACGCACTACCATAGGCGAGAATCTCCAAGTTTTTGAAGGGGTCGTAGAAGACCTTCTGAGATACCGAGATATGCTCCGTTCCCTCGATGCCCATTGGCGGACGGGAGGCTACGCTCGTGATGGTCACGTCTTTGTCGAGCCATGGGTTCGCCTCCTTGGTATAGACCTTCTTGTCGTTCTCCGCCTGGTACATGTAGAAGGCATCGCTGGAGGAGTACCATACATCGGTTTGCGAAGTCACCTTGCCAGCGTTGAATCCTGCCGATACCCAACTCTGGAGGTTCGGGCGGTCGGCGTTTTTCTCAAACATATAGAGGAAGTCCTTCTTCATCGGGTTCTTGTAGTTGCGCTCGTTCATCTGCCCCCAGCGCACACCAGCCTGAATGTCGATAGGCTTGGTGGTCTTCTTGGTGATGAGGTTGATGACGGCACCCGATGCACGACTTCCGTAGAGGGTACTGCTGGCTCCCTTCACTATTTCGATGCGGTCGATGGCATGGAGGTTGAATCGCTCATAGTCGAGGTTACCCGCCATGTCGCCCGTCAGTCGCTCACCGTCTTGCAGGAAGAGCACGTGGCGGGCATCCAATCCCTGCATGGAAATCTCGTTACCGAATCCCACCTTCTGGATATTCATACCCGGAGTCTCCTGTTGCAGCGCCTTGGTGAGGTCGGCATAGCCGGCATCCACCAGTTCCTTTCCACCGAGCACCTGCGTGCTCACTGGCGATAGCTTGATAGGACGGGCGGTACGAGACCCCGTAACCACTACCTCGTTCACCTTCATCACGTCTTCGGTCATGAAGAGTTTGAGGGTGGAGCCAGAGCCTACGGTTCCGTTCAGCGGGTTGTAGCCCACTGATACCACACGGTAAAAACACTTGCCACTCTGAGGCACCTCGATGGTAGCCTCTCCGTCCATATTGGTAACAACACGTTGTGGCGACTTCATTTTTTCATTGTCGGCGTAAGTGATGACTGCGCCGATGATTGGCTGCTCAGTGGCTTTGTCGAAGATACCGAACTTCACCTTTCGCTGTGCAGCGATAGGGAGGGCGAGCATCAGCAACAAGCCGATGAGCATTACATTTCTAATTATCTTCATTCTTATATATTGTTTTTATATTATTCTTCACCTAATTATATAATATATAGGAATCGACAAGGCATAAAAAAGCCTTTCAGCTTGTCGGGGCTGAAAGGCTTTTGGGGAATCTACTTATCATTGTAATGTTTATCTATATCAACTACCATCACCATAATTAACTCATCATAAATATCATAAATAATTCGATTATGCGCAGTGATATGTCGTGAGTATGTTATATCGTTACCGCCAACCAAAGGTTCTGGATGTCCAATACCTTCCCTTGGATGCTTCTGGATATCATGCAGAAGCTTCTCAAGCTTTTTATAAACTTGTGGGTTGGACTTTTTATATTTGGCAATAACCTTTGAGACTGATGGGACAAAATCAATATTGTACATCATAATGAGTCTAAAAAGTTTTGAAGTTCTTTGCTATCAGAACATCTCACATAATTACCTGCTCTATGCTCTTCTCTTGCTAGTTCTATTCTTGCTTGCAAATCCGAATCTATCACACAATCATCAGTAAAATTTGCTTTAGCTATTCCGCCCTTAGAATAATGTTTTCTCGCAGCATTTGGTATAGCCTTAGCTACCAATTTCTTGGCATATTCTGTCAACTCATTCTTCAATGTATCCAACTGATAAGTCTGAGGTACATCCAATGATATATTAATTGTTGCTTGCATATTTTTTCCTTTCTTTTAAGAAGTTATACTTTCGGTGGCAAAGATAATACTTTTTTCCGAAACAAGCAAGAAAATCCCCTACTTTATGTTTATGCCTTTCGTTCCAATATGTCAAAGAGCGAATCAAGCCTCGCTGTGGCTTATTTCTTTTCCTTTCATTTTGAGTCTTGCAAAAGAAAGAGAGATATGTTTGGGCATACCCCTCTTTCCTTAATTATATGAACAACTTTAAAGTTATCCTTCTCCATTTTCTTTTTTCCACTGTTCAAGGTCTTTCTCGTATTGAGCAAACTCTGTATCAAAGTTATTGATACGGTTTTTATCAATCACTTGAAGTGGACACTGTGATGTGACGCCCATCATATTGTAATCTACAATGAATTGAATTTGCAATGTATTTACATTGAGATAGCCATTCACAGTTGCACCACTACCGCCTTTGTAATCTTCATCAGTACTTGTTGTACTAACAACACCGTCTGTACCTTTGAATTTTACCCAACCGTCACCTTTGTACTCGTCTTTTTCCCAAGTATTCAACTTCATAAATTTATTCTTGCACTTGAAGGTGATGTTGAATGGCATAGCACCCACATGAAAATCATTAAGGGTCAATGTCATCGTACCATCATCATTCCAATTGAAGTTGAATTTTGTAGGACAACCACTTTCAAGGTGGGTTTTATCAACAGTTCCCATCCATGCCTTTGTTGACAAAACTATTTCATTTGTCAGAATGGTCTTTGCTTTATCAACATATTCTTCTGATGGGGATTCCTGTGTTATTTCCTCATCAGATGAGCATGATGTGAATACTGCACAGAAGAGCAATACTACGAGTGATAAAAATATACTTTTCTTTTTCATTATCAAACAAAATTTGCTCTATGACAACTCATTTTGTCATAGACCAAAGAGATGTACCTTATTTTTTCTTTCCTGTATAATGAACTTCTGCAGCAATTGGAGAGTCCTTATACAAGCCATTGCATTTAATTGTAAATTCAATGTCGTCTCCATTAACTGTTCCGTGGAAATCTGTCAAGGCTAATGTGATAGGAAAGAGGTTGAGAACCTTCAATGTTCCACATGTGCTTGCTGTTGTCGTTAGAGTAGTTCCATTCTCAACGATGTCCAAGTCAATGTAAATAGTACCAGGCATACTGCCAATCTGAGCAACTTTACCAGACAAGTTCAACTCATCGTCAATGGTAAACTCTTGGTTCTCTACCGCATTGTAGTTTTTGTCGTTCATTTTGACAACATCTAAAGTTCCAATGTAAGAACCCACGCTGTTCTGTGCGCATACAGCAGAAACACTTGCCATGAAAATAGCGAAAAACATAAATAGCTTTTTTAACATAATTGTTTATTTTAGAAATTAATAAAAGAACTCGCTTTTTCAAGCGGATTCATGGAATTATATCAATGTATTGTAAGAATTAATAATATCTTGACCACTTATAAGCTTTGTTGTTGTCACTTGACATATAACTTTGATAAGTTAAACAAGAAGGAGTTGCCAGATAGTATTTCTTGATAAATGCATCTGATACATCCGTGAAAGCATTAAACGCATTCTTAGAAATTGCAAACATTGTTGAATTAAATTGCGTATCTCCAAATTCCTTCAAGTTTGGATAAACTAAATTGTAGGTTTCTGGCAAATCTCCGATGACAAGTGTATTCAATTCGACAAACTTAGACATATCAAACTGTTTTAAACTTGGCAGACATTCGATGTCCAAATAGTTTGCACGTAAATTATCTTTGTTTGGAAGAATTATAGATTCTATAGATGGACAATCATACACAATTATTCCACTACCAGAACTTGTGTCCAAATCATCTTTTCCATTTCTTTGCCCAAAAATAACAGACTTGCTTAAATCTATAACTTTTAATGAAGAAACATTTCCTAAATATATGTAACGTAGCTTCGAATCATCTGGTATGTTTATTCCATCAACTGAAACGTTTAATAGTGTTATAGCATTTATATTTTCAGATAAATTCAATGTTGGAACTTTTGTTTCAGGATCGTTTGAAGCCAAAGCAATAGATGCTCCATTCCAATATGGACTTTCTACAACATATTGAATACCTTCGAAGTCAGATACCCCCTCTGTTATTTGTAATGCTGCTATACGCTGTTTATCATCAAGAATATAGTTTGAAATATCAATCTTATCACCATTAAACATCTGTGAAAATGTTTCCTTCAGGGTCTTTCTTAGAGTTTCATCAGGAATCTCTCTCAAAGTGTTATATTTTTCCAAACTACCATTAGCATTTTGCATTTCAACATCCATAGTACCACCATCAATGGCAGACTTGTTCTGACGATAGAAACGCATGAGCTGAGCAATATTATACTTAGCCTCTTCTGGCAAATAAAGTTTGGTGATATTATGAAGGTTCTCCACAGTCTCATCACCATTTTCCTCTACAGTTACCTTTACAAGGTTGTCGTAGTTGTAAATGTCGTTATTTGTGAGGTCGATGCCTGTAATCTGAGCAGGAAGAACAGAAAAGTCGAAAGTCTCACCATAGCCATTGTTGCTAAGGTTCAACTCTTTCAAATTAGGAAAAACAGAAAGCTCTTTCAAGGCTGCGGTATCAACTTGCGTGCCAGAAAGATCGAGCGAAGTGGTGCTAGTAGCCTTATCATCAAGGAGCAGCTTGCCATTCTCGTCGAATGTGTATCCCTTGCCCGCAAGAAGGGTCTTGAGCTGAGAGTTATCCACTGCCACTGTACTGTAAGAAGGCGCATCGTTGTCACTGCTGCAAGAAGCGAAGCCGAGGCAAAGAGCCAAAGCAGCGAGACCGATGAAATTCTTAAAAATTTTCATTGTTCTTTTGTACTTTTAAAATGTTTATAAATAAAATTTAATATTATCTTGAATTTGCGGCTGCAAAGGTACACATTTCTTAAAATGTGTGCAATACTCAAAAATAGTGAAATGCGACATCCTCATTTATGGGGGTATTTCTGTGTTTTTCCTTGTTTTTCATACAAAATCGTATGTTTTCTAGGTATTTTCCTTGTGCTTTTCTCAGATTTGTTGATTTATCAGATACTTAAAAGTGATGATAAAAGGCGATAATGGATAAATAAAAAGCCTTTCAGCTTGTCGGGGCTGAAAGGCTTTATTGTTTCCTGTTACTTATCATTGTAATGCTTATTGATATCAACTATTTTCAGCATATCAAGAAGCCGTATGGTGATTTTTCCATACGAATCTAAACCTCCTCGCATATTACCATATCCACACTTCGGAATATCACGATGACTTTATGAAGACGGGTGGTCTTCACTTCCGTCTTCACCACCTCACTATCGGCATAACGGTTTACCTGAGCGATGGCATTCTCACGAAGTTTCGCCACCTGCTCGTCGGTGGCATCCGACTTGCAATACTTCAGCTCCACGATGAACGAGTGCTCCATGTCGGGATAGTTCTCCAGGAGCGGACGAAGGAAGATGTCGGCATAGCCAGCCTGGTTGTCCAACTCGGAGATAGGGCGATAATACATATTCTGGCAAGTCATCGCCAGCGTGAAGCCATGCACGAACGACTCGCCCTTCTGACGGTCTCTCTGCGAAGCATACTGCTTGATGGTATCTGCGATATAGCCGAAGTAAGACTTGTAATCGCCATCATACGCCAAGTTGCTCTCCAGTTCTCCCTTCTCGTATGTATCATAGGTAAGCTGGTTCTCCTTGTAAGTGCTCAGCAAGTAAGCGTAAATCTGCTCACGCACCACCTCATTGGGAATCACAAACTTGGTCTTGCCCCGATAAGTGCCGGCTATCGTCACCATACCAAAATAGAAGAGCAAGCTAATGAAATTGTCAGGGTCGTTGATGCTCTCAGCAGGGAATCCCTTCTTCAGGGTGCCTGTAACAAAGCCTTGGGTAACCAGTCGCTGGATGATGCTGGCATCGTGGACAAACTCCTTGTCGTGACGGATGAGCATACGGAGCTTGTTATAGTCGGTACGAATGTTCTCCTCGATCATATTCTCTGGAATATCACAACCATTACTGATGTATTGATCGATAAAATAAAGTACCATTACAGAATTATACATGGTTACGCGACCATAACTCTTCAGCGCAAAGCAATAGTTGTCATAGTAAGGTTTCATTACTTTAATCAGTTCATCCACAGAATGACGGAAAGGAACAACAGACGAATAGTAGGTCAACAGCTCACGAACTTCCTCCTCCGTAAAGCCTGTCATCTCGTTAAACTCGGCACTCAATGAATAATTGGTGCCGATGTTGAAGCCACTCGTCAAATCATCCATCGTAACAGGACTTACACCTGTAACGAATACTCGCTTCAATGAATTGCTGGTAGCCGACTTCACCGCATCGAAGAAGAGGCGGAGATAACCCTCGCCATGTGTCTGCTTGCGATAATTAGTCATGTATTGTGGCTCTGCAAGAATCTTGTTGGTAAAATGGTCGTACTCGTCGATGAAAAGATAGATTTGCTGACCAGCCTTGTAACATTCGTCACAAATGTACTGCAACTGGTTTACACACCCCTCACGCTTGTTCATCTCTTCCTTTAGATTCTTCGGGAGATACTGCTGATAAACATCACAGAAAAAATTATACTTGATGTTACATGCTTCATCCAGTCCATCCTTGTAATCGTCAATACCTGCTGCAACGACAGAGAAATCCAGGCGCATCACAAGATACGAGTTGCGCTCTGGCGTAGGATGCTTGCCGATATAAAGTTCGCCGAAGAGTTGTTCAAACTGCTCTTTCTTGTTCACATCGTAGTAATTTTGGAGCATAGAGAGGGTAAGGCTCTTGCCGAATCGGCGAGGGCGAATATAGAAGAAATACTTATTGGATGCCTCCACCTCTTCTATATACTTCGTCTTATCCACATAATAACAATCATCCTTTCTTACGTCTTCGAAGTTCATCATGC
>ERZ808240.5667-NODE-5667-length-10027-cov-3.152928_pt1 | contig 10027 bp, 6 predicted proteins | sample MGYA00521084_ERZ808240 | MGnify/ENA primary metagenome ERZ808240 (study PRJEB31516, sample SAMN03275571) | gut metagenome | biome: mammalia-associated habitat; material: feces | host: Papio cynocephalus | place: Kenya | collected 2012-08-06 ... | reverse complement strand
TTGTACGAGTTAGAGTTGCTGTACACGTAGGTACCGAGCGACTGGAGCGAGCCTATGCGCGAGTTACCGTTGGCGCCATAGCTGGCCTTGAGCTTGAGCACGTTGATCCAGGGGATGTGGAAGAACTTCTCGTTGTGGATATTCCACGAGGCACCGACCGAGGCAAAGTTGGCCCAGCGCACATCGGAGCCAAACTGAGAGTTGCCGTCCTTACGGCCGTTGACGGTAAGGTAGTAGCGATGGTCGAACGAGTAGGTGGCCTGGCCCAGGACCGACACCTTGCGCCGGCGGCTGCTCGAGTTGTAGCCGTCGCGGGTGTTGGCCTGGCTCACGTCGCGTATATTGTCATTGATAAAGCCCGAGCCGGTAACATACATGGTGGTATAGTCGCGCGAGCCGGCCTCGAAGCCGGCGATGGCCGACACGGTGTGCTTGCCAAAGGTGCGGTTGAAGTTAAGGCGGTGTACGGTGGTCCAGTTGGTGATGTCGGCCGACGAGCGGCGCGAATAGCCGATAGCCTCGCCGGTAGAACTCATACCGGTCCAGTTCTTCTGAGAGCTGTAGGTCTGCTCCAGGGTGCTGGTATAGTCGTAGGCAAACTGGCCGGTATAGGTAAGGCCGTCTATGATGTCGTACTTCAGGTTGAAGTTGGTGTGTACGTACCAGCTCTTCTGGTTGTTGTCGTTCTGGTCGCGCTCGGGCACCGAGTTGCTCAGGAAGCGCTGCTTCACAAAGTGGGGGGTGCCGTCGGCGTTGAGCCCGTCGACCACCATATTATACAGGCGGTATGTGCCGTCGGCATTGTAAGGCGAGTAGATGGGCAGGAGCTCGTAGTACTCGCGTCCCAGGGCGAACAGGTCATTGTTGTTGTACGATGCCGAGAGGTCTATACCTAACTTAACGCGCTTGTGGAGCTTCAGATTAACGTTAGAGGCGAGCGACATACGCTGCTGGGTGTTGCCCTTGATGGTCTTGTCGTTCTGGTAGTACTGGCCCGACACGTAGTAGTCGGTCTTCTGGCTGCCTCCGCTCACGGCCACGTTGGTCAGGAAGGTGGTGCCGGTGCCGTAGAACACGTCGCGCCAGTCGGTATCGGTCGTAGAGTACTGGTTGAGCTCGTTGTCCTGGTAAGGGAAGGTGCGCATGTCGAGCCCGGCATTGGCATAGGCGGCCCGGGCGGCGGTAAGCCACTGCTGGGCGTTCATCACCTTGGGCGCGGTGCTCTCATCGATATGGGCTATGCCGTACTGGGTGTTCACGCTGATGCGCATCGTGCCTGCGCGGCCCTTCTTGGTGGTTACCAGGATTACGCCGTTGGCTCCGTCGGCACCATAGATAGAGGTGGCGGTGGCATCCTTGAGCACGGTTATCGAGGCGATGTCGTCGGGATTGATAAACGACAGCGGGCTCACCGTGTAGCTGGTTCCGGGCATCTGGTTGGTCTTGTCGCCGGTGTACATAGGGGTGCCGTCGATGACCCACAGGGGCTCGTTAGAGGCTGTGAGCGACGCCTCGCCACGCACGCGCACCTCGTAGCGGGTACGCGGACTGCCGGGGTCGTTGGTATTGGGGTCTATCTTGACACCGGGGATAAGTCCGTCGAGCATAACATCAAGGCGCTGCTGGGGCAAGCCCTTCAGCTGGTCGGCATTGACCTGATAGGCGCTGCCCACCAGGTCGCTGCGCTTCTGGGCAGTACCGTAGGCACCCAGCACCACCACATCCTGGAGCGAGTTGGCATCCTCCTTCATCACCACACGCAGTATGCTGCCCTTGGCAGCCAGCGTCTGGGTGGTCATGCCCACGTAGCTGAAGGTAAGTGTACGTGCGGCACCGGCCTTGAGCCTTATGGTGTATCGGCCCTCAATGTCGGTCACTGTCTTGTTTTGGGTTCCACGCTGCTGGACCGTCACGCCGGCCAGGGGGTCGCCGTTGGTGTCCAGTACGGTACCGGCCACCACATCATCGTGGGCCTGGTCCGCAGCCTTCTCCATACCTACGGGAGCCGAGGCCATGGCCGACGGCTGCACGTTGGCAAAGAGGAGGAGAAGAATAAAACTTGCTAATTTTCTCATAAACACTTTGCTTTTGGTAGTGCAAAGTTATATATTTTTAATCAATTTAACAGGTTTTTGTCGTTATTTTCACGCTTTTGGTAGTAATTAGGGCTATTTTGGCAGTTTTCTGTATTTTTATGTAAATTACGGCCATGGGAACCGAGGGGGCTGCGAGGGGAGAAAAGTAAAGAGGTAAAAAGCCCCCAAGCCCCCAAAAGGGGATGTAAAGGTATCCTTTGTATCGAAAAGTAAAACGGGGAAAGCGTAAAAAGGGAAGCCGTGGGAATGGAGGGCCCCCTCTGTGGTAACGGAGTATGCCCCCAAATTCGCGGAGACCGACTTTCACGGTTGCCGGAGCCATCATTAGAACCGTGGAGATCGGTCTTTTTGTTTCCAGCGATGACATGGGGAATTTTCTCGGTTTCTTCGATTGTTCTGGAGGCACCCTCGCAAGCAGCGCGCGCCATAGGCGCAAAAGTACAAAGCCTGGGGCAATGCCCCAGGTATAGGCCCCACACAATTAATGCGCGCTACTGGCGCAGCAGTAGCCGTAGGCGTTATCTCCATGAACACTTCTGTAGGCGGGTATGTATTTGCTTGGACAGTAGAAATAATGGATGGTATTCCTATTGAATACGCCTACGGCTACTATTATATAAACCAGGCTGCGCTTCGGCCATCCGAGCAAGATTATGGCCCTCAGCTTGCATTGTGTTGCGCTTACAGCGCGCAAATAGTTTGGTGGGTATGTTCCTGGGGCGTTGCCCCAGGCTTTGTACTTTTGCGCCTACGGCGCGCGCTGATTGCGAGAGCCACACCGTGACCATTTGCCTGGTCGCCACCACAACAATAAAAGCCAATGGGGCTTATCCGTGTATTTCCCTCGGCTTGCACTACCTTTCAAGAAGCCAGGCTGCGCCTCAACAATGCAAATCGGAAAATTCTTCGACTTTTCCTTTGCATTGTCTTCGGCTTGCACCTTTACGGCTGTGGCCGTCAAGGTAGGCGGCGCCTCGGCAATAAAAATAAATAGGATTTATTTTGTATTTCTCTCGGCTTGCACTACCTTTGTACTCAAAAGTATAAATATGTCAGACGACTTTGATATAAGAGAGGAAACCGTCTCGTCGGCCGAGAAGGAATTTGAGAACGCGCTGCGGCCCCTCAAGTTCAGCGACTTTGCCGGCCAGAAAAAGGTGGTGGAAAACCTGGAGGTGTTCGTAGAGGCGGCCAAGTACCGCGGAGAGCCTCTGGACCACACCCTGCTGCACGGCCCTCCCGGACTGGGTAAGACTACGCTGAGCAACATCATCGCCAACGAGCTGGGAGTGGGCTTTAAGATTACCAGTGGACCCGTGCTGGACAAGCCGGGCGACCTGGCGGGCATACTCACATCGCTGGAACCCAACGATGTGCTCTTCATCGACGAGATACACCGCTTGTCGCCCGTAGTGGAGGAGTATCTGTACTCCGCGATGGAAGACTACCGCATAGACATAATGATAGACAAGGGGCCGTCGGCCCGCTCCATCCAGATAGACCTCAACCCGTTTACCCTGGTGGGTGCCACCACCCGCAGCGGTCTGCTCACGGCGCCCCTGAGGGCCCGCTTCGGCATTAACCTGCACCTGGAGTACTACGGCCCCGACACCCTGCAGCGTATCATCAAGCGCTCGGCCAGCATACTGCGTGTGCCCATCGACGACGACGCTGCCGTAGAGATTAGCCGTCGGTCGCGCGGAACGCCGCGTATAGCCAACGCGCTGCTGCGAAGGGTGCGCGACTTTGCCCAGGTCAAGGGCAACGGGCGCATCACCCACGACATAGCCCAGTTTGCCCTGCGGGCGCTCAACATAGACCGCTACGGACTGGACGAGATAGACAACAAGATACTACTCACCATCATCGACAAGTTTCACGGCGGCCCCGTGGGGCTCTCTACCATAGCCACTGCCATAGGCGAGGACACGGGCACGGTAGAGGAGGTGTACGAGCCGTTCCTCATCATGGAGGGATTTGTCAAGCGTACACCGCGCGGACGCGTGGCCACCCCGCTGGCCTACGAGCACTTAGGGCGGCACCAGGGAGGCGACGGGGCGATGATGCAAGACCTGTTCGGATTATGAAGAAAGCGCTCTTTGCGGGGTCGTTCGACCCTTTTACCACCGGCCACGACTCTATCGTAAGGCGCGCGCTCACCATCTTTGACGGGGTGGTGGTAGGCGTGGCTGTCAACGGGGCCAAGCACACCATGTACACCGTCGAGGAGCGGGTAGAGGCCATACGCCGACTGTACGCGGGCGACGACCGCATAGAGGTGGTTACCTGTAGCGGACTCACGGTCGAGGCGGCACGCCAGGCAGGGGCCTCGTGTCTCATCAGGGGGGTGCGCACCCTGGCCGACTACGAGGCCGAGCGCGTCATGGCGCACTATAACCGCCGCATAGGCCACATGGAGACGCTGCTGATGTTCACCCTGCCCGAGCTGGAGGACGTGTCGTCGACAGCGGTCAAGGAACTGATGCGGCTGGGCTATCCCACAGACGAATTTATACCTCATAAAGATGATAACATATAACGTAGATGGCGTAAGGATGCCGGCCATCAGGAAACGGGCCACCAACGCATGGATAAAGGCCGTGGCGGCCACCTACAAACGTAAGGTGGGCGAGATAGGCTACATGTTTGTTAACGACGAGAAGATACTCGAGGTAAACAATGAGTATCTGGGACACAACTATTATACCGATGTCATCACCTTCGACTATGACGAGGACGACATCATCAGCGGCGACATCGTGATAAGCCTCGACACGGTGCGCAGCAACGCCGAGCTCTTCGGCAAGGCATACGACGACGAGCTACACCGCGTCATCATCCACGGCATACTGCACCTCTGCGGCATCAACGACAAGGGCCCCGGAGAGCGCGAGCTGATGGAGGCTGCCGAGAACCGGGCCCTGGCGCTCCGGGAGCAGTACGGGGCATAGGGGCAGCCACTGCCCCACCCTGCATCGCCTACCTAAGACATTACCTGAAAACCCTTTATTATGATGAAAAGACTTATTGCAACGGCTATGGCCTCGCTGGCCATGGCCGCACAGGCCCCGGCGCAGACCGCAGCCCATGGGCCACAGTGGCTGGACAAGGCCGTGTTCTACCAGATTTACCCTTCTTCGTTCAAGGACAGCGACGGCAACGGCATCGGTGACCTGCAGGGCATTATCTCTAAGCTGGACTACATCCAGTCGTTAGGGGTAAACGCGCTGTGGCTTAACCCGGTGTTCGAGTCGGGGTGGATAGACGGCGGATACGACGTGATAGACTTCTACAAGATAGACCCGCGGTTTGGCACCAACAGCGACATGGTACGGCTCACCACCGAGGCGCACAAGCGGGGCATCAAGGTGTGTCTGGACCTCGTGGCCGGGCACACGTCGGACCGCTGCGAGTGGTTCCGCCAGTCGGGCACGGCCGACCGCAACAGCCGTTACAGCGACTACTACATCTGGCTGGACAGCATCTCGCCTCGCGAGCAGGAGCTGATACGCCAGCGCCACGCCTCGGCTCACCCCAGCTCCGACGGCCGCGGCCAGTACGTGGAGAGCCCTTATCCGCGGGCACGCTACTACATGAAGAATTTTTACGAGAGTCAGCCTGCGCTCAACTACGGATATGCGCACCCTGACCCGCGGCATCCCTGGGAACAGCCCGTAACGGCCCCGGGGCCACAGGCGGTACGCCGCGAGATGCGCAACGTGATGGCCTTCTGGTTCGACAAGGGCATTGACGGCTTCAGGGTCGACATGGCGTCGTCGCTGGTCAAGAACGACAACGACCGCAGCGCCATCCTGGCGCTCTGGCAGGAGATGAGGCGGTGGAAAGACCAGCACTACCCCGAGTGTGTACTCATCTCGGAGTGGGGCAACCCCATGCTCTCCATCCCCGCTGGCTTCAACATCGACTTCCTGCTCCATTTCAACCGCCCGGGCTATCCCTCGCTCTTCTTTGACAAGGGCACGCCTTACGGAGAGCGCTCCAAGTTCGAGTACAGCTACTTCAACCGCACGGGAAAGGGCCAGATAGCCGAGTTTATCGACAACTTTACGCCCTGTTACAACTGCGCGCGGTCGGCTAACGCCTTCATAGCCATCCCAACGGCCAACCACGACTTCCAGCGACCCAACGTGGGCACGCGCAACACGGTAGACCAGCTCAAGGTGGCCATGACCTTCTTCCTGACCATGCCCACTATACCTTTTATATATTACGGCGACGAGATAGGGATGAGGTTTATACCCGACGCGCCCAACGTGGAGGGTGCCAACGAGCGCGCGGGAACGCGCACGCCCATGCAGTGGGAGCCCGGAGCCACCGCGGGCTTCTCTACGTGTACGCCCGACAAGCTGTATTTGCCCGTGAGCACCGACGGGGGCCGCATTACGGTGGCCGCCGAGGAGAAGGACCGCGCATCGATGCTCCACTTCGTGCGCGCGCTCATCAGCCTGCGCCAGCAGACGCCTGCCTTAGGCAACACGGCGGCCTGGGCACTGCTGAGCGACAAGGACAAGCCTTACCCCATGGTCTACCAGCGCAGCCTGGACGGCCAGGTGTATGTGGTGGCCCTCAACCCGTCTGAGGCAGCCGTCAAGGCCACCATACCCGCACAGAGGGGCAGGGCCAAGGCCGTCATGGTGAGCGGCAAGGCTCGATATACCTGTAAGGCTACCACAGATGTACTAATCTTAAGCCCTTTCTCTGCTGCTGTATTCTATATTAAACGGTAAAATTATACCATCAGTGAGTAATATCGCAATATTTTTATCCAATTATAATTACTAATAAGAAACTTTTTTTATTCTTTTTACACTTAGCTACTTCCTATATACCAATAAGCAATTAATCGCGTATATAAGAAGTAGCTACTTAACCAACATATTTCACCACTATTCGTATCCTTATTATTTATTAACAATAAAAATGAGACGTTGCCAATTTTTATCTTTACTTTTGTAAAAGTTACTATCATCATCTTAATCATGCAAAAAAACTTAAAGTTCTCTTTTATATTATTTGTTTGTTGTGCAGTATCCATTAGCTGTTCTAAGTCGGCAACTTCCCCTAAAGCACAGCTCAGAAAGAATAATTTAGTTTCTTATTTGTCTGTTCAAGATTCTATTATTTCTTTTGGGAATATAAGTCAAGCAAAGAAACATATAAAATGTATGTTCAAATTAAGAAATGATGGAAATAATAATATTAGCATAAATAAAATTGACGTATCTTGTGGATGTCTAAAGCCATCGCTTTCCTCAATAGTCATAAGACCTCAAAAAGAAGAAATCTTAACCATAGATGTAGATATCACGAAACAATGTGTGCATAAAACTTAATGTAATCATGAAACATATAACAAAGTTCTTGTTACTTGCTGTGATAGTGGTCATTTCTGCTTGCCGTTCTTCACAACAGATTTCTAATCAGCCACGTGACAAGCAGCAGTGGCTTAGTGAAAATGAGAAATATATACAACGGATGTCTCGACAGGACTATTGTAAGCTGGATCGCCAACATCAACTATGGGCATGGCCCGTACTTAGCCCAAAACAACGACGACAATTCTGGCTGGAAAAGATAGAAGAAGTCCAAAAATCGTTCACATGGACAGAAGAAGAGTCCGCACATATCCGCTCTCTCAGCGAATTTATTAATACACACAAGGATCTTTTTGATTTTAACGCCAAGGGTTATGAAAAGACACATAAAGAGTATTCCGAGTTCTTTACATGGTGGCATCAAAAGGGTGAAGAACTGGGATGGAGTAAAAGACTCATGCAAGGCATGGTTGAAAGCCTTAATCGGCTGGTCGACAAAGATGGCTTACGCGATGGTGGCTATTGTACTAAAGAATAATGACACCTAATTCCAATTCAACAAACAAGTTTACCGCGGTGGTGTACCGCATAGGATAATCAGTAAGGATTGCTATACATGGGGGAGCCAGGCGCGTCAGTCGCCAGGCTCTTCTTTTTCGTCCTCGTCGCACCTGTCCTGCAGATGGGCACGGTACTCTGAGGGCGACATGCCCAGCGTGTCGCTGAACACACGGTAGAAGGTCTGCGCCGAGGCCATGCCACACTCGCGGCCGATGGCCTCGACGGTATATTCGGGATGTGTTCTGAAGAGGCTGACGGCCTCGTCTATGCGCAGGTTGTTGATATAGGTCCTGAACGAGGTGCCCACGTAGGTCTTGAACAGTTGGGCAAACTTGTTCTTGGGCACGTAGACCTCGCTGATGACATCGGCGCGCGTAAGGTTGGGGTTGAGGTACATCTTCTTCTCCACGATGGTCAGCATGATGGTGGCCAGCAGCCGCTCGTCGGCCGATATGCCCGGACGGCTGGCCCAGGTCCTGATACTGGGCGCATCGGCGGGCAGGCGGATGTCGACCCCCACGGTAGAGCCATACACGATGTGGCGTATGCGGTTAAGACGGTTTATGACGGCCACCTGGGCGCGGTAGGCGCGGCGCACCTTGAGTACATAGTAGCCCACCAGATAGGCCAGGACCAGGGCCACCAACAGCACGGCAGCCAGGATGGCTATAAAGCAGGCCGGCGACAGGCTGACCGAGTACCAGGGGGTGGCCAGGGTTACATGGGCCAGCGTGTCGGGGGCCGCGTCGTGGCTAAAGTCGGCCTGGCGCTTGCGAACCGAACGGCTGGACAGGCTGTCGCGTATCAGCATGATGCGGGTGGCCACTCCTGTGGCCTCCCTATAGCGCCGCAGCTGGCGCAGACACTCAAACTGTGGGTGCAGGAAGTGGGTTACGAAGAGCGCGTGTATGGTGTCGTGGGTACACTTGTACACACTCTCGCCGTCGCGGAAACTTGTCAGCGCGCTGGCATAGCGCCCCTGCTTCATATAGCGGTAACCCTGGATACAGTCTATACAGCACGACTCGGCCTCATCGGTACCCGCCGCCCAGGTACCTTCCGGGGCGCTGGCCGGCGAGGCTCCCTCCGCCACGGGACAGGAGAGCACAAGCAGGGTGGCCGCCACCACGAGGGTGCGGGCCGCACATAGTAACTGGCCGGCCATTAAGGGTATTCGTATCAGGGTCTCTTTCATTCTGCCACAAAAGTACGCAAAAAAAATCGCTCCAACGGGTTAATTTGTGTTTTTCTTCGGTCGCACCGTCGTTATAGTGCCACACATAGGGACAAAAAAAAGGTAACCACATATCACATGCAGCTACCATAATACCCTTATATCGAATTTTATGAAGTGAAACTATTAAGGATGTTATAACTCCCAGCCAGACCACTGTCCGCTATGTTATTTTAAGTACTGCAAAATTACAACTCACGGCACGAAAAACCGACACGAAAAAGGCACTTGGCGTATCAGATATTCATCTCAGCACGATTTTTAGGGGTCAATATGACTAAAACGACAGCAAATATCACTTTTGTCATATCAAAAATGGATTTTGAGCTATTTTTTGACCTACGAGAAAGCGCCCTTTGCCATACCGGAAAGGCCCCATGAGCCATAAGAAGACCGCCCGTAGCGCCGTCCGGGGGCTGTGCTTAGACCCAGCGGATGCCAGACGGGGGGTGTCAGTGTGCTTGCTCCATGAATGGTGGCGGCTCCCATTGTAGCCGCCACCATGGCATAAGCTGCCAAAAACCTTTACACCCGACTGTATATTTATGCAAGACAAGCGGCGATTATGTATAAATATACAGCCGTAACGCCCGTTTTCCGGGGCGCAAATTCTGGAAAAACTCATCAAACCAGGACGATTTTCGGGGTCATCGGGGGCGTTTGGGGGCATAGCGAGGGGTGCGAAAGTAACAGCATTTTACAAAACAGGGGTGTTTTCCGTCTCTCGCGCCGCTATTTTCGGCTCTTTCGGGGATGGTTTTCTGGGGCGCCAAGATGGTCATTTTTTTGCTCGCGATGGT
>ERZ808240.5664-NODE-5664-length-10035-cov-4.384168_pt1 | contig 10035 bp, 8 predicted proteins | sample MGYA00521084_ERZ808240 | MGnify/ENA primary metagenome ERZ808240 (study PRJEB31516, sample SAMN03275571) | gut metagenome | biome: mammalia-associated habitat; material: feces | host: Papio cynocephalus | place: Kenya | collected 2012-08-06 ... | reverse complement strand
GTAACCCACCTAGCATTGCTAGGAGTCGAAAACGTGGGGAACGGCGCTTTGGGATTGTTTGTTCTGATTGAATTTATTTAGTTGTGAGCTATAAGTTGGCTTGCAACTTTTTTTATTTTGGTAATATTAACAGTCTTTTTAACATATATATTATGATGTACAAGACAGTAGAACTTGTTATCAACATGAAAGGTATATTTTCTGAAATGGTAAAGACTGTAGTTGTAAGAAAAAGGAATATTTTAGTATATGGCATTATAGTAGTTGTACTAGCTGTATTGTCAGTTGTTATAAGAACATATCTTATGGATAATAGCAGATCCGAATACATAACATACGCATTTGCAGCAAGAATGATTGCATATGCACAAGTTGATGACTGTGACAGCTTTGTAAAAGATGCAGAGTGGTATAGCCCTTATATGGAATATGTGAACATGAATGAGTATATGAATGCCGCTAATCCTAACGACTATGTAAAGTATAAAGACATAAGTGTACTTGCTTCAAGGTTAAATGCACCGGATGACTGTCTTAAGCTGTGTGGAATAGATTCGTATAAAGCTATCGAATACGATAACAGAATAGTGAAAAGGGATATATTTATAAAATGCTTTAATAATCTTTGCAGGTATTTTAAATATGGCAGTGAAATTAAAATAAAAGAACTGGGTATAGCAGGTCTTCCTAAAGATACGTTGAATGAAGAATGGATGGTGTATACAACAGAAGGAAGTTATATATATGATGGAATTATAATCAATCCATATATAGATACAACGATAGAAGCAATAACAAGGGCAGATCGTCTTTTGTGCGTGGTGGATAAGAAGTCTGATGATGTATGGTATGCCAATGTGCTGCTTAAATCATATGAGGATGGTTATGTAAATGTCAACATATATGGCATTACAAGAAGATATAAAGTGCGAAAGGTAGATGGATTCGTTGAAAATAGTCTTGCCAATATTTATATAAGTGCAGGCAAACTTAAAGAAATCGATATTAAAAGTGATGTTATAAGTGGAAAAGTTCTTTCTGCTAATGAGACATTTATCGAAATAGAAGGATATGGAAAGATACCGGTTGATGATAATTTTATGATATATGATGTTACAGATGGAGATAAAATAAGTGGCTATGATTCGGTTATTGTTGGCTATTCACTTGAGGATTTTGTTGTGGCACAAGGAAAAATATGTGGAGCTGTGAAGGGAAGAAAGCTTGTACAGACTAATATAAGGGTTATGCTAAAGACAACTGGCTATAAGCAGCTTTTTCATGACAGTGTGGAAGTGGATTCTGATGTAACTATTCATATGTTATATAACGATACTATAACAGATGTATGGCCAGGTGAGCATCTTGTTATAGATAAATCGGACGAAAGACTAAAGTCTGGAAGAATTAAACTGTATACAGACAATGGAAGCATACGTATAGATTCAATAAAAAGAGGACAGGGGTATCCATGGTATGAAGGCCAGATAGAACTTGCGTTATATGATGATGGAATAGCTGTAGTTAATGAGGTTGACATAGAGGAGTATCTTAAGTATGTTGTTCCAAGTGAAATGCCTGTATCATATGGCGTGAATGCACTTAAATGCCAGGCGGTATGTGCAAGAAGTTATGCGTATACACAGCTTGAGAATAACTATTATGGCGAGTACGGAGCACACGTTGATGATAGTGTTTCGTTTCAGGTATACAATAATACCAACAGAAATAATGATGCAGATATTGCAGTAGATCAGACGAGAGGAAAAGCTGTGTACTATAATGGAGAGATAGTCAAGACATATTATTATTCGACATCATGTGGATACTCAACAGATGTATGTGCATGGGGGAGTGATGATGAGGGCTATCCTATGTATGGTTCTACACATATAAGCAGAATTGTTTCTGATATTGATATGAGAGATGACACATGTTTTGAACAATATATAACAGAAGTACATAATGATGATTATGACAGTGAATTTCCCCTTTACAGGTGGAATACAACTATAAGCATAAAGGATATATCAGACAATATTAATTCCAAGCTTGCTTATGCATCCGCCAGATCTAATGTATACACTTACGATCAGAATGGAAACAAAGAGCATGCCAATGTGAGCAATGTCGGAAAAGTTCAATCTTTGGATGTTATTAAAAGAGGTTGTGGAGGGGTAGCAAGTGAGATTTTAGTTAGGGGTAGTGATTCGGAATGTGTGATTGCAGGTGAAAATACAATAAGAACAGTATTAGGAAGTAATAAGTTTGTTATAAATACACAGTCTGGTGAAACACATTATGATATACTGCCCAGTGCATTTATAACAGTAAAGCCAGTGTATAGTGAAAATGACGATAAATATGTAACAGCATATAAGATAAATGGCGGTGGTTATGGACATGGAATAGGAATGAGCCAGAATGCAGTAAGAAAAATGTCAGAAACTATGGATTATGAAGATATTCTCAAGGTGTTTTATAAAAATGTCCAGATAAAGAGTGTTACCTCCTCATAAATAAAAGAGCTGCATACCTCTTAATAAATAAAGAATGCAGAACATAAATGAAATGCAAAATATAGAATATTAAAAAATATAACAGGACTGCCCGGTCAATAATGATTATATAATACATGTATGCATAAAATGATAATGGCGTTATTATTGATGTGTATTATAGTGCATTCTTAACAGGGTAGTCCTGTTTGACGTTTTCATATTTTCTTGTCAATGTGATTTTTAATATTTTATCGATTTTTATCGATTCAGTTTTATTATGATTTATTTTCATTGCCAGCAGTTCTTTTTTTATTAGTTATAAGAAACGGCTGGAATATATTTTTTTCTATAAGTGTGTTAAACTCAGCACCAAAGAATAGAATTATTATGCATATATACATCCAGACAAGAAGAAGCATGAAAGTTGTAAGACTTCCATACGTATATGAATAATTGGCTATATAAGTAATGTATAATGAATACAATTCTGAGAATAAAAACCAGCCAATGCTTGCAATGAATGCGCCTGGGATCTCTTCTATAAGATGTTTTTTCTTATTAGGTATAAATGTATACATAACTGTAAAAAATAAAGTCAGCAGCGCCGGAACTAAAAACAGCCTGTTTGAAAAAATCGTGTCAAGGAGTGCTAACCTTCCTCCAAAGTTGGCAAGACGATCCTGTAGAAACTTAAGCAGGTGTTCACCAAATACTATGATTAAGAGGCTTGCAGATATTGATAATAAAAGTATAAGTGCATAAAGACTTGAAAATACACGCTGGATAAACCAGCTTCTGTTTGATTCACAGTCATTTATCTTGTTTAAGCATACCTTTATAGTCATAAAGCCTTTTCCAGCAGACCATAAAAGACCAATAGCTGTTAAAGAAAGTAATGTGACAGAAGAAGAACTTTCAATATCGCCAAATATACTTACCAGTATAGGATGGAATTCCTGTGGCATTATGTTTTCAAGCAGACTTAAAAGGTCAGCAGAAGTAACGGGAAAATAATGTATTATGTTAATAAGCGCTATTATGAAGGGCATAAAGCTAAGTAGAAGATAGTAACATGTCTGTGCTGCATAAGCTGCTATCTTGTCTTCATTTATTTTTTTAGATACTTCCTGAAATGTAAATATTATTCTTGCAAGCTTCATATATACTCCTGTTTCTATATTGTTATGACATTATATGTTATTTTTGGCAAATTATCAATAAGACGTGTAATAACTTGCATTTATATCTTGTTTTATGTAAAATGTATAAGTTAAAGATAAGAAAGGTATGGTTGTTTGTAATGGGGATTAGCGTTAAATTACAGGCGTTTGAAGGTCCGCTGGATCTTTTATTACATCTTATAGATAAGAATAAAGTTAATATATATGACATTCCTATTGCTGATATTACAGAGCAGTATATGGAATATGTAAGAAAGATGCAGGAAGAGGATCTTGATATAGTAAGCGAATTCCTTGTTATGGCAGCAACATTACTTGATATAAAATGCAGGATGCTACTTCCTAAAGAAGTGGATGAGGATGGTAATGAAGAGGATCCAAGGGCAGAACTTGTTGAACAGTTATTGCAGTACAAGTTGTTTAAGGCAATGGCGGAGGAACTGAAAGGGCAGCAGATTGATGCAGCCAAGTCGTATTATAGAAAGCCTGATATCCCCAAAGAGGTAAGTGGATATACACCACCACTTGATCTTAATGAGGTAATCGGTGATATGAATCTTCTTAAGCTCAATGCGATATTTGCAGACGTTATGAAAAGAAAAGAGGATAAGGTTGATCCTGTAAGAAGCAAGTTCGGAAAGATAGAAAAAGAAGAGGTTACCATGTCAGAAAAGCTTGTTGACATAAAGGCTTTTATGATGGAGCATAAGAGTTTCAGTTTCAGGGAGCTTCTTATGAAAGGAGCTTCTAAGGTCGCAGTTATAGTGACATTTCTTGTTATACTTGAACTTATGAAAACTGGATTTATAACAGTAAGACAAGAGGGAACCTGTGAAGAAATATATATAGATGTAGTTGGCAATCCTGAATTGATTGAGGATATATCTGAAGATTAGTATATAGCTGATTGACAGTATGTTTGTGGATAAGACGATTATGTTATTATGCGTAGAATATTCGCAGAAATGAGGATTATTATGAATATAAAACAAACAGAGGCGGCTATAGAGGCCATACTTTTTACGATGGGTGAATCGGTAGAGGCAGAAAAGATTGCGGCTGCAATAGACCACGATGTTGATACTACTGTTAAAATAATCCATAATATGATGGATTATTATGAGGATGAAGGAAGAGGAATCAAGATAATAGAACTTGAAGGCAGTTTTCAGATGTGTACTAAACAGGAATATTACGACACACTTATAAAGGTATGCAGTCAGCCCAAAAAGTACACTTTATCAGATGCAGCGCTTGAAACATTATCGATAATAGCGTATAAACAGCCTATTACCAAGCTGGAAATAGAAAAAATAAGAGGCGTTAATTCTGACAGGGCAGTTAATAAGCTTATAGAGTTAGGTCTGGTTAAAGAGGTTGGAAGGCTTGATGCACCTGGACGACCTATGCTTTTTGGAACTACAAAAGAGTTCTTAAGAACGTTTGGTGTACAGTCTATAGATGAGCTTCCGGTAATAAGTGAGGATATGATTGAGCAGTATAAAGAGGAAGCTGAATATGAGATATCAAGTGAGATAAAGGCTGGAGAAGATGCAGATGACGGACAGCTTACACTGGATATATGATTGATTGGTATATTACCTGTATATCAGAGTTTATATGATATAAGCCTGTATGATACAGAAATAGTAATTATCAGGTGAGAATACGAATCTAGAACATAATATGTTTTTAATATAGCACAGTTTATAAAGATGGAGGTATCAGAACATTATGGAAAGATTAAATGCATGGAATAAGTATGATGAAGACATGAAAAAGAAAGTGTTTGATTTTGCAGACGAATATAGAAAGTTCATATCTTTATGTAAAACAGAAAGAGAATGTGTTGAGGAAGGAGTACGTATATTAGAGGCAGCCGGTTATAAGAATCTTAAAAGTATAATTGCTGATGATAGAAAGTTAAAGGCTGGAGATAAGGTATATGCTGTTAATATGAACAAAGCACTGGTTGCTTTTAACATAGGTGAAGATTCAATAGAGTCAGGAATGAATATTCTTGGAGCACATATTGATTCTCCAAGGCTTGATATAAAGCAGAATCCTTTATATGAGGAAACTGGCCTTGTGCTTCTTGATACACATTATTATGGTGGAATTAAGAAATATCAGTGGGTTGCTACACCACTTGCACTTCATGGTGTGGTTGCTCTTAAAGATGGAACTACAGTTAAGGTTGTTATAGGCGAAGATATGAATGATACTGTAGTGGGAATATCAGATCTTCTTATTCATCTTGCATCAGAACAGATGGACAAGAAGGCTGCTAAAGTTGTTGAGGGTGAGGCACTTGATATACTTGTTGGTAGTATGCCTGCTAAACATAATAAGACAGATGAATCGTCTGCTTCTGATAAGAAAGCTTCAGATAAGGATGCTGTAAAAGAGAATATACTTGCCATACTAAAAGATAAGTATGGAATTGAAGAGGAAGATTTTCTGTCAGCCGAATTAGAAGCGGTTCCAGCTGGTCCTGCCAGGGATTATGGCATAGACAGAAGTATGATAATAGGCTATGGACATGATGACAGAGTATGTGCATATCCATCACTTATCGCACTTGTTAATTCTGCAAGTACCAAAAGAACAGGAGTATGCATACTTGTTGATAAAGAGGAAATCGGTAGTGTAGGTGCTACAGGTATGCAGTCGAGATTCTTTGAAAATATGGTTGCAGAGGTTATGGATAGATGTGGTGAATATAGTGAACTTAAGTTAAGAAGGGCACTTGCTAATTCTTATATGTTATCATCAGATGTAAGTGCCGCATATGACCCTAATTACGCTTCAGTGTTTGAAAAGAAGAATGCAGCGTATTTTGGCAAAGGTATGGTATTTAATAAGTACACGGGAGCAAGAGGAAAGAGCGGTTCTAACGATGCCTCAGCAGAATTTGTTGGAAAATTAAGAAAAATCATGGATGATGCAGATGTTGCATTCCAGACAGCGGAACTTGGAAAGGTAGATATTGGTGGCGGTGGAACTATCGCATATATACTTGCCAATCTTGATATGAATGTTATAGACAGTGGTATTGCTGTTCAGAATATGCACGCGCCATATGAGGTTATAAGTAAGGCGGATCTTTATGAAACATTAAACGGCTATGAGGCATTTCTTAAGAATGCATAATCTTTATATGATTTATATTGAATAACGTTGTAAAAATGTGTACAAGCATATAAAATATATAAAAAGTATTAAGAAACCGTTATTAAAATAACATTAATAATGAGTTCTGGTAAAAATGAATAAGCAGGACGTAAAAAAGATAATAAAAAGAAAGGTGTTATACGGATGAAGTGGAACAGATATTCTATTAAAACAACAACAGCTGCCGTTGATCTTATCAGCAGTGCACTTGATGATATAGGAATTGAGGGAATAGAGATTCAGGATAATGTACAGCTTACGCAGGAAGAAGCAAAGACAATGTTTGTGGATTTTATCCCTGAGCTTCCACCTGATGATGGAACAGCAGTTGTTAATTTCTATATAGATTCAGATGAAGATGATGGAACACTAGTTAAAAAGGCAGAGCAGGAAATAGAAGATCTTCGTATGTTTGTTGATATAGGTGAGGGTACTATCACAAGATCAGAAACAGAGGACAAGGATTGGATTAATAACTGGAAGCAGTACTGGCATACATTTACTATAGGCAACCTGTATATTAAGCCAACATGGGAAGAAGTCACAGAAGATATGAAGGGGCATCCAATCCTTAGTATTGATCCTGGTACAGCTTTTGGAACGGGTTCGCATGAGACAACAAGAATGGTTATAAAACAGCTTGAAAAGTATGTAAAACCAGGAGATAATGTCCTTGATGTAGGATGTGGAAGCGGAATCTTATCAGTTGTTGCCATAAAATATGGTGCGGCACATGCGTTTGGAACAGATCTTGATCCTAATGCAATTATTGCATCACATGAGAACTCAGAACAGAATAATATTACATCTGAACAGTTTGAAGTAATAGAGGGTAATATTATAGATGATAAGTCGGTTAAGGATGCATGCGGGTATGAGTGTTATGATATAGTATGTGCGAATATTCTTGCAGATGTGTTAGAGCCACTTTCTGTTAATATACATGAACATATGAAGCATGGTGCTTATTTTATAACATCAGGTATAATCAACACTAAAGAGGATGAGGTTGTAGAAAGCTTTAAAAAGAATCCTAAACTTGAAATAGTTGAGATAAATCATGATGGAGAATGGGTTAATGTAACTGCAAGACGCAGATAAAAGAATGTTGTAAAAGAGAATTGAGGATTGTTATGTATCATTTTTTTGCAGAACATGAAAATATATCGGATGATTATATAGACATACGTGGTGGTGACGTTAATCATATAAAGAATGTTATAAGGCTTAAGACGGGAGATGAAGTGCTTATAAGCAGTGGAGATAATTATGATTACATCTGCACTATAGAACAGATAACAGATGATGTTGTGACAACAAGAATCGTTGAAACAAGACAGAAAACAAACGAACTGCCTGTTAAAGTGTATCTTTTCCAGGGACTCCCAAAAGCTGATAAGATGGAACTTATAATCCAGAAAATGGTTGAACTTGGAGCATATGAGATAGTTCCTGTTTCTATGAAAAGAAGTGTTGTAAAGCTTGATGCTAAGAAGGCAAAGTCAAAGACTGCAAGATGGAACGCTATATCTGAAAGTGCGGCAAAGCAGAGTAAAAGAAGTATAATACCACATGTATCAGATGTTGTTGATTTTAAACATGCATTAGAGATAGCAAAACAGCTGGATGTCCTTCTTTTGCCATATGAGTGTGCAGAAGGTATGGATTATACACGTAAGGTTGTATCATCTATAAGAACAGGACAGAAAGTTGGTATATTCATAGGTCCCGAGGGTGGATTTGACGGAGATGAACTTAAAATTGCCAAAGAGGCAGGATGTGATGTAATAACACTTGGTAAAAGAATATTAAGAACAGAAACAGCAGGAATGATGTTGATGTCAGTTATTATGTATAATATGGAAGATTAATAATAGATTAGAAATGGAGAAAAAATGCAGGCATATCTTGATAATTCAGCTACAACAAAGTGCGCACCTGAGGTTGTTGATGTGTGCGTGAAAGTTATGCAGGAGGATTATGGTAATCCTTCATCAAAGCATATGAAGGGTGTTGAAGCTGAAAAATATATAAAAGATGCTAAAGAGACTATAGCAAAGACTTTAAAATGTCAGGAAAAAGAGATACTCTTTACATCGGGTGGAACAGAGTCTAATAATATGGCAATAATAGGAACTGCCATGGCCAATAAAAGAAAAGGCAATCATGTAATTGTGTCAGCGGTTGAACATTCATCAGTAAAGGAGCCTTTTAATTTCCTTGAGGAACATGGATTCAGAGTTACTTACCTGAAGGTAGACAGCAGGGGGATTGTTGATCTTGATGAATTAAAAAATGCACTCGATGATGAAACTATTCTTGTATCGGTTATGTATACTAACAATGAGATAGGCGCTGTTGAACCTATTGAAGAAATCGGACATATAGTTAAGAATTATAATCCTGATATTGTATTTCATGTTGATGCTATACAGGCATATGGCAAGTTTAAGATAATACCTAAGAAACTTGGAATAGATCTGCTTTCGGTAAGTGGACATAAGATTCATGGACCTAAGGGAAGTGGATTTTTATATATAAAGGATAAGACAAGAATCAAGCCTATAATATATGGCGGCGGACAGCAGAAGGGTATGCGGTCAGGTACAGAGAATGTGCCAGCAATAGCAGGTCTTTCAGAAGCAGTAAAGCTTATATATAACGATGGATTTGATGCGAAGATTGACAGATTGTACGAGCTTAAGGATTATTTTATATCACAGGTTGAACAGCTTGACGATGTACAGGTGAACTCTTTAAAAGGACGTGAAAGTGCACCGCAGATTGTAAGTGTAAGTTTCAGGGGAGTAAGAGCAGAGGTGTTGCTGCATGCGCTTGAGGATAAGCAGATATATGTATCATCAGGTTCTGCATGTTCGTCCAACAAACCTGGACTTAGTAACACACTTGTTGCTATAGGTCTTGATAAAGATTTGTTAGACAGTACTATCAGATTCAGTTTCTGTTATGATACAACAAAGGAAGAACTCGATTATACGATAGCAGCACTTAAGGAGTTACTTCCAGTATTAAGAAAGTATACAAGACATTAATTATGAATAATATTAATGATGTGAGTGTCAAAAGTGAATTTTGCCACTTACTGATGTATCAGGATTGCTATTATGCAATTCACGCAATCCTTAAACACCTCAAACTTTCATAAAATGCCGTATTCA
>ERZ808240.5663-NODE-5663-length-10038-cov-13.688971_pt1 | contig 10038 bp, 8 predicted proteins | sample MGYA00521084_ERZ808240 | MGnify/ENA primary metagenome ERZ808240 (study PRJEB31516, sample SAMN03275571) | gut metagenome | biome: mammalia-associated habitat; material: feces | host: Papio cynocephalus | place: Kenya | collected 2012-08-06 ... | reverse complement strand
CATAATCAAAAACGGCATCCCTTACAGGACACCGTTTCTCTTTTGATTTTGTAATTTAGTAGAATACATGATTACCGATCACGATTCCGTCACGACCGTTGTTACGTCTGAAGTGTGTCATATCTCCTACATTGGATACACCGGAGATGGCTTCTTCCGCTGCCTTGATGCAGCTTGCGTTAATCTTGCCGGATTCGTATACGGTATTTACCTTACCGTTTAATGCCGGAGTAAACTGTCCGGATGCATAGATAACACCGTGAATACTGTTGGGATAAGCACCGCTTCGTACACGGTTCATAACAACAGCACCTACTGCCAGCTGACCTTCGTAGCTTTCACATCCTGCTTCGCACTGGATCAGCGCTGCCAGCAGCTGTGTGGTATCCGCATCGGTGGTGTACTCTCCATAGTTCACATGGCGCTTTGCTTCACGCTCTGCGGCTTCTCTTGCCTTAATCTCCTCTAAGGTCTCACCGGAGTCGATCTGGAAATCCAGCGTTACATATTCAGCGGACACATAGCCGTCCGTACCTTCATAGTCAATGCAGACCCATTCGGGATTGCTGCTGTCCATGACATCTACGATGTCACCCTTGGGAAGCAGTCCCAACACTCCTGCATCCTGGCTGGCTTCTGTTCTCACACGGAGGGTCTCCGTGTTGATCTGTGCGATCATTCGTCCCACATCATTTGCCAGTGCTTTGGCATCATCACCGAACAGAAGGTATTCATCCTTCGCCCAGCCGATCAGTGTTCCGGACTGGATCTTGGTCCATCCGTCCTTACGCTCTAAGACCGTGCCTCCGCAGTCCTTGTACAGCTTGCCAACCTTGGAAGCTTCCTCGCTGGCATCGCTTCGTACATTCACGGCATCTCTTACATTCGCCATGACCAGTCCGGAAGTGATCTCTTCCTCCGCCGGGAAGGTCAGGTTCAGTTCCTTCACTGTGGCATTGATTACTTCGGCACTGTTTTTGGAACCGGGATCTAAGATCGATGCAATACCGCCGTTCAGATCATTTACATAGTTTTTTGTATTGCCCGCCTGCGCGGTCATGCTCATTTGCATGCTCAGGAAGAGAGTACAGAGCAGTCCTACGCATACAACCGGCATTCTTCTGCTTTTTGTCATCTTGATACACGCCTTTCCCGCAGGAAAATTCCCCGGATGGGGTGGTATACCTGCGGATCTACCAGTGAATAGTATATGATGTATTTCTTAATATTTTCACCGGTTTGTTACAAAAATGTTAAATTTGTTACGCGGAATATCATAGCAGATGACAAAATTTTTGTCAAGTTTTGGGATTTTCCCCGATTTTTGAACGTTTTACATCGATTTTGACTTCTCGATGCAGACGTCCATGGCGTCCATCACAGCGGCACGCATTCCCTTCTCCTCCAGTACTTTGACTGCCTGGATCGTGGTGCCTCCGGGAGAACATACCATATCCTTCAGTTCTCCGGGATGTTTTCCGGTCTCCAGTACCATTTTGGCGCTTCCGAGCACGGACTGCGCTGCGAATTCATAGGCCTGTTTTCGGGGCATTCCGGCTGCGACAGCCTCATCCGCCATAGCCTCAATGAACATGAATACATACGCGGGCGAACTTCCGCTGACACCTACGACCACATCCATCAGTCTCTCAGGCACGACACTGGCGATGCCAAAGGAACGAAGCAGAGCAAGCACCTGCTCCAGGTCTTCCTCCGTGACATTCTCCCCGGTGCAGACACCGGTACAGCCTTCCAGTACCAGGGCGGGCGTATTGGGCATGCAGCGGACCAGCTTCAGCTCCGGTCTTCCGAAGGCATCCTTCAGATACTGTAGATTCCTGCCCGCTGCGATGCTGACGATCAGAGTATCGGTCTTCACAGCATCCTTAATCTCGGCAATCACTTCCGGGAAAAAGGTGGGCTTTACGGCCAGGAACAGGACGTCCGCCTGAGCAGCTACTGTTTTGTTATCAATTGATGTATTAATATTAAATTTCGTTTTAACTTTTTCTGCGGTTGTTTCTGTCTTAGAGGACCCGATGATGTCCTCCGGCTTCGCAATGCCCTTCTGCAGCATGCCGCCGATCATTGCCGTTGCCATATTTCCCAGTCCGATAAATCCAATCTTCATAATGCACCGTCCTCCTGTTCTGTGTTTCTACTTAATATTATGTAAACTATTCAGAGCCATGTAAATATTATCGAATGAGTGTCGAATGCTTGCATTCGTAAGAACATTTGATAATATGATGCCAGGTTCAAAAGGTCTAAACCCACATGAGCTTGCTCATAGGTGGGTCAAAGTCCTTAGGACCCGCCCCGATATGAGCATAAAATAGGCGAATAGAGGGTAGGGTGCTATGTGCCAGTGGCACATGTCTAGCACGGACCGTAGCGGAGCGGAGAAGTGGGCGTGCATAGCACGGAACAATCCGTAGGCATCAAAGTCGGGGGCTTTTGACCCCGACATCATAATATTAATAGGGCGAATGAGGTTCTGAATAGTTACAATCACAGGCTGCGCTGTCTGTGGGCTTCGTACATCAAAAGTGCCGCAGCAATCGAAGCATTCAGGGATTCCACCTTCCCCTCCATGGGGATCTTGAGGTACTGCCCCGCCTGGTCGGAGATCTCCCTGGACAACCCGTTTCCCTCGTTGCCAATGAGGAATGCGGTGGGCTCCCGGAAGGAAAAGCTGTCATAATATTCCTTGCCTTTCAGGTGTGCTGCGTAGGTACGGATCCCTTTTTCATGCATCTGCGTAAGTACCGGGGATAACTCCGGCACATACACGAAAGGTACCCGGAAGATGGAACCCATGGTAGCACGGATAGTCTTTGGATTGAAGATATCCACGGTCTGGCTGTTCATAATAACACCCGTTATCCCTGCCCCTTCTCCGGTACGGATCATGGTTCCCAGGTTCCCGGGGTCCTGTAAATTCTCCAAAATCAAAAATAACGGATCCGGTTGCTCCAGAAGCTGTCCCAGATCATAGGATGGCTGCTCCAGCACCGTGAGGATTCCCTGGGGAGTCTGAGTATCTGCCATTTTGGCGAAAACTTCCGGGGATACGGTCTCGTAGCCGGTCTGCTGCAGCTTGTTCCAGAATGTGGTATCGCCGTTTTGGGCATTCTGTCTGATCTTCTGCTCCAGTTCTTCCGTGAGATAGACTTCTCTTACACTTTTGACCGGGGCTTCCTCGCACATTCTGATGCCTTCCGCCAGGAATACATGATCCTTGCGGCGCTCCTTCGCCTTTGCCATCCACTGCACGACCTGTTTTACTTTTGCATTGTTATTGCTTATGATCATATCTGCCTGCCAACCGCTCCTCAAATCTCCCGACTTTGATGCCTACGGATTGTTCCGTGCTACGCACTCCCACTTCTCCGCTCCGATCCGTGCTAGACATGTGCCACTGGCACATAGTCTCCTACCCTCTATTCGCATATTTTTATGCTCAATCACTTCGCCGTTCGCCGAGAGTGAGCAAGCTCCCTCTGGCTCACTTGCGCTCATTATATCATATTATAAACAACAAGGCGCTTCCACGCAATGGGAAACGCCTTTGTCTTCGTGTCTGTTCAGATGTCTGAACTATTGAATTAGATGGACAGCAGATGAGATATCTCGAACTGGTACTCGTTGATGCCCTTCTCCATCTGCAGTGCTTCCTCGATATCGAAATCGATGAACTCACCGTGCTGGTAACCAACGACACGATTGGTCTTGCCTTCCAACATAATGTCTACTGCGTAAGCACCCATGATAGATGCATAGTAACGATCCTTTGCAGTAGGACTTCCGCCACGCTGCATGTAACCTAAGATCGTAGCACGGGTCTCAATACCGGTAGCTGCCTCGATACGACGCGCCATGGAAGTGGAATGTCCGATTCCCTCGGCATTGACGATGATATGATGGGTCTTACCATGCTTACGGTTGGTAATGATATTATTGATAATATTCTGTTCGTTGTAATCGTACTTCTCGGGAAGCAGGATATCCTCGGCACCGTTGGCAATACCGCACCACAGAGCAATATATCCGGCATTTCTGCCCATTACCTCGATGATACTACATCTCTCATGAGAGGAAGAGGTATCCTTAACCTTATCGATTGCCTGCATTGCAGTGTTCACTGCGGTATCGAAACCGATGGTGTACTCGGTACAAGCGATATCCAGGTCGATGGTTCCGGGAAGCCCAATGGTATTGATGCCCAGTCTGGACAGAGCTTGCGCACCACGATAGGAACCGTCACCACCGATGACTACGATACCGTCGATATCGTGCTTTCTGCAGATCTCAGCGCCCTTCTTCTGTCCTTCCGCTTCCTTGAACTCCAGGCAACGTGCGGTTCCAAGAATGGTACCACCACGCTGGATGATATCGGACACATCCTTGGCTTCCATATCTATGATCTCTTCATTCAAAAGACCCTGATAACCTTTTTTGATACCTTTAACTTTCAGTCCTCTTGCAATGGCTGTACGAACAACTGCACGGATAGCAGCGTTCATTCCCGGTGCATCACCGCCGCTGGTCAATACGCCGATCGTCTTAATCTCTTTTGCCATGACTGTTACCTCCTAAGTAAACGAACGAATAGTTTTCTTTTCTCAATTGTTTATTTTAATCTATTTTTGAGCGGTTTTCAATAGGTTTCGTTATAAATTTAACATTTTCTTTTCCAAACCGGGATGTAAGCTTTTCCATTAATGCTTCATCGGCTCTGACCCGGAGATTTGCAGGCAGGATCTTGTAGTTTTTCGTATCCCGCAGGAAGATCACCACATCATCATTGCCGTCGGAATCCGCTATGGTCTGCAGAAGCTCCTGCTCGCGCTCCTTATAGGCTTCCATGTTGGGGAACTGGATCCAGGCTCCCGCCGGCATCCCTTTTTTCTGCTGGGTTCCGGCATTCTGCTGCCCGGACTGTGACTGTCCCGTTGCGCCACCCAAATATTGCCCGTTCCCGGCATTCCGGTATCCGCCGGTGCTGCTGTTTCCGCTGCCATAGCCGCCGCGCCCGCCGTAGCTTCTCGGGAACAGCGGCTGGTTCGCCGCTCTGGCTGCCTGGGCATCATCAAAGCTGATGATCTGGTCGCAGATCAGCTTGCCGTCCTTGTCTTCCTCCAGCGACACTCTGCCCCGGATAAACACTTTGGCATCCTCTGTAAGCAATGTGCTGTAGCGCTCATACACCTGCGGAAATACCACGACCTCCACATTGCCGATCAGATCTTCCACATTTAAAAATGCCATGATCTTGTCGTTCTTGGTGTATTTTACATTCTTGTCGGCGATCAGTCCGCCGATGACCGCATTCGCCTGATCCTTCACCAGTTCCACCTCTCCGGACTCTTCATCCAGTGCGAAGTCTCCGGCGGTATTGCTGATGCAGTTCTGCCACAGCTCCTGGTATTCCTCTAAGGGATGACCGCTGACATAGACACCCAAAACCTCTTTCTCGAAGCCAAGCAGCATTTCCTTGCTGTATTCGCCTACATTCGGCATCCGGATATCAAATTCTTCCTTGTCCTCTTCGCCCGCGATATCAAACAGGGAAATCTGCCCTGCCAGGTTGTTCTTCTTGTCATGGGCAATATGGTCAGCGATCTGCACATAGACGCTCATGAACTGTTTTCTCGTGCCGCCCAGTCCATCCATGGCTCCCGCCTTGATCAGATTCTCAATGGCACGCTTGTTCATCTCTTTTTTATCGGACATACGGGTGATGAAGTCCTTCAGATTCGTGAAAGGACCTCTCTCCTTACGTTCCTGCACCAGGCTGTCGATAACCGGTCGTCCCACACCCTTGATGGCCGTCAGGGCATAACGAATCTTGCCGTCTGCCACGGAGAATCCGGCTTCTCCCGCATTTACATCCGGGGGCAGGATAGCGATGTCCATATTTCGGCAGTTTAAAATATACTCCGATACTTTTTTCGGGTTGTCAATGACGGAAGTCATCAGAGCCGCCATGAACTCCACGGGATAATAGTATTTCAAATACGCCGTCTGGTAAGCCACCACCGCATAGCATGCCGCATGGGACTTGTTAAACGCATACTTGGCAAAATCCATCATCATATCGTAGATCTGCCCTGCCGTCTGCTCGTCAATGCCGTTGGCGATACAGCCGGGGACATTCTCCTCGGGGTTGCCGTAGATGAAGTTTGCCCGCTCTTTTTCCATGACCGCCTGTTTTTTCTTACTCATGGCACGGCGCACCAGATCGCTTCGTCCCAGGGTATATCCCGCCAGATCACGAACGATCTGCATTACCTGCTCCTGGTACACGATACAGCCGTAGGTGGGCTTTAAGATCGGCTCCAGCTGAGGACAGGCATAGGTCACGGCATCCGGATGGTTCTTACCCTGAATATATTTAGGGATAAAATCCATGGGACCCGGACGGTACAGGGAAATACCTGCCACCACATCCTCCAGATTCTGGGGGCGCAGTTCCTTCATGAAGCTTTTCATTCCTCCGCTTTCCAACTGGAACACGCCTTCCGTTCTGCCGGTTCCGATGGAAGCCAGTACTTTCGGGTCGTTATAATCAATGGCATCCACATCAATGTGTCTGCCGGTGGTATTCTCGATGAATTTCACCGCATCATGGATCACGGTCAGGGTACGTAACCCCAGGAAATCCATTTTCAGAAGTCCCAGTTCTTCCAGTGTCGTCATGGTGAACTGAGTGACGATGGAACCGTCGGAGCCCCGGGACAGGGGTACAAATTCATCCGCCGACTTCTGACAGATGACTACGCCCGCCGCGTGCATGGAGGTGTGTCTGGGCAGTCCTTCCAGACGTTTGCACATATCGATCAGGTGATGTACCTGCTCATCCTCCCGGTAGAGCTTGCGGAACTCCGGGTTCATTTCCAGCGCCTTGTTCAAGGTAATATTCAGTTCGTTTGGCACCATTTTGGCTATGGAATCCACGAAAGCATAGGGCAGATCCATGACACGTCCCACATCGCGGATGACACCTTTAGCCGCCAGGGTACCGAAGGTAACGATCTGCACCACCTTATCATTGCCGTATTTTCTGCCTACATAATCGATGACTTCCTGCCTGCGTTCGAAGCAGAAGTCCACGTCAATATCGGGCATGGAGACACGCTCCGGGTTCAGGAATCGTTCAAACAGCAGATTATAATGAATCGGATCGATGTTGGTAATCTTCAGGCAATAAGCCACAATACTTCCAGCCGCGGAGCCTCGTCCCGGTCCTACGGGGATCCCGTGTTCCTTCGCATAGTTAATGAAATCCCACACGATCAGGAAGTAGTCCACATATCCCATTCTCTGAATAACGCCAAGCTCATAGTCCAGGCGCTCCCGCAGGGTCTGTCCGGTCTCTCCGGCGGGCTGATTGCCATCGCCGTAACGTTCCGTCAGTCCGTCATCGCAAAGTTTATTCAGATAGCTCCAGGAATCGTATCCTTCCGGCACATCGTATTTCGGCAGCTTCGTGACGCCGAATTCGATCTCCACGTTACAGCGATCCGCGATCCTCTGGGTATTCTCCACCGCCTCCCAGGCATAGGGGAACAGTCCCTTCATTTCCTCTTCGCTCTTGACATAATACTGACCGCCCTCGTAGCGCATACGATCCTCGTCCGCCAGCTTTTTACCTGTCTGTAGACACAACAGGATATCATGGGGAATTGCATCCTCTGCATAGGTGTAGTGCACATCGTTGGTGGTCACTAAGGGGATGTCCAGTTCCCTGCTCATCTGAAGCAATTCCATATTCACCGTGCGCTGTTCCGGGATGCCGTGATCCTGTAATTCCAGAAAATAATTGCCCTTGCCAAAGCATGCCTCATACTTACGGGCCGCCATTCTCGCCTCTTCCGTCATGCCCTTTAAAATAAAGCGGGGCACTTCTCCCGCAAGACACGCCGACAGCGCAATGATACCCTCATGGAACTCCTGCAATACTTCCATATCCACACGGGGTTTATAATAATAGCCTTCGGTAAAACCGCGGCTGACGATCTTCATCAGGTTCGCATAGCCGGTATTGTTCTCCGCTAACAGCACCAGATGATGGTAACGATCCTCGCCGCCGGTCAGTTCCTTGTCAAAACGGGAGTTCGGAGCCACATACACCTCACAGCCCAGGATCGGCTTAATTCCTGCTTCCCTTGCCGCACGGTAGAAATCAATGACACCATACATAACACCATGGTCGGTGATTGCCGCGCTGTTCATGCCCAGTTCCTTGACTCTGGCTACATATTCTTTAATCTTATTGGATCCATCCAGCAAAGAATATTCTGTATGGACATGAAGATGGGTAAATGCCATTTTTCTGTTCCCTTTCTAATGAAGTTCCTTTGCTTTTTTCACACATTCCTCGTAAGTCGATCCTACCTGTTCCCTGTGATAACCTGGGGCAAGCATGGCCGCAAAATACAGGTTCTCCAGTGTCTCTTCCTGTGCCGCTGTGGGGTGGGAAGGCACCACTACACGGGTGCTCCATACTAACATACAGCCGGTATACTCCACCATGAAAAATAGGGGTTCCATATTTTTCTCCATGCGGCTGTTTAACGTCAATTTATCTTCGCCGGAGATTTCTTCCAGTTTTTTGATATGAGAAGGCTGCGGTTCCTCTACACTGCCGTCCGGCAGGATCACGCACTCGCAGGGCTCCATATCTTCCCTGTGTGCATTGATAAAATCCATGACAGTCATTCTCACACCTCCTTTGTTCTTGTCTGTCGGTTCGTTTATTCTTCCGCCCGGATTGCCCAGCGCATTTTCGTGGAGCGGGCTCTGCCGTTCTGTACACATTCCTCCGCGGAGGGTCGGATCACATCCTTGGCATAGTCTGCATAGATACCGTTGCGATAACCTTCCCTCAGTGCCTGCTTCACCAGTTTGTCCTCGCCGGAATGGAAAGTCAGAATGGCAACTCTTCCGCCGGGTTTTAAGGCTCCGGGCAGTTTTTCCATGAACTCATACAGTACTTCAAATTCACGGTTCACGTCAATACGCAGAGCCTGGAACGTTCTCTGACAGGTCTTCTTAATCGTATCTTTTTTCTCCTTTTCCGGGAGAAAATCCAGTGTCTTCTCAATCACTTCTCTTAACCTCGTCGTGGTGTCAATCCGGTGTCCCTTACGGATCTCATCGGTGATTGCCTTCGCCAGTTCCTCGCAGTAGGGCTCATCGGAATTCTCATAGAGCATTCCCGCCAGTTCTTCCCTGCTGATGGTATCTAAGCGTTTGGCCGCACTGATACCCTGTGTCTGGTTCAGTCGAAGGTCTAACGGTCCGTCCACCTTAAAAGAAAAGCCTCTCTCCGGATTGTCGATCTGCATGGAGGATACGCCCAGATCCGCCAGGATAAAATCAAAGCCACCGACTTCTTTTGCAATCTCATCTATGGTACAGAAATTCTGTAATTTAATCGTCAGAATATCCTCTCCATATCCGACCTCTGCCAGCCGTTTTCTCGTCTTGGCAGACTCTTCCGGGTCCACATCCGTAGCATAAATATGTCCGCAGCCCTGAAGCTGTTCTAACATAGCCTTTGTATGTCCGCCGTACCCCAGTGTCGCGTCGAATCCGGTCTCTCCCGGCTGGATCTTCAGGAAATCCAGGATCTCCTTTACCATAATGGAGATATGCATGCCTGCGGGAGTATTGCCTTTGCTGATGACATGGGCAATGGTATCTCTGTATTTTTCCGGCTGTAATTCTTTATATTTTTCCTCGTATTTTTTAGGATATTTTCCCTTATACCGCACTCTGCGCTTATGGGGTGTCTGTTCCTGATCCATTCCCATGATTACCTCATTTCAAACCAGTATGATGTCGGGGTCAAAAGTCCCCAACTTTGATGTCTACGGATTGTTTCGTGCTTCGCACTCTTACAACCCGACATCATTATATCCCATTCCGGGCAGCCTTGTCCACTTCCGATATCAGAATCTGTCCGGACTCCTAATAATCGAGTAGGAGGCGGTGATTAGCCGCCGTCCTCTCACACCACCGTGCATACCG
>ERZ808240.5660-NODE-5660-length-10041-cov-2.970559_pt1 | contig 10041 bp, 11 predicted proteins | sample MGYA00521084_ERZ808240 | MGnify/ENA primary metagenome ERZ808240 (study PRJEB31516, sample SAMN03275571) | gut metagenome | biome: mammalia-associated habitat; material: feces | host: Papio cynocephalus | place: Kenya | collected 2012-08-06 ... | reverse complement strand
GCAGAGAGTACAGGAAATGCAGCAGCTCTCAGATCAACGCCAGGATGAGAGTAGCCGGTTTAAAATGCAGATGGTATTTTTATATCCGGTATTTGGAGCAACGATTAAGCTGATGATTGACCTTACGCTTGGATCTGTGTACATGATGTCAATGCTGGGTAATATGGGAGGTGTTTGATATGAAGTATGTGATAGAAGCGTTTAGCATCCTGTTTACCCTTATGGTTGGATTATATGGCAGCGTGTCGGTTGTATCTGTCAGTGGTCAGATAGCGGCGGCAAAGGAATATAAAGCGGACGTGATCGCGGAGATTGAGAACAGTAATTTCAACGAAAATGTGATTGCAGCATGTACCTCACAGGCAGCAGAAGCTGGGTATCAGCTGACAGTATCGGACTGTACATATGATGCGTTGGGAGATATCAATACCGCAGAGGTTATCCTCACTTATGAGTACAATCTGCCATTTTTTGGAGTCTCTGGCACGAGGAGTACCCGCGGTATTGCGCGGTAGAGCGCGATAGAGTGACGAAGGAGAAAATCATGAAGATAGTAGTAGAAGAACTTGGACTTGGAATGCTGGCGATAGTGGGAGGCCTGGCAGCTTATAAGCTCGTGGCAAGTGTGTATCTGTTTATTACTGCTTTTTGACAGGAGGAAAGCAACTGTGGAAAAAATCGTGGAATATTTTGGCGGTGCCTTTTTGGCTATGACAGCGCTGCCATTGCTGAAGCTTTTTGTATCCTGCATGCAGCCAGGAGGCACTATTTATAATGTTGTTGTCAGTTATATAGCAACGATATGCGGATAGGAGGATGCCATGGAAAAAATAATGGATGAGTACGGCAGATTCCTGTTGGATCTGCTTGCAATGGGACTTTTACTGGCATATCTGTTTGGCACAGTGACCGATGCGGAGGGACATCGTGGCATTTTGGAGATCATGGGAGCGCAGATCGCTGTTTGGGATACTGACTATACCGCGTATCAGGATTTCGACACGTTGGAAACGGAAGCACAGAAAGACAAGCCGATGATCGAATATATTGCGGACAAGCCGATGACGCTGGGGGATAACAGAGCCGCGGACTATATAGCAGCATCCGCCTGGGACGGTGCAGAACTGCCCTTTTTGATAATAAGAGTGGAAGACTGGAGAGGGACAGAAGTGGATCTGAATGGAGTTTATAACGAGGCTGACAATAGCTTAAATTTTTTGAGCCCGGGAATTTATAAGGTGCGTGTGGTAGCGAGCGATGCGGGAAACCGAAAGACGGAATGTGATATCAGCATACCGGTGAGCAGGTGATTATATTATGAAAAATATAGTTTTAGTGATAACGAGTGCGATTATTGGAGTATTGACACTCGCTATCGTAATGACAGTAGGCGGACGGGAGGTCCGGAGCATGGAAATTAACAGTAATTTGCCGGCGGCTGTAGAGCAGACGGTAGCAAATCTGGCTGAGAGGAAATATACGATAGCTGATAGAAATGAATACCTGGCAGATTTCATGGAAGATCTGGCTGCAGGATTAGATACAGATTCAGACATTAAAGTAGAGATAACAAATGTTGATCTGGAGCGGAAGATGCTGGGAATGAAAGTTACAGAAACATTTTATCATCCGAACGGACGTCAGGGATCAGTGACATGCGAGCGTACTGTGATCCTGGATCCGTCAGAGGGTGTGGAAGATTCGGAATATAAGGTGCGATTTTATATAAATGGACACTTGTATAAGGCATGCATGGTATTGGCAGGAGAAACGGTCAATGAGCCGGTTAAGCCGGATGGTATATCTGGCTGGCAGGATGAAAACGGGTATCTGGCAGATTTTAGCCAGCCTGTGACGCAGGATCTTACTTATTATGCATATTAAAGAGGAGGCAACGATGGAAAATATGGAAGCAATGTCATTATGTGAAGAGGAAGTATTCGTGGAACTTTGTCGGATGGAGGAGCCACCGGCATTAGAAGAAATGCGTGCTGCAGTTAATATGCGGGGGCATGAATGGAAGCCGCAGACGGTTTCCACATTTTTAATAAGGCTGGTAAAAAAGGGATATGTCAGCACTTATCGGAAGGGAAGATATTTTTATTATGTTCCGGTAGTACCGCTGGAAGAATATCAGAAGAGAGAATGTGAAAAGATGCTGCAAAGACTCTTTCTGGGGGATAGCAGTAAAATGCGCAGCTGCCTGGCACTGGTAGAGCGGGAAGCATTAAAAGTGTAGAGGATCATATAAAACTATAGAAAAAACGAATCGTGTAGTGTATACTAATATGGTAGAAATAAAGGTATACTTCTTTAAAAGTAAAAATGCAAAGCTGGTTCACAAAACAAGTGTCCAAAGAATTGGACACATTATGTGAGATAATTACTTCAAAGGTATAGATACCTGCTTATAAACAGAAGGGAGAATACAAGAATGGATCCAAGTAAAATGAGCCATGAGGAACTGATGGAAGCGTTCATGGACAAAATCGCATATGTAGATGAGGGCGATATTGTAGATGATGACGACTATGAAACGCAGGTTGAGTTCAGCGATGAAGAGATGCGGGCTTTTCTGAAGGGAAAGATGTAAATTAGCCGTAAACCCAAAAAAGAGAATATTGAAGGAGCTGCCGGTAATTGATATAATACAGGCGGTGCTACCAGAAACGGTAGGCGGTTAGCCCTCGGCAGAGGGACTGAACCCTCTGATTACATAGAAATCTCCGGGAACAAGCAGGAGAAATCGTTGGAAGAGGAGGGGATGCGAATGATAAGTCTGGAAGAACTGATTCAGTTCACAGAATTATTGATAAGCGTTGCCACCTTGTTTTATGTCTTAGGCAGAAACAATGGCAAAAAAAAGTAACCGCCCAAGCCTCGCAAACTTAGCGGTTACTATGTAACGAATAAATTTTCAGGCTAACCGTCTATCGGTAGCACTTCTATGGTCATAATAGCATTTCCGGACGGATCCGTCAACATCTCCACCAAACACAATTATGAAAATCAGGGAGGTTATCTTATGAAAAAGACATTAAAAAAAGCAACAGCATTATTAGCGGCAGCAGCAATCAGCCTCAGTGCAGTGGTTGTGGCGCCGGTAAAAGCGGAGGCGGCAGATGAGGCAGGCATTCGGGCATTTGTGACAAGGATGTATGAGGTATGCCTTGACAGAGAACCGGATACGGACGGACTAAATGACTGGTCGAATCGGCTCGCTACGGGACAGGAGCAGGGCGCCAATATTGCGTTTGGATTCATTTTCAGTGAGGAATTTCAGAATCTGAATCTCTGTAATGAGCACTACGTGGATTCCATGTATGCAGCATTTTTTGACAGAGAGGGTGATGCGGCAGGAAAGGCGGACTGGCTGGGGCAGCTGAACAGCGGTGCGACCAGAGGACACATCATGACAGGCTTTGTCAATTCCGAGGAGTTCGCAAACCTGTGTGCAGCGTACGGAATTGACCAGGGATCCGGAGACTGGAGCGCAGATGATATTCCGGTCAATGGAACATGCGCAATCTGTGCAAACGGCGGAAACGCCGGAAACCATGAGGTGACGCCGGGAATGAGAGCATTTGTAGAGCGTTTATATACTTGCTGCCTTGGCAGAGCGGCTGATGAAGACGGATTGGAAAACTGGGCAAATGCACTTGCAAACGGAGCAACCGGAAGTGAAGTAGCAGCCGGATTCGTTTTCAGCCAGGAGTATAAGAATAAAAATGCGACAAACTCTCAGTACATCGACATGCTGTATCAGACCATGTTGGGACGTGAAGCAGATGAATCAGGTCGTTCTATCTGGCACGGGTATCTTTTAATGGGGTATTCCCGCGAATATGTTTACAACGGATTTGTCGGAAGCACGGAGTTTGCGAATCTCTGCGAGAATGCCGGGATTGCGGTCGGTGGAGCGATTGCAGATAATGGGACAACCGGACCGTTGGATGATGGGACACACATCGATCCGGACAGCGGGATGTCAGTACCGGATGATATCATAGAGGGTGACCCATCGCTTGGAGATAACACCGGAACCGGTGGAAACGGCGGAGGAAATTCAACGATCACATTTAATTAGATATAACGGAGGATAATTATTATGTATAGTGAGCGTAAGCTCAGATACGATAGACTAATATATAAGATTATTTTATGTGTGTTGTTTGTGATAAGTGCGATATTATTTTCGGATAAAGTTATGGCTGCAACTTCGGTCGGAGCAGCTGCAAGTGAAGTGCAGAAAAATGTATTTGATGACTTGCCAACGGGACAGAATGGAGAGAATACTACGGTAGGCAGATATGCATTAAATTATACAGGTAACATCAATGTTTATTCTTCGCCATCCCCGGGAAATGATGATGTATCTTACCGTAGCCAGACGCTACCGGGATGGTCTAATAGTTCGATGGGCACGCTGTATGGTGATAATAACACAACAAAAGTGGTAAAGGCGTATCTGATCTGGGAGACCCGGAAAAGATATAACAAAGATGATAATAACGCAAATCACGTAACATTCATCATGCATGATGCCAGAACTTATTGGAACATTTATCCTGACCGGGTTTATGTGGATGACCGGAGCTCACAGTATGTATCGGGCTGGGAACAGCCACGCCCTCGTGTGTACTGTAATGTGGCAGATGTTACAAACATTGTACAGACCTATGGGTATGGTGATTACTATGTAGCCAACATGCCGGTGTGCCGTGCTTCTGATCTATGGGAGCAGGATACGGGAGGTGGCGGAACACCGACCGGTTGGCAGTTGCTCGTTGTAGAGGAAAATGAAGACTATCCGGTACGTGCGGTTACTTTAAGTATGGGATCGAAATTTCGGTTTGGATCTGCTGGATGGGAGGGCGATGATTATGGTTTCGATCCTGTCTCCAGAGCAACTGTTACGATGCAGGCAGAGTTGTTTGATGGTTTGAAAACCAAGGAATACGGAGACGTGACGGGGCAGGTATTATTCGGAAGCATCAATGCTTCGACATCCGGAAATGGTATGGGCGTCAATCTGTACACCCAGCAGCAGATAGGTGCGGTGAAAAGCCTGCGATCTGCCGGAGATACCCCGCGGGAAGGAGGATTCTACCGCGGATCGGACTATTTTGCACAAGGGCATGATCTGTGTTCGGTGCTCTATGAGGTATCCGGCCTGGAGCAGGGAGCGTCGGTATTTGGTGTAGACATTACGCGCGTGAGCTGGAACACGCAGCTGTATATTGGAGCAGCGGTAGACATTGCTTTCCCGGAGTTTGAAGCGCAGCAGACAACAAGTATATCGGATGGACAGGTTATCGTAAAAGGGACGATCGAAAATACATCTGTACAGGATAATACTGGTATTTATGACGGCGAACTGACGGTGACACTGGATCCGAATCTGACCCCGGATCTGTCGAATTATAGCATTGCGGTTAATGGCAATGCTGCATCCGGTGTTGCTGTGCGGCAGGGTACGGTGACGGATGCAGACGGAACAGTACATAATACGGTTACCTTTTCGGGAGGCGGCATATCGAGTTGTTTCGGGGGAGATAAGATCGAGTATACGATTTATTGCCGGATCAGCGGATCCGGTATGAGCCGGTTCGATAACAGGGATCAGCTTGATGGGTATTTAAGATCTGCCGGAGTGGACACGGGACACTGGATCGATAAGGCATGCACTGCTTCCAGCTGGTGCAATGCTCTATTCCGGGTTGAGCTGATAGCAGGAAACGGAATCCAGAATGTTAGTGGCGCCGGCGATTATACGCCTGGAGTATCGGTAGCGATTGGTGCCGTGGTAAAAAATGGATACCATTGGACGGGATGGACTGGCACGTATGAGGCGGATGCAAAGCAATATACTTTTGCCATGCCTGCACAAAATGTAAGTATGACGGCAAACGCGCAGATCAACCACTCGACCTTAAAGGTTGATCCTAATGGCGGGAGTTGGAACGGAAGTGCGGATATACAGAGTTTTAGAGAGAATTATGGAACCGCAATGTCTATTCCGGATCCGGTAAGAACCGGATATACCTTTTCCGGCTGGGTGAAATCAGAGCCATTTAACGGTAGTCTGAACAATGCGGTTTACACGTTTGGCGCTGCTGATGGTGCGACAGATGTTCTAACGGCGTCCTGGACAGCAAACAGCTATACGCTGCATTTTGACCCGAACGATGGCAAAGAACAGACGCCGATTGATGATATGACAATCACTTACGATCAGGAGGTGGTATTGCCGGACGCTACCGGACAGTACATCCGTTATACGCTGGATGGAGAAGATATCACGCAGCAGGTGTTAGACGGTACGATAGTTTTGGATGATGTCGGCAGAGTGGTCATGATGATGGATGCAGACACGGGGCTGATGCAGACACCGGCTGGTGGCGTAGTAAATGAGGATGGAAGCATCACGAACCCGGACGGAAGCATCACGAATCCAGATGGAAGCGTAGCAGATCCGGAAGCGGCAGAACCGGATGTTTCCGGTGAATCGATGGAGGTACCGGAAGCTTCCGGTGCAGAAGAAGATATAGATGTACAGGTGGCAGAAGCGGAAGAAACGGAGGATCTGGAAGAACCGGAAGATCCAACGGCTGATCCGGTGCCGGATAAAAAGGCATATGCGTCGGTTTTTATGGGGTGGTCGCTCGAGGATGGACGTGAAAGTTTTATCCCGCAATGGACAGCGGGGACATCGATAGCTGTGGCAGACTTAACCAATGCTGCCGGTGTGACGGATCAGAACGGTGCGACTATAACGCTTTACGCGGTATGGGATGACTGTCCGTGGATTGTTGCAGAAAATCTGTATTATACACTGACGCAGGCACAGAGCGGATATATCACAGACAGTGAGATCTTGAGCCATGCAACGGCATACGACAGAGAGGACGGCAGCCCGATCGCTCCAGGATTTCATGATGATGGAACATCTTTTTCGATTCCGGACTATCAGGCGTCGGATTTTACACAGTTTCAGCATGAGGGAAGCTGCACGGAGAATCTGACGGTAGTAGACAGCGCCGGAAGTACGTATTATAAGCAGATTACAGTCTACGTGGTAGACACCACGGCGGTTGCAGTAAAGCCGGAGGGAACAACCCGTTTTATTAACGAACATTATTACAACCAGTCCGAAGAAAATGGCGGCCTGGCAGCAGATTCCATCTGGTTGACGGATCCGGAATATGCAGCGGCGCTGCAGACCGCGTTTACAAATTCACGCAATGGGACTGCAGAAGAAGTGTACGAATTTAGTCATGAGGACATACTGGACATGAAGCAGTTCATCGATGACAATGGCGTTGGCAATACAAGAAGTGATGATGCTCTGACAAGGTTTTATAACCAGTTTATGGCACCGAATAAAGTGCAGTAGAGAAATAAAAAGGAAGTTTTGGGGAATACTTGAAAATGCCAAAGGCATATGTTATAATGCCAATAGGCAAGAAATGAGATTGTATCCAAGTGGTACACAAAGCAAAAGCCCCAGAGCGTCACCTCTGGGGCTTTCTTTAGGCTAGTTGTCACTGTCGTTTCCGTCTAGCCATTTGCAGACATAGTAGGCAGCTATGCTTGCCATGACGGAAATCAGAAATGAGATTATTAACTCCAAGTAGCACACCCCCTTTCTGTTGCCAGAATGGGTGCGACAACAGAAACATTATATCATAAGACAGGGGAAGAAAAAAGGATAAAAGAGTGCTTTGGATACCGAATAAAGCAGGATAGGGGAAACGATATGGAATATGAGCAGATTATAAAACATTGGAAAGACAAGAAGATAGTTACAGTGGCAGATTTGAGAGAAAGCCTTTCAAGCTATAGTATTATCTTCGCATATAATTCCGGTGCCATTGAAAATCCGGAGATTACTTACCATAATACCAGAGAGGTATTTGAAAATGGAAAAGTGGTGAATTTTACCGGAAATTTGAGAACCGTTTATGAGATCGCAAATCAGAAGGCTTGCTTTGGTGCCATGCTGCAGCATATTGTAGACAGAGATCCTGTAACCTCAGAACTGATATGTGAAATACATAAATATCTGACGCAGGGAACTTATGATGAGAGGCGTTGGGAGAGAGGCGAAAGACCGGGGACATTTAAGGTACATGATTACTGCGTGGCAGATGGGCAGGGTGCACCACCGGAAGATGTTCCGATGGAAATACAGGAACTGTGCGAAGAGATGGAGGACGTCCCGGATCGTGGCGAGAATATATGGAAAGCTGCAGCATATTTGCATTGTAAATTTGAGAATATACATGCATTTGCGGATGGAAATGGTCGCGTGGGACGCACGTTGATGAACTATTTTCTGATGATTCATAATTATCCGCCGTTGGTGGTATATAATGAAACCAAGCAGAAATATTATAATGCACTTGCACATTATGATAAAACGGGAGAGGTAGACCCATTTGTTGCATATATGAAAGAGTGCATGGAGCAGACTTGGGATGTAAAGCCGGTACCGGAAAGAAAGCTGCAGGATATGCTTGATTTGTCGGGTGAACAGACATTAGGATAAAAAAGAAAAGCATCTGCTAAGAGATTGGAGCCTCGATCAGATGCTTTTCAAACCAAAACATGGCTGTAGTTGCGCCTATGTTTCCAGATGATAATAGCATTTTGAAACAGATGTGTCAACCAGCCATACGAACTATTTTGAATTTTGAAAATTCAGGGAGCATAAGGATAGAACAAAAGAATGCTGGTGAGAGTATGGTGGAAAAGAAAAAGAAAGTATTAGGCACAGAATATCATGTTACGGTTCAGTATGGTCAGGAGAGGCTGGAGCAATGTGTGGAAAACATGCTGCGGGACAAGGAGAAAAAAATCCGGATGACGGATTGCAATTATAGGAAGCGTTCGATATGATAAACAGGGGGATATGCTATTATGGGTAAACAGAGAGAACAAAAGTACAGAACGGCGATCTACTGTAGATTATCGGACGAAGATTACGAAAAGAAAAGAGAAGTATCGGAAAGCATTGAAAATCAGATGTTTATTTGCCGGAAATACATAGAGGAACGACCGGAACTGGAAGAAGCCGAGGTTTATATCGATGACGGACACACGGGGCTTGATTATGACCGAGCCGGTTATATCCGGATGATGGAAGACGTGGATGCGGGAAAAATCGATTGTATTATTACAAAGAGCCTGGCAAGACTTGGACGGGAACACGCAGAGACAATCCGGCTTTTTAAGGTAACGTTTGTGATGAAGCGCATCCGTTATATTGCGGTGGTAGACAATATTGATTTCAACGGTCGCATTACTTCCATTGACATTCCGATCAAGGTGGTCATGAATGACAACTACTCGATGGAAACGTCAAATAATGTGAGGGCGGCTTTAAAGGCAAAGGCGGAGCGGGGCGAATTTATAGGATCATTTGCCACATACGGGTACGTGAAAGACCCTAAGGACAAGAATCATCTGATCGTAGATCCGGTAGCAGCGGAAGTCGTGCGGAGAATCTACGCAGAATTTATTGACGGTAAGGATATTATGATGATTGCGCATGGGTTGAATGATGACAAGATTCCCTGTCCGTCAGAATACAAACGGCAGAATGGCTGTAATTATTCAAATAACAGGCGTCTGGATAAGACTTATTACTGGACTTATAGCACAGTAAAAAAGATCCTGTTAAATGAAAATGAGAATTACATCGGAAATATGGTACAGCACCGGGTTGAAAAAATGGCGTATAACATAAAGAAATTTTCACAGGTGGAAAAGTCAGAATGGATACGGCATGAGGCAACACATGAGCCGATTATAGAACAGAGAGATTATGACATGGTGCATAAGATGATCCGGCATCGATGGAAGCAGATGGACTGTAGCAAGAACATCAATTATTTTGCAGGACTTCTATTTTGCGGAGATTGTGGGAGAGCAATGACAAAATCGAAGCGTAAGGATGGTACTATATTGCGTTGTACGACATACGCGCGGATAGGCGTACAGTATTGTACACAGCATTTGATCTATCTGCAGGAATTA
>ERZ808240.5657-NODE-5657-length-10046-cov-3.576419_pt1 | contig 10046 bp, 8 predicted proteins | sample MGYA00521084_ERZ808240 | MGnify/ENA primary metagenome ERZ808240 (study PRJEB31516, sample SAMN03275571) | gut metagenome | biome: mammalia-associated habitat; material: feces | host: Papio cynocephalus | place: Kenya | collected 2012-08-06 ... | reverse complement strand
AATACAATCATAAATACCGTTGTACCAATGACATTAAAATATAAATGAACAAGTGCGGCACGCTTCGCATTTTTGCCGGCACCAATCGATGACAAAAGTGCTGTCACACAAGTACCGATATTCTGTCCCATGATAATCGGAATTGCTGTCGCATACGGAACACTTCCGGTCAGACAAAGTGCCTGTAAAATACCAACCGATGCAGAAGAACTCTGAATGACTGCGGTTAGAATTGCACCTGCCAACATTCCTAAAATCGGATTGGAAAACATCGTTAAAATATGCGTAAACTGTGGCACATCCGCAAGTGGTTTTACTGCAGCACTCATCGTGTCCATACCAAACATAAGGATGGCAAAACCAATCATAATTGCTCCGATGTCCTTACGTTTTTCCTGTTTGGATGCCATAATCAAAAAGATTCCGATAATCGCAAGAATCGGTGTAAACGATGTTGGCTTTAATAAAGTAACCAGTAAATTATTTCCCTCAATTCCTGTCAGGCTGAGAATCCATGAAGTCACCGTAGTACCGATGTTGGCACCCATGATTACACCAATCGCCTGATTTAATTTCATAATACCTGAATTTACAAAACCGACAACCGTTACCGTTGTTGCGGATGAGCTCTGAATCACTGCCGTAACACCGGCTCCAAGTAAAACTGCCTTAATACGGTTATCCGTCAATTTCTCCAAAATCCGCTCTAATCTTCCCCCGGATAATCTTGTCAGTCCGTCTCCCATCACATTCATACCGTAAAGGAAGAACGCAAGACCGCCAATCAATGACAATGCCTGCAGCAAAAATTCTGTGTACATTTTTCATACCTCCATCTTTCTCGTTTCTTTTACTAGTATTTACAATAACGTATCAAAGTAAAATTGAAATAGACGTTATGTAAAATCTATGTAAAAATTGAAAAATTTCTTTTCTTGTGCTAGGATAGGGCATGGAAAATAAGAATTGGAGGCATTATTTATGAATACATTAAAGAAATTTATTTCTTATTACCGGCCTTACCGCGCCGTCTTTTATTTTGATTTATTCTGTGCTGCCGTTATCAGCGTAGTTGATTTAGCCTATCCGCAGCTTTTGCGCAGTCTCACAAAAACACTTTTTACCGGGAACAAAAGTGCCATTTTAGGAGCGTTGCCATGGCTTTTTCTCATTTTGCTCATTATGTATACCATACAAAGTCTGTGCAAATACTACGTCACCTGCCAAGGACATATTATGGGCGCGAAAATGGAACGTGATATGCGAAAACAGCTTTTTGAACACTATGAAAAACTGTCCTTTTCCTATTATAGTACGCACAACTCCGGCCAGATGATGAGTAAATTAGTCAGCGATTTGTTTGACATTTCCGAACTTGCCCACCACGGTCCGGAAAACTTGTTTATTTCCTTAGTTAAAATTATCGGCTCATTTGTATTTTTGTTTTTGATTAATCAGAAACTTGCCCTGCCGCTTTTGCTGCTCGTCATTCTCATGATTTTATTTTCCATTCGGCAAAACAAAAAAATGCAGCAGACCTTTTTGGAAAATCGAATCCGCATTGGTGACATCAATGCCAGTCTGCAGGATACACTCTCCGGCATCCGTGTCGTTCAGTCCTTTGCCAATGAGGATACGGAACTGCACAAATTTAATCACAGTAACGAGGCATTCTTAGATTCCAAAAAAGATAATTACCGCTGTATGGGAACTTTTATGAGTTCTAACCTCTTTTTCCAGGGAATGATGTATCTCACAACATTAATTTACGGCGGCTATTTGATTGCCATGGGACAAATGCAGGCGGCTGACCTTGCGATGTACGCTCTTTACATTGGTATTTTTATCAGTCCGATTCAAATTCTTGTCGAACTCGTTGAAATGCTGCAAAAGGGTCTTTCCGGATTCCGCCGCTATCTCGAAGTCGTTGAAACCGAGCCGGAAATTCAGGATAAAGAAGGTGCCATTGATTTAGAAAATGTAAAAGGTGACGTTTGTTATGACAACGTTTCTTTCCACTACAGCGACGATAATAAAACTGTTCTCTCGCAGGTGTCCATTCACATTCCTGCCGGAAAATCCGTCGCACTTGTCGGACCTTCCGGCGGCGGCAAAACAACAATCTGCTCTTTGCTGCCTCGTTTTTACGATGTAACAGCGGGAAAGGTTACAATTGATGGCAAAGATGTGCGCGACCTCACGCTTAAAAGTCTGCGAAACCAAATCGGAATGGTGCAGCAGGACGTCTATTTATTTGACGGAACCATCCGTGAAAATATTGCTTACGGAAAGCCCGATGCAACCGATGAAGAAATCAAAGAAGCTGCCAGACGAGCCAATATGGATGACTTCATCATGCAGCTTCCAAAACAATATGATACCTATGTTGGTGAAAAAGGCACCCGCTTATCCGGCGGTCAGAAACAGCGAATCAGCATTGCCCGCGTCTTCTTAAAGAATCCACCGATTCTTATTTTAGACGAAGCAACAAGTGCCTTAGATAACGAGAGCGAACGCTACATCCAGAAAAGTCTGGAAGAACTGGCGAAAAACCGTACGACCATCACCATCGCCCACCGTCTCTCAACCATCAAACGTTCCGACGAAATCATTGTCATCACAGAAGATGGCATTGCCGAGCGCGGTACACACGAAACCTTACTTGCAAAAAACGGCATTTACGCCCGTTATTACAATTTATAATTATGCTGTCTGTTTTGTCTGCCGTTTCGCTCTTGCTAAAGCAAGTCCGAGGCAGACAAAGCCGACTGCAAATAAAACTTCGATTCCCATGTATCTCCACAGCGAGCCCAGTGAGCTTTGATAATTTCCACTGTCAATCAGCCGTGCTCCCATAATATACCAGTAAGCCGGGAGAAAATGAGCAGCTTTTATAATTCCATCTCCTAAAAATTCAATTGGCACAAATACACCGGATAGAAAACTCATTCCCAATGCAATGACATTTGATACCATGCTGACAGTCTCCGCCTTTTTCATAACCTGACCAACTAAAAATACAATACCAAGTGCCACCATCAAAAATGCAAGCAGGTTTAAGCAGTGTAATCCGCCCTGCACGCTAAACACCTTTTCCCTTGCCCCAATTACGGCACACACAAGATATAAAATTCCAAACAACAATCCTGCCGATAAAGTACCTAAAATGGTTTCACGATTCGTTTTAGCAAACGAATACGAGGAGCACTGAATCCGTTCTCTAATCTGCGGTTTATGAAGCACTACCAAAACCGGTGATATTCCTACAATACACAGGCACAAAAGAATGTACGGAACATACGCAAAGAAATAGTACACATAGCTGTGTGTCGTTTTTCCTCCTGTTTCCAATACGTTCACATCAACCGTTTTCTCATCTGCCTTTCCCGCTTTTGCAAGTGCCTCCTTCACAGAAAATCCGCCACCAATATATCCTCTTACCAGATTCATATATTGTGCAATCATCTGCTCAAAGGATTCCTTGTAAATGGTTCCCGGAACACCGATGACTTCCATTTTTTTATTCTCGCTGCCACTCAGATAGGATTCAAAAAAACCGCTTGGAATCCGAAGAACACACGATATACTCCGGTTGTAAATCTCATCCTGAATGACTTCTTTTTTATCTTCAATATGAACTCTTTCATTTCCCTGCTCCAAATAAGTGATAAGCGCCCGGCTGATTTCCGAATTGTCTGAATCCATCACAGCAAATTTATACGTAGTTGGTGAAAATGTTGATTCTCCTGTCTTTTCTCCCTGTGAAGCAGCCGCTAATGCTACCGACAAAAAGATAACTAAGTACATGATAATCTGTCCTTTTTGCTTGCGCAGCACTTGAAAAAATAGTTTATATACTTGCATAACGATTCCTCCTTACACGCCAGATACAAATACCGCCAAGAAGCACGGTTAATCCTGCCAGTGACAATACGTCTATGAAAAACCTCTCATATGTGTCGTAGACATTTAATGCGTAAAATGCATCCGTGATTAAAGCTGCCGGACTAATGTCATTGACAATCGGTGCTGTTTTTTCAATGACACCCTTAATTCCGGAAATCATCAAATCACTCATGGCACACAGCACTAAGTTACTGCTGACTAAGATTCCAATTTTCCCGCCCTGTGATAGATGAGCAATACTTCCAATCAGCATACCAAACACAATACCAAAACTGGTTCCTACAAACAAAAGTAACACAATTGCCGCATAACGCTCGCCAATCTGCAAATTCAGAATGAATCGCATATAGACAAGAAGGGCACACGCTAATACAAACTGAACCAGCTCTGTCGCAGCAAAATCAGCCACAAACATTGTGCTTTTTTTCATTCCGCATACATTGCGCCGCTGTCCAAGCGGCGTCAGATTCGCCTGCATCTGAAGAATTGCTGCACATCCGGAAAAGGATGCAAACAAACAAGTCATTGCAAAAATCGCATAAAAATAATTGACTACATTATCCTGATTTCCCCTCGGATTTTCCTCCTTTGTAAAATACGACATTTCCTGCTGCATCGGTTTCACCGCCTGCTCAATTTTATCCGGATGTTTTTGTGCCGTATCCTGAATTAATGTTTCATATTTTGTAAACTGTTTTAAAACGCTTTGCAGCATCGTCTCATCCATGCCACTTTCTTTTACCGTCAAAGAAAGCTTGTTTCCCATGTAAATGATGCCTTTTACTTGATCTTCTTCTAACAGCTTTTTTGCTTCCTTTTCTCCTGTATAGGTCGTAATAAGGAGCTGGTTGTCTCCCTCTGCCGACACAGCATTCAACATCGCTGTAAGCGTCATGTTATCCTGCTCTTTCACAATCGCAACCGGAACCGGCTCAAATTTTTCGGTCCGGTCAAAGATGTCGCCAAACGCCATATACATAAATGTGGTCAGTGCAAAAGGAAATAGCAGCGTCCAAAAAATGAGTTCTCTGCTTCTTAATGAACTAAGAAGCATATACTTAAATTCACGAAAAAACATGAAATCTCCTCCTCTCACACATCCCGAAGTTCTTTTCCGGTAATTTCTAAGAATACATCATTTAAGGTTGGCAGTTCCGAATATACTCTGCCAAACACAAGGTTTTTATCCTTCAGATAATCAAGCACATGAATCAGGTTATGTGTACCGCCACTGAAGTTTAACGTAAGTTTTCCTTCCTCATATTCCGTTTTGTACACATGCTCCATAGCTTTAAGTGCTTCTAAATTTTCTTCCAGAAGTTCCGGAATCTCAATCGAAACCGTCTCCGTATTTTTAATCATTTTTTTCAGTTCATCTTTCGTTCCAATGGCAATCTGCTGTCCCTTGTCCATAATGGCAATCCGAGTACAAATCTGCTCTGCCTCTTCCATATAATGAGTGGTGTAAACAACCGTTGCCCCCTCTTCATTTAATTTCTGGATACCCTCTAAAATTTTGTTTCGGCTCTGCGGGTCAACTGCCACCGTTGGCTCATCAAAGAAAATAAGTTTTGGTTTATGAGCAATTCCGCAGGCAATGTTTAACCGGCGCAAAAGACCTCCTGACAATTTCTTCGGATAAAATTTACGAAATTCATCAAGACCGACAAAAGCAATCGCATCTTCTACATACTGTTTACGGAGTTCCTTGTCTCTGATATACAAGCCACAAAAATAGTCCACATTTTCATAAACCGTTAATTCATCAAACACGGCAACATCCTGCATGACAACACCAATCTCTCTTTTGATGTCATAAGAATCCGGCTTCATCTCCCTGCCAAATACTTTTACCGTTCCTTTATCGTATTTAAGCAGTGCAAGAATACAGTTAATCGTTGTTGATTTACCGGAGCCGTTTGGACCAAGCAAACCAAAGATTTCTCCTTCTTCCACTTCCAGATTCAAATGGTCTAATGCCACTAATTCCTTATATCGTTTCACTAAATTTTCAATTTGAATAACAACAGCCATTCTTATCCCTCCTCTTTGTAATGTTTGTTACACTCATTGTATCATTTTATGCCAACCGCAAAAAGTGTCATCCATCATTTTCGAATTGTGACATTTGTCATTTACTTTTTTTGCTTTTTTCCTTTATAATGGAACATATCAGATGATGGAGGTTAAAGGGCATGATACATTTGGGAAACAAGGCAGTTCTATTTCTGCTTTGCAGCTGTTTTTTCATAAATAGTCAGAAAATTGCGCAGACAAGTGTTCTTTTTTTGTTGTGCGCCTTTATCATCGGATGCCTTTTTTCCTATTGGGCGGATTCAAAAAGAGGAGTTCTTTTTCTAACCGGTCTCGTCTGCCTGCTAACGCTTTGTTTTCCTGCTTTCGGTTTTTATCTGCCTGTCTTTTTTTACGATATCATTCAGGCAAAAAATTATTTTTTACTGATACCGGCAGGAATTTGTTTGATACGGTTTTGCTCAGCCTTTTTACCTTCTGCTTTTGTTCTCGTTCTGCTTATGCTGTTGTCTGCAATTTTATCGTATGCTTTTGGCAGAATTTCGGATTATAAAGAAAAACTGCACCATATTCTAGACACCAGCAAAGAACATGCCATTATGATGCACGAACGGAATCAGGCATTGATCGAAAAACAGAATGCGGATATACACGCCGCCACGCTCTCGGAAAGAAACCGCATTGCCAGAGAAATCCACGACAACGTCGGCCATATGCTGACACGCTCTCTCTTGCAGGTCGGGGCACTGAAAGTACTTGCCGGTAATGATGCTTTAGATGAACCATTGACTGAGCTGCAAAACACATTAAATGCTGCTATGACAAATGTTCGCACAAGCGTCCACGATTTACACGATGACGCGATTGACTTAGAAAGTACCCTTCAGGAAATTATCGATGGGGTAAACACAACAAAAATATCCATGGAATATGACGTAGAAGGGACACTCCCAAATCCGATTAAATATGCCTTTATCGCGATTGTAAAAGAGGCGGTAAATAACATTCAAAAACACAGCAACGCAAAAAATGCTGCCATCCGGGTCTGTAAGCATCCCGGATTTTACCTGCTTTCGATTGCCGACAACGGCACCAAAATTTCTACAGCGGATTCCCGCGGAATCGGACTGAGCAATATGGAAGAACGGGTTCGTGCCTTAAATGGCGTGATACGATTTGATACAGAAAATGGATTTAAAATAACAATTATCATACGGAGGTAGTTATGAACATTATAATTGTAGATGACGACAAATTAGTTTCTTTATCCTTAAAGACCATATTGGAAGCCTCAGGCGAGGTTACTGTCTGTGCCATCGGAAACTGTGGGGAGGAGGCACTTTCTCTTTACCCGGAATTCAAACCGGATATTCTTTTGATGGATATCCGAATGGATGGAATGAGTGGACTAACTGCCGGAAAGCAGATTCTTGAAACTTACCCGGACGCCAAAATTTTATTTCTCACTACGTTTTCAGATGATGAATATATTGTGCGGGCACTCCGCATGGGGGCAAAGGGATATCTCCTGAAACAGAATTTTGAAAGTATCCTTCCTGCCCTGCAGGCAGTCCAGAAAGGACAGACGGTATTTGGCGAAGAAATCACGGATAAAATTCCGGATTTAATTAATAAGACAACGGCACAGAGAGACTTTGCCAAGTACGGCATTACAGAAAAAGAATATGCCATTATTGAACAAGTAGCAAATGGTCTCAACAATAAAGAAATTGCTGAGACCCTCTACTTAAGTGAAGGCACGGTGCGCAATTACCTCAGTTCCATTTTGGAAAAATTGGAATTACGCGACCGCACCCAGTTAGCTATTTTTTATTACCGGTAATTTTTATCGGTAACTTTTATCAGTTATTTTTATTTGTAACTTTCTGCAAGCGCCTTAAATGCCGGCAGTGCTTTTTCAATCTGCTCAGTGCTTACGCAGTAAGAAATACGGACAAAGCCCGGTGTTCCAAAACTATCTGCCGGAACTAACAAAAGTTCATGCTCCTTTGCGCGCTCAGAAAATGCATTGGCATCCTTTTCGAGTGCTTCAACAAAAAGATAGAACGCACCATCCGGTTTAATGCAGCGGTATCCATATTCCGTCAAAGCACGGTACAAGATGTCTCTGTTCTTTTCGTAAATCGAGATATCCGATGTTTTTCCAATGCATCGTGCTATAATTTTCTGGAACAAACTTGGCGCACACACAAATCCAAGGGCACGGCCTGCACCGCAAACTGCCGCATAAATCTGTTTCCAGTCTTTTGCCTTATCCGAAACCGCAATATAACCGATTCTTTCACCCGGCAAGGAAAGCGATTTGCTGTACGAATAGCAGACAATTGTGTTGTCATAGTAATTCATAAGATACGGAACTTTTACATCCGAATAAACCAGTTCACGATATGGCTCGTCCGCAATTAAAAAGATTTCTTTTCCATATTCTTTCTGCTTCTTTTCCAATACGGCACAAACTTCTTTGATGCACTCCTCGGTAAGAACAACGCCGGATGGGTTGTTTGGCGAGTTCAAAATAATTCCCTTTGTATGCTCTGTAATTGCATCTTCCAACAATTTGGTATCAATCTGAAAATCTTCTTTTCTGCTTGGTACAACAACGAGTTTTGAGCCTGTCATTTCAACAAACACACGGTATTCCGGGAAAAATGGAGCAAAGGTAATAAACTCATCGTCCGGTTCTGCCAGTGCTTTTAATGAAATCGTGAGCGATGCGGCTGCTCCAACGGTAACATAAAAATTGTCCGCCGTAAGATTTGTGCCATGCTGCTCATTTACATAAGAAGCCAGTTTCTCACGAAGTGCTGCGTCTCCCTGTGCCGATGTATAACCATGCAAGGCAACCGGGTCTCCGTTTGTAAGCAAATCAATAGCTGCTTCCTTTACACATTCCGGTGCCGGAACACTCGGATTTCCAATACTGAAATCAAATACATTTTCTGCTCCGATTTCTGCCTTTCTCTTATTTCCATACTCAAACAAATCACGGATTACCGAGCGATTTGTTCCTAACTGTACCATTTTTTCTGATAACATATCTATGTACTCCTTTCAATTTTTACTTGGGTTAAAACGGAATGCATGGTTGAGCGGACCGCTTCCCTGTCCTAAATCCATTCCATCCGCCAATGCGCCTGATATATATTCTTTGGCTTTTATTACGGCATCCGTTAGTTCACAGTCCTGCGCCAGATAAGAGGCAATCGCACTGGAAAGTGTACAGCCGGTTCCATGCGTATTTTCATTATCAATGCGCTTACTCTCAAGCCAATTTCCACCATCCGCTCCATAGAGGTAATCGTTTGCATCCTCAATGCTGTGACCGCCTTTGCATAAAACTGCTGTCTCATATTTGTTATAAAGTGCCTGCGCCGCCTGTTCCATTTTTTCTTTGGAATCAATCTTCGTTCCGGTAAGCACCTCAGTTTCCGGAATATTTGGTGTAATCACAGAAGCCATCGGCAAAAGTTCATTTTGCAGTGCCGCAACAGCGTCCTCTTCAATCAGCCTTGAACCGCTGGTTGAAACCATAACCGGGTCGACTACAATAAACTTTGGCTTGTAAAAAGACAACCTTTCCGCAATCACGTGAATTAATTCCGCAGAAGCCACCATGCCGATTTTCACAGCATCCGGTTTTATGTCAGAAAAAACTGCGTCCAGCTGCTTTTTTAAGAATTCAGGTGTTACTTCCATAATACCGCTTACACCCATCGTGTTCTGCGCTGTCAATGCGGTAATGACACTCATGGCATAAACACCATTCGCCATCATCGTCTTTAAATCTGCCTGTATTCCAGCTCCCCCACTACAATCACTTCCTGCTATCGTTAGTGCCGTCCTCATTTGTCATTCCTCTCTTTCATTGCCTTTACTATTGTAGCGGAAAGGAAGGTTGTTTGTCAAATTTTTAGGGTTCCGTGTTTGTGTCAAGTGTTTGTGTCAAGTGTTCGTTGGCACTTTTTTGTTTTCCGTAATTACATAGAAAAGCTTTGCGTCTCGTGGGCGTTCTCACTAGTTGAGTGCGTAACGGTATGGGCACTGAAACTACCAGTGCCACATACCGACGTACTCAAACCCACGAG
>ERZ808240.5656-NODE-5656-length-10047-cov-30.882606_pt1 | contig 10047 bp, 10 predicted proteins | sample MGYA00521084_ERZ808240 | MGnify/ENA primary metagenome ERZ808240 (study PRJEB31516, sample SAMN03275571) | gut metagenome | biome: mammalia-associated habitat; material: feces | host: Papio cynocephalus | place: Kenya | collected 2012-08-06 ... | reverse complement strand
TAGCTTTTCTCTACCGAAAGATTTCTACCTATATAATACACCATCATGTATGAGACAGGTCCCATAAGATGACGGAATATCAGCACATTTTTGAATCGGTAATCATTAATAGCCCAACTTATAATATCACTGATGAATATTAGCACAATGAGAATATCAAATATATTCATTATATGCTTCTTTCTTGACGAATAAGCTAATGCGAAAAAGGCTAGAGGCAAGAGTACACTAATCAAGTATTGCTTAGCTCCAAACAGGATGAGAAGCAGAGAACTTAAACAAACTACCCAAAAGTTGTGCTCATATAGCCAATAACTATACTTATATAATTTCATTTATCTAACTCTTTAAAATTTCAATATACTTGTTGGCCAAGTTTTTCCATTCTGCTATTGAATCATACTCTCTATTATGCTTAAGATATTCAACCATCCGATAGTATAACTCATTGTTATTTAGCAACTGTTTGATAGCTTCTGCTAGCTCTGAAACTTTATTTCGACTTACAATAATACCATTTAAGCCATTGTGGATAACATCTTCAAAAGATTCAATATCTGAGGCGATGATAGGTCTATCAAAATTAAAAACTGTTTGAGGGATGCCACTTTGTGAAGCAGACAAATATGGACATACTACACATTTCGAATGTCTTATTAATGTTGCTAATTCTGCATTACCCAACCAACGATTTATTAAAATAAAACGTTCATCTTCCTTTATTCTTTCCAAAACTGGCTGGTAGCCTCTACCGGCGACAACCACTTTTACAGGCAAGTGCACTATCAGATTTATTGCTTCATAAAGAATATCCAATCCTTTATATTTTTCGATGTAGCCGTAAAACAGAATGTAGTTTTCTGTACCAGTTAGTTCAGGTATTTCCACATCTCCATATTCTCTATATCCAGAAAATAGCCCAAACTGTATAACACTGAGTTGTTGTGATGAGATATCACTTACCCTCTTTAAATCTTTAGCCGATTTCTCAGAAAAGACATTAATACGGATGCCCTTATTTATCAGCTTTTCTATGCCTGGATAAAGAGAAGAGTTATCCAAATGGCTCTCTAAAACCTCATGAAAAGAATGAATCACTGGTAAATTCCACGAATGTAATAAGGAAGATAAAGATATAGAAAAAAGGTTCTGACCAATTACATTTATTAAGTCATAATGAAAATCTTTCAATGATTTAAATATTTTCCTCATCACCAAAAGACTTAGGCCTCTCTTCATATCATTCATCAACCCCTCTTCTCTTGGCATACCAAAACAAATCACATTATAGAAACGAAAATTATCAGAAAAAGCTTTGAATCTTCTCAATCCATCGGTTGACAAATTTTCCACTTTTTTTATACCTATTCGTGATGATAATGCAGGCAAAGTGAAACTTTCTACTTCAAGATTATGTTGAGAGTTAAACATAACATTATAAAAATCCACGTCATTTCCATTCATCAAATGGGCTTCTGCCAAGGAAGAAGAACTACCAGCAAAATTAATAGTAATAATAGCAATTTTCATCTTACTTTAGTTTAAATATTAAACTACGCCCACATGATCGCAAAATCTGTTTATACGAAATATTATATTTTTTTCTTTTCATAATCCATTTTAGGGCATGCATAATACCATTTTCTTTAATGTCTTGAGCTATCAATATTTCGATTTTTCGATTCATCTGTCCGCCCAAGTTTTCACAGAGTAGATGATGTATATTTTTGTCTTCTATTTTTATCGGATTTTCTTGTAAAAAAGAAGAATACCATTCTTTCTCTTTAATAACAGCTTGTATTTTAATATCGACATTTCCACCACTAGTGATATTTAAAGAATTTATTCTATATTGAAAACATGGAATTTGAGTATTGGCAATACCATAGGAAGAAGCGGCAATATAGGCAGATATATCATCGCTTCCCCATGCCAATGGTAATTTATAAAAACCGCCTTGATTCTTCAATGATGATGTTTTATAACAAAAGTCTCCGATATATTGATCCATTCGATATTCCCATCTATTATAAATCATCTCATATACAGATTCCCATTCTGGCCTTGAATACTGATACCTAACAAATTGACTGTTTTCATTAATAATTTCTGTCAATGCATGCAAAACATCCACTTGTGGATATTTCTCTATCAACTTTCGGTATTCCTCCAAGCAGCAAGGCATGAGCTTGTCGTCATCGCCCATACATATAACATACTCACCTGTGGCATAACTCAAGCATTTATTCCAGTTATCCACCACATTGATAGCACCGAAATTCTTTTCATTTACATAATATTGGATGCGCTTGTCATCATACTTTGATACAATCTCATCCAGATTCTCCGGGGATGCATCATTTACGATAATCAACTCTAGATTGGTATAAGTCTGGGCTAGAATACTATCTATGCATTCCGCCAAAAAGCGAGCCTTAAAAGCTGGTACCAATACAGAAAACTTTATATCTTCTTTCATTACTATCTAAAAATTTCATTAAATTTATCAGAAACAATTCATTTCTATTTGAAAATATAGGTTGAACTAACTCTTATTGTAAATCATATTATATATTAGTAGCCCAACAAGGATATCACATTTGTAATTCTCTCCTTTAACTCCTTATCTCCGTCAGGTTCTCCCAATGTTGTAAACATTACAGGGGTACACATACCATCTGTGTTGATTTTATTTACTGACATAAAACAATCACCATATTGTTTGTTCCCAATAAAGACTTGTCCCATCACACCTGTCCGAGGATTCTTAGCTACCAACGGCAACAATCTATCCACATAAAATCTATCAGATGCCTTAAAGTGCTTGGCTATTACTGCCACCAATTCCTCATTTTCAACGCCAAGCCTCTTGGCTATAACGAACAATTTCAGCAACTGCGGATGGGCTTTAATACCTGGAGCCACTTCTAATGACTGAAACTGCTCCACCACCTTGTCCAGAGCGAATCGAATATCACGCAACGTTACCGCTGCCCAAAAATCAGAAGAGAAATACTCCTTAACCTTGGAAACTTCCAATCCTGTTTCTTGAACGATCAATGACAATGCATATTTCTCCTTTTCTTTAGCCAGTGAGAAGCGAAAGATGTCCTTGTTATAGAATTTTGACATGTAGCCTTCATAATCCGCATTGACACCATAAAAATGTTTGAATATAGCCTCTACATTTTTCTCATGCATCACAAAGACCACATTACTTACGCCAAACTTGTTGCCAACAAGAGTTTCATTGATAGGCTGCATACTGCGATAGCCATAATCCATTTGGGCTGAAAAAACATTCATGATGCGAAAGAGGTGGGCAGGATCAAGCCTATCCATATCCTCTATAACAAGAACCACTCTCTTGCCTTTTCTTTTTTGATAACTCTCGATATTATCACGAATAATCTTTGTTATCACATCATTCTCATACACTGAGTTTTCATCAAATAACGCCAAATACTTATCTAAGAATTCAGTTTGGTCACTTTCCTTTTTGAATGCATCTATCTGCTTTTTCAGACACATCAGCCAGTTTGCTGACTTAAAAGCAGCAAACAAAGCCGTAGTTACACCATCATCTGCCCCACATGCTTTCAACATTGTCAGAAATGATTCACCGACAGAAACAAAATGGTTTTGTATATAAAATTCAAAAGCCATTCTATCAGTCATCTCATAATCGATGTCTATCATCCCACACAAAAGCATCTGCAACAGAACATCATGTTTGATAAGCTCAAAGATATCCCTATTCTCCAATACCTGATAGTTTACAGGATAGAGAGTGATGAATTCAAAAGGAGAGTTTTCATCTTCCTTGCATTTCTCCTTAAACTTCTCCAAGAAGAATGTCTTCCCATCTCCAAATTTGGCTGATAGTATGACTCTATCATGAGATAGAAGATGGTTTCCAAACCGCACCATCGCATCATCCACTGGGATATAATTATCGTCTGAAACCAACATAAAGCAATATGGCCTAAGAATTTATCCTATTATGTATTTCTTGAATGGTAACTTTGACAGAAGCCAGCTCATAAGATAGGCTCCTACAAATGTCGAGAACATAGCTACTATCTGATAATACCATGATGCGGAAAGATGCACATAGATGTTCTCCATCAACACTTTCAATACAAACATGTGGCACAGATAGATGCCAAACGATAACGCAGAAATATGCTTTACCAAAGCATACAACTTGCCATTGACGTTTATACAAAAATCTTTAAGCAAGAGAAAAAGGCAACAAGTCAACACTATGGTTCCTATGGACAAGAATGTCTTGATCAAACCTCCGACAAAATAGCTAACCGACATTGTTAGAAGCAGCAATACGACATACCTCAATTTGCCCCCCCATATCTCCTTTCCGCTCACCATCTTCGATGGACAGCCATACTTTCGAACGGAATAGCCAAACAGCAGAAAGCCCATATAGCCAGAGAAATAGAGGAACATGTCGAAGACATGTTCCCAATGGTTTTCTCCGAAAACATTGGGTACATGAGCCTTGATTATCAACACGATAGCAGACACCGCCCATAGGGCAAGATATACTTGCAGGAAACGCTTGCTGGCATATATCTTCTCTGTCAAGAATGGTATGAAGAGATAGATTCCTATCAGTATGTAGAGATACCAAAGAATGCCACCGAAATAGTCGGGTTGCTTGATGGGTGAAAGCATCACTTCTTTTAACATCGCTTGCCAACTGGTTATTCCGAGCAAGAATGGCAATACCGCATAGACAACGCCCCATATCAAAAGTGGAAACCACACACGAGGTATTCTCTTTCGATAGAAAGCCATCATGTCCTCCCCATTCTTATAGGGCAATATCAAGAATCCTGTTACCATAAAAAACAATGGAACACAGGGTTTTGTCAAAATATAGACAAGATGCTTGAACGCCGTATCAATATGTTCCAATGGATAGGCATCCGCAGCCGTTGACACGTGTAGGCACACTACCATAAAACAGGCCAATACTCTCACGATATGAATCCAGGGGATTTCTTTTCTTTCGTTCATTATGATTCTCTTCGTTTTATGATTTTAATCTATCTACAATGACTTTCAATCGCTCTTGCCACGAAAGCGATTTTACATCAAAGTGGTTATAAACATCGATGTCTGTGCTACCTGATACAATGTCGTCGATTTTTTTAGCCAGTCCTTCGAAGTCATCTTGTTCGATGAAATCACCATACTTGCCATCCTCTATCACATCGCTTGCCGCACCTACTTTCGTTGACACTATATAGTTTCTAAACCTCTGAGCCTCAGTATATACCAACGCAAAACCCTCCCACTTACTTGTCAAAATAAAGGCTTTTGAGCGGTTGTAAAATTCCCAAAGTTCTTTCTTGTCATAAATAGCTCCAGTAAAGATTACTTGATTCTTCTTTTCAGGATTTTGCTGATAAAAAGCATCTATCTCTGGCTGCAAGGACGAATCAATTGGACCGATAAGATAGACCTTCCAATCCTTCAAGTCGGCTTTTGCCAATGCTTGCAAAAGCATTGGGGTGTTTTTTTGGGGGGTTCCCAATCTCCCTACAGTAATCATTACATTCTCTTTTTCAGCATATTTTTCTTCATCGATATGCAATGAAGAAAGCAATTCTTCATCAAAGCCATTAGGCATAAAAACAATTTTTTTCCCCCAATGATTGTAAGGATTAGGACTCGCTTTTAATTTTTGCAAAGCAAGCTGGGTTTCGCAGGATATGACATCTACAAAAGATTTTAAGATTCTTCCCTTGATACTTGCCAAGAGATTGCGAGGAAACGATGGCGCCTTATCATTGATGCCATAAGGATTTACATCCATCTTGATGTACACCTTGCCTTTAGGATTTCTCAGTTTATATATCATTGCCGACTTTCTGCTGACATCGACATCAAAGAAACGCATCAGCACATCTATCTCCTTGGCGTGTTGCCAAATGTAGCTGTATGTAGCTCTAGCAAAACTTTCTGCCACTGCATCCTTTGAAGTACCTATGGTAAGAGGACACAGGCTGACACCTTTGATGTTGGAAGGCAAATCCTTATTGCTTTCGGTAAGCGGATAGATGATTTTTACCTCATAATTCATAATCTTGCCCAAATAATAAGGTACCATAAAAGGATCCTTACCTAGATGCTCATGGTCAAAAAACTCAAAGAAGAGTGTCAAATTCTTTCTTTTATTCATTGCTTGTTCCAATTTTCTTGGTTATTTTACTGATTATATTTCTTATGTCGAACCCTAGCATAATTGCCAAAAGGGGTAATAGCACGATAAAGATACCTCCCACTACAAGCAATCTAACAATAGCTATCTGATAATCGCTCACCGCATTGAATGTATAAATCGTCATTATTACCATAGCCACACTTATCAACGCACGTACGAGATAAGCGAATATCATACGATGCTCCATCTGTGTATTTTTGTAGAACATCAACGCACCGGCAAACAGATGTACCAAACCTAAGGAAATCGGGAATATATATACACCTATCATTTTCGACCCCATAAAGTTTAATGCCAGCACTACAATTTGCGTAGCCACACCTGCCGTTGCATAAAACTTTCCCTTATCAGAAGCCAACAACGACATGCCCATAATTAGATACATCAATACACCGAAGAAAGCCAATCCATAGAGTTTCGTCAAGGTGATAATCATCTGCAATGCTTCTGGTGAAACTTTGCCACGATTGAAGAAGAAATCGCAAAGCGGCGTGGCACTACCAACCATAAAGAATGCAGCCGCACTATAGATAAGCATACATATCATCAAGTTGTCGAGTATCGTCTTGTTGAAATCATTTCTTTGCTTATTGATGAATTGCTTTGCCAATACAGGCACCATGATGGTGGTTAGCACACTGCTTTGTACTCCCTGTAAGACTGAGATGAATTGTCGGGCATATTCCACAGACGATATATTGCCACTACCCAACATTCCAGCTAGATATTTCTCGAAGAGCGCATTGAATTGCCCTACAAAATAAGGGAAGAAGAATGGCAGAGCAAAGAGCAAGAATATCTTAACATCAGCCCATCTCACGGAAAATATATTGATCCAAACCTTTAGGTCTTTCTTATAGAGAAAATAAGCGACAACCCCAAACAACACGAATATTCCAAAGTAATTACCTACCAGGAGAGAATAGATTCCCCAAGATGGTGCAAGCGCAATGATTGCAGCCAGATTGACTAGTCCTCCTACAAAACCAACTATCTCTGGAATATAATATACATCGTAGGCATTGAGAATGGAAATTCCAATGTTCGTAAGCTCATTGAATAGCAAGCTAGGAAGTTGCAATATGAGCAGGGATACGAACAGGGCAGCAGCTCCAGCTTGCATGTTCTTAGTCATTACCGTAGATATGGGGGATGCAAACAAGAATAACAAGATGCCCATCACTATCGTCACCCAAAAGATAAAGCCTACCAATGAAGCTGTCTTACGAACCGCTTTCTCTGCCCCCTCTTGTTCCCTTACAAATACAAACTTAGTACGGAACACCTCATTAAGTGGTCCCCACACCGCTGAAATAATGGTGGTAATGAGGGTAAGGGTCAATACCCACATATCCTTCTCCATACTAACACCGAAATACTTGGCAGAGAAGGTAACTGTTACTACAGTAATAACCATTCTCACGAGACGGAGAATGAAAAGATATAATGTCGTTTTCTTTAAACTTTTAGCCATAAACTAATTTTATTGTACGCATAGACTCTGACTTTGTCTACAAGTACGCAAAATAAAAAAACTACAGTCAAGAAGATGAATAATTCCACTAAAAACACACCCAAGGAATGTGTCTGATGAAGCCAAATCACAAATGGCTTGAAATAGCCATGATGAATGACAGGATGATTATGTATCAGATATACAGCAAATGATGATGCTGCGATACTATTGATTAGCTTGCTTTGAAAATGTATCTTTGAGAAGCATAGCAACAACATAACGGAAGCCAAAATATTCAATGGCGATGTATAGCAAGCATACCAATCAAATAAGCGACACACCAAGCCATGCCAAGGAAGAATCCAAAGGCAAAGGCACATCAGAAGAGATACCCCTACAGAAACTCCCATATAGATGCCTCCACAAGTTTTACGGGATATTTGTGAGAATTTCGGTTCATATTTATGAATATATCTAGCTAGCAAATATAACCCTATAAATGACAGAGGTGAATATCCCTTTGCAAAATAAGGTAAGTCATACAAGAATCCATAGATAGTTTGATACAAGAAAAATACAATTAATGTATTTCTGAATACTTTCCTATCTGTATTCTCTACAAAAGCGTTCAAGATAGGCGAAACTATGTAAAGCGTAAAATAGGCATATACGAACCACCAGTTTTTGGGAGAGCACAAGTCTTTCACCAATGTCCTCAAAGATAACTCTGAATGTGATAGAGCTATAAAGGCAACTATAACTATCGCCATAAAAGCACATTGGAATATGAATTTTGTTGCACTCTTCAGTGTTGGTCTGATACCAAACCATCCTGAAATCAGTACAAAGACATTGACACATACAAGTCCTATGGTTTCAAGATTCACCCTACATAACACGTCCAAAGGATTGCTCATCAGTTCTGCCATATTCGGTCGTCCGAGACTCCCCTCCATAGAATGAACCAGCATCACAAGAAACATCGAGACAATTCGCAGTAACTCTATGTTAGAAAACCTATTACGGCACTTCCGCCCTGATATGGGGGGGTAATTTTAGCTATATTCATATATTCTTATACTGTAGCACATAATCCAAAAAAATCTTATTTTTATAAATCCACATTGATGTCAAAAGGACTATCAAAGTCCTTCAACATATCATGCTTTGTATCTTTCTCCGAGAGATTGGCATGCTCGGTTGGAATCTTCCAATCAATGCCAAGCGAATCATCAAGGATAGATATGCCTCCATCTGCCTCTGGATGATAGAACTCATCACACTTGTATTGGAACACGGCCGTCTCAGAAAGGACAGCGAAACCATGGGCAAAGCCTTTAGGGATAAAGAACTGGCGATGATTGTCCTCGGTGAGTTCCACTGCCACATGCTTGCCATAAGTAGGTGAGCCTTTACGAATATCCACTGCAACATCGAGCACCCTACCCTTTACACAGCGCACCAACTTGCTCTGGGTGAAAGGTGGTCGCTGAAAGTGCAAGCCTCGCATCACACCATAACTACTCATACTCTCGTTATCTTGGCAGAAGTGTACCTTGTGCCCCAAAATAGGAGTAACTTTCTCGTCAAACTCTCGCTCACTGAAACTCTCGAAGAAGTAACCACGAGCGTCACGGAAGAGGCGTGGCTCTATAATGAGCACGCCATCTATATTTGTCTTGATTATGTTCATTGGACTAACTTAAGTTCTTACATAATATTTTTCTAAAATCATCCCGTCCTTCTTTACCATTAAAGAAGGCTCCACCTTTCTCTCCAAGCCTCTCTTCCCTCAGGGACGAGAGGATGTAGCTATGTCCGCTATAGCTCCCATAGAGTTTTTGTATCGGCAACGGAGTCTTTACCCGCAAGGGGTTGCCGATAAGAGCCTATGCAACAGAGTTGCGATTGTTTGTCGGCTGGCGCATTAATTACATCCTTTCGCTCGTAAACCACCGATACAGCGTCCCCACTATTTATCAGTGGGTTAGCCATACCAATAATTTTGAATAAAGTTTCGATTTTTTAAAATTTAACAATCAAGCGACAGCCTGAGGTACCTTGGTGACCTCTGCATCCGTTCCATCTTCAAAATGGCGAACATAGTCACATGGCAAGAACGAAGCATCCACCTCCTCGCCCATAAGGATGCGAGTGAATTGTAAGCATCCAACCCCTATGACAACATACTCCATCCCCAGTGTTTACTAGGGATACAGAATATTTTAAGAAATTGGACTTTTGCTTTCAAACAGGTTTAACTAAAAGTGCCTTTGAAAGAAGGCATTTGTTCCCCACAGCAGTATCGCTCTGCACTGGTCGCCACTCGAATGGGGGATTA
>ERZ808240.5655-NODE-5655-length-10049-cov-5.450270_pt1 | contig 10049 bp, 9 predicted proteins | sample MGYA00521084_ERZ808240 | MGnify/ENA primary metagenome ERZ808240 (study PRJEB31516, sample SAMN03275571) | gut metagenome | biome: mammalia-associated habitat; material: feces | host: Papio cynocephalus | place: Kenya | collected 2012-08-06 ... | reverse complement strand
ACTTGTCCCGTTCCGGCGCAAAAATGCAGCATAAAAGCTACGATTCAGGTGTTTTTCTGTTTCATTGTACTCTTTTTGTCATCGTTCTGCAGCCGCTTTTCCAGTGCGGACTGCTTAGCCAGAATAGCATTTATCTTATCATACAGGTCCTCGATCATGATCTCAGTTTTCAGGTTGACTTTATAATCATTTTCTGCTCTGTGGCGGTCTTTTTCCTCTTGACGGTTCTGGCTCATCATGATAAGCGGTGCCTGAATCGCCGCCACACAGGATAGCACCAGATTCAACAGGATGAATGGATACGGGTCAAACGCTTTGGCTGCCAGTACCGTGTTGACGACCATCCAAAGGATCAAAACGCCGGTAAAGGAAAAAATAAATGCCCAGCTTCCGGCAAATTTTGCAATGGAATCCGCTGCACGCTGCCCCAGCGTATACTTTTCTTTTTCGCTTTCAGGACTGACAGAGATCTTACTGTCTGCCAGCAGGTTCAGCACTTCCTCATCGGTCATATCGTGCCGGATGTCCTTGAGCACTTCTTTTAATAGTTTTCTGTTTTCCTTCATAGCGGTTGCTCCTCTCCGTAAATTTCGATTTGTTGAACTCAGTATACCATACTTTCCAAAGAAAGAATACCCATATATAGGAGAGAATCTAGCCATTTCACTATGTAGATGCATACCACTCCCGTATGCTCGGTATACATCGATTTACTCAAAACGCACCTTATAGTGGTGTGTTTCATTACATAGAACGGAAAAGCCGTTCACTTTTATAGGCGACTCTGTAGAGTGAACGGCTTTTTATGTATGGTTTCTTATAGGAAAGAAGAATCGAAGAAGTCTTTTAGCGTTATTCCTAACCCTGAACAGATTCGCTCAATGGTGTCTACACTTAGTTGTCCGCCTCGGCGGGCTGTCGTCTGGATTGTGGAGTACGCTATCCCGCTTTTTTTGGCTAGTACACACAGATTCATATTGCGTTCCTGCATCAAGTCCTGAACACGTTTTATCGTATCCACGAAGAAAACCTCCTTTATCTTAGTTCAATACTTTTCCAACGATCTCAAACCGCTGTTCTGGCGATATAAGCAGAGGTGAATATTTGGAGTTAAGGGATATCAGAACAGGCTGATTGTGTACCACACCATAGCTGTCAGTGAGAAGTTCTGCATGGGATTCGTCTGGAGCCTGTTCATCATACTTTTTAAGGTAGCCGCAGCCATCGTACAGAAAAACACCAATGTCACCGCATTCAAGTTCTTCACATTGTTTAATCCAGACAATCTGACCATTGTGGTATCGTGGTTCCATACTATCACCGCTAACATATACGCCAAAATCTGCTCCTTGAGGAACACTGCTGGCAGGAACTTGCACCTGTCGAAACATTTCACCGTCAAGAAAAGCACCCAAACCGGCCGATACCGGCAGTTCTGATACCGGCATCGTGGTGTAACGAATATCAGGCACATTCTCTGTATTTGGTGAATATCGCCGAGATGCAATCAAATCCAGTTCATACTCTGCAACCTTTTTTCGTCCAATTTCATTTAGAGGATCAGGCTTTCTGAATGGCTTCGTAAAATATGAAGGTCCATCCTTAATATTTAATGCGTGGCAGATTGCAACCAGCTGATAGATGCTAGGGACACTGTATCCTGTTTCCCACTTGTTAATGCCTTTGGCACTGACCTCAACGCCGTAGTGGTGAAGAAGCTCAGAAAAAGCCACAAGTGAATAGCCGTTCTTATTTCGTTCTGCCGCAAGAAGCAGGCCGACCTCATTGCTTTCCCTTGCAGCTATTGCATCATAATGTACGGAGGAGGGTGCTACACGCATACGTGGAAGTGTGCTTTTCTTTTTCATGGCAAGAATTCTCCTTTACGATCCGGTATCTTTATTATAGTAGCATAAATAGAAAAAATCAACACATTTTCTCTAACATAGCGACAAATGCGTAATTGACATCTCCTTATTTTCGATATATAATCGAGCCAAATTAAAAAGAAAACGCCGTATGGGTGTTTTGGAATCGAAACGGAACAACCGTATGACGTCTTCGATTAGAGGCAAAGGAGCGAACAGTGATGCGAAAAGAAAATGTAAGGTGCCCGATGTGCGGGACGATGAACTACAATGTCGATCTGGACGAAACCGGCGGTTGGATGGAGTGCAGACTGTGTAAAGCCGTTACCTGCTCAATGGATGAGTGGAAAAGGCACACGGTACAAGTACCTTTATTGAGTGAAAAGCAGCTGGTTGATCGTATCACATAAGTAATATCATTCTGCTTCTGTTAAAAAGGCATAAAGGAGGTATTTTAATGTGTGCTGATTACAACCTTCACCGTGAAAAGCGTTATGTTGAGGTAGATGTTCGCTTCACGCCTGATGGTAAAATTCGACCACTTACCATAAACTATGATAAGTCTCATGTTTATGGCATTGACCGCGTTTTGACTGTCCGGCGCAGCACCTCGCGTCTGGGTGGAATGGGGCACTGCTTCACTTGCCTGATTTGCGGGCAGAAAAGAAATCTCTGGCTTGAAAAAGGAAAATGGTTTGTGGAAGCCTACTGCACCACACCGGAAAGCCGTGCTTCGTGATGGCTAGATGCTTGTCACGCACCGATCTTACTGGCATTGCTGGTAGATATATTGATATGTACTACAGCCGCTTTGGAATCAGCAAGGACAAGCCAGAACCTATTGATCCAGAACTGTTTGCAAGTGCAGTTCTTGGGCTCAACGTAAAAATGCTGCCCTTATGTAGTGATGGCACCGTTCTTGGCCTGACGGTTTTTCAAAAATGCAGCTTCACAGCAATTTTAGAAGATGGAACACAGCTTATTGAAGTGTTTCAACCAAGAGATGTTGTCATCAACTCCTCGCTTGCTGGCGACGAATGTACCGGGTGTCGGAACTTTACAATTGCTCATGAAGCAGCTCATCAGATTCTAGCCGACCTATTTCCAGCTGATTATGGAAAAGACGCCAAGCATCGTGGGCATATTTCCTACCGTGAAAGAAATAATCATTTTTCATGGGAGGAGTGGCAGGCAGACACTTTGGCAGCAGAACTTTTAATGCCGACTTTTCTGATAAATGCAGAAATAAAACGTGTTGGACTTCAAATACAGAATGGAATCCTATATAAATCCACCTCTGATCCAAACTACCGGAAAGTTTTGGACATGGCACAGGCTATGGGAGTATCATGGTCTGCTATCCGGATTAGGCTTCAGCAGATACATTATATCGTGTTTCGACCATTGGTCAGGTCGAGAAAGATGATATCCCTATGCAGAAAGAAGCCTGCCGCAACTTTGCAGCGCAGCAGGGTTGGGAAATCGTCAAGGAATTTTCCGAAAAAGGTGTTTCCGGTTTCAAGAAGTCTGCAAAAGACCGCGATCAAATCCAACTGCTTCAACAGGCGGCTGCAGCCGGAGAATTTGACATTCTGCTGGTATTCATGTTCGATCGCTTAGGCCGCCGCGATGATGAAACGCCCTTTATCGTAGAGTGGTTCAGCAAGCAGGGGGTTGAGGTCTGGAGCGTAAACGAAGGTCAACAGCGATTCGATTCTCATGTTGATAAGCTGATGAACTACATCCGCTACTGGCAGGCATCCGGCGAAAGCATCAAGACATCTATTCGCACTCGTACCCGTATGGAACAGCTCACGGAAGAGGGGCACTATACTGGCGGCATTGTAGCTTTTGGCTATAAGCGTGTTCAGAAAGGCCGTGTGAACAAAAAGAACCAAGCTGTCTGCGACTTGGAAGTCAATGAGGACGAAGCAGCAATCGTTCGCCTGATTTTCCAGAAGTACGTTTATGAAGGCTACGGCGTGAAACGCATCTGCAACTATCTTGTTGAAAACAATATCTTGGGTCGGAATGGTAAGAACATTCCGACAACGACACTTGTTCGAATGATTCGGAACAAATGCTATACAGGATATCTTATCAATGGAAAAGTCGAGAAAGAGTGCCCAGAACTGCGAATCGTCGATCAAGAAGTCTTCGACCGCGCACAGGAGTTGCGAGATTCCCGCCGTAGAGAAAAAGGCGAGGATGCTGATTCGTATAGTCCTCATGCACTGCTCTGTGGCAAAGTATTCTGCGCACATTGCGGCAACCGTCTGAACATCACCAGCAGTGGCCGCACCCGGCTTCGGGCTGATGGCACTATCGTAAAGGAAAAGCGTTATCGTTATAGTTGCAACTTCAATATTCGGCATCCGGGGCAATGCGATGGACAGTCTGGCTACGGTGTAACAAAACTGGACGCAATTGTAGAGAGCATCGTGTGTGCGAAATTCAATGAAGTTCTGGAGTGTTCTAAGGGCAATCTGCTCAAAGATATGCTCCGTAAAGATTTAGAAGCAGCTCAAAAGGAAGTATCTCGTGCAGAGAGCACACTTAAAACCAAGGAAGACGAACGGAATGCGTTGAAAGATGAAATGATTCGCGTCATACGAGGCAAAAGTTCGCTTGACCGTGATACGATCCAACAGGTTCTAGACGAGAACCAGACTGCGATTGAAGAAGCACAGGAAGCCTTAAATGTTGCTAAAAACAAACAGGCAGAAATCGAGCAGCAAAACCAGAAAGCCGAGCGCGATTGCAGTGACCTGTTCACATGGGCAAGCACTTATCAAGAGGCAAATTTTGAGCAGCGTCAGGCAATTTTGAACCAGTTTATCAAAGAGGTGCGTGTTGGTCGTGATTACAACATCGAGATCATTCTCAATGTGCCTCTGGATGAATTTGAAGAATTCAAACGTCATTCTCTTGCAGGGCGGCGTACTTCGAATGGGCGCAAAAAGGCACCTAAACAAGCCCCTATTAGGGGGCTGGGTATTCCGAATGGGGGAATTGTCATTATGGACAAAACTTCTGACGAAACTGTGAGCATTATGCCGAAGAGTACCATACACGCAACTTTAGCCTATCAAGACAAATGATGCGCGATTTTGTGAGTTCAGCAAAAAACAAACGCCGCATCGCTTAACACGATGCGGCGTCTTATGGACTCGAAGGGAGTCGAACCCTCGACCTTTCGGATGCGAACCGAACGCTCTCCCAACTGAGCTACGAGCCCACATTTAAGCCCCCAAAAACCGAATGGGGGCATACGGTTGATAACTCCAGATTCTTTAAGGCCCGAACGCTCTCCCAGCTGAGCTATAGGCCCATATTTAGGGGCGTAACTCGGTTGGGCGACCAACCGACATACTCCCCATTTTGATGCCCACAACTCTGTGGGGCACAGAAGCGATGCTCTTGCACTCCCAGCTGAGCTATAGGCCCATATTTAAGGGCGTAACTCGGTTGGACGACCAACCGTTATACTCCCCATTCTAATGCCCACAACTCCATGGGGCACAAAAGCGATACTCTTGCACTCCCAACTGAGCTACGAGCCCACATAATCTATGACCTTATTATTTTAACTCGTTGAGATATATTTGTCAAGGATTTCCAGAAAAAATACCAGCCAGCAGGACGTTACTGCTTTCCCAGCTGCCAGAAAGCAACAGCACTTGCGGCGGCAACATTAAGGGAATCGACACCATGTGACATCGGGATCTTCACGGTATAATCGCAGGCAGCAATGGTGGAATGGGCGAGTCCGTCACCCTCGGTTCCCATGATGATAGCGAGGCGAGGTTCCTTTGCCAGCTGTTCGTCGTCGATGCTCACTGAGCGGTCGCTCAGAGCCATTGCTGCTGTTTTGAAACCGAGGGCATGGAGCTGGCCTATTCCTTTCTCCGGCCAGTCGGCAGGTGTTGCGCCGATCTGCGCCCACGGCACCTGAAAAACGGTTCCCATGCTGACACGGACGGCACGGCGGCAGAGTGGGTCACAGCAGGACGGCGTTGTGAGGACAGCGTCCATATTCAGCGCGGCGGCACTGCGGAAAATCGCTCCGACATTGGTAGAATCGACGATTCCTTCCAGCACGGCCACTCGCCGGGCATTCCGGCAAAGCTCCTCAACGGAACGGGGTGCCGGGCGATGGAAAGCGCAAAGTACACCACGAGTCAGCTCAAAGCCGGTCAGCGCGGCCAGCATCTCCCGGTCCGCCGTATAGACCGGGGCATCTCCGCACCGGGTCAGGATCTCTGTCGCCGGGCCGGTGATCTGCTTGCGCTCCATCAGCAGTGAGATGGGCTGATAGCCTGCATCCAACGCCCGGGAAATGACCTTCGGGCTTTCGGCGATAAAGATACCTTTTTCCGGTTCCAGACGGTTCCGCAGCTGCGCCTGCGTCAGCCGGGCATAGGGGTCCAGCTCAGACGCGTTGAAATCAGTGATCTCGATAATATTGGACATCCAAAAATCTCCTTTTGAATCGTATAAACAACATTTTTATTATTGTACCACATCTGGCTCTGCATTGCAAAACCCTCTCTCTGTGATACTCTTTCGACATGGCAGGCATACCGCAAATGTCCTATTGCGCTTTTTCCCATTTGTTATTATAATAATGTAGCAGATTATACAAAAACTGCGAGTATTTTTTGTGAGGGTGTGTTTTCATGCAATCGAATCTGAAACGGATTCATCACGGGCAGATGTCCGAATCCTTTTATACTGCCATGTTTCTTTCGCTTTCGGGCGGCCTGCAGGATGCTTATACCTACTTTTTCCGTGGAAAAGTATTCGCCAACGCCCAGACCGGCAACATCGTTCTTCTGAGCGACAACCTGTTCGCCGGGCAGTGGGATAAAGTCCTCCATTATCTCATTCCCTTGCTGGCCTTTGCATTGGGCGTTTTTGCCGCGGAGATGCTGCACGGACAGTTCAAAACTCTGCAATCGCTCCACTGGCGGCAGCTGGTCGTCCTGTGCGAGATTGTTCTGCTGTTTGCAGTCGGTTTCTTCCCACAGGAGTGGAACCTGCTGGCGAATGCCATCGTCTCCTTTGCCTGCGCCATGCAGGTACAGACCTTCCGGAAGGTAAACGGCTATGGTTTCGCCAGCACCATGTGCATCGGCAACCTGCGGAGCGGCATGGAAGCCCTCTGCGGATGGATGCGCACCGGCAACGCCAAGGCGAAGGACAAAGCTTTCCACTATTTCGGCATCATCTTCCTGTTTGGTTTGGGTGCCGGTCTGGGAAGCGTCGGCATCCAGTGGTTTGGCCGGTACGCCATCTGGGGTTCCTGCCTGCTGCTGGTCGTCAGCTTCGTCCTGATGTTCATCAAGGAAGACATCGAGGAGAACCCGGCTATCGAGTCGGAGCTGAACGAGCTGCGTCATGATGTCCACGAAGTCGACCACCTCATCAAAGAGGAGCTTCACGAGGAGCATCAGGAACTCCACGACACCCTGCACCATGAAAAGCACGAGAACTGACCTTCTTCTGTGATACGAGAGCCGTCTTTTTCCTCAATTTGAGGAGGGGCGGCTCTTCTTTTTTGTCAACGATTCCTTTCCGGAATGGAATTCGATTGAATCTTTATATTTTACAAATGGATAGCTTTGTGGTTTGATAGAGTCAAGAAAAGCGTTCCTCCATTTACGAGTATTCTGATTCAGTCGAAAGGATGATAATTTATGCGGAAGTTCCCTTGTGTATTCATGCGCGGCGGCACATCGAAGGGCTGCATGTTCCTGCGTGACGATCTGCCTGCCCAGGAAGAGTGGGACGATATTTTTGTTCAGGCGATGGGCAGTCCTGACCCCAAACAGATCGACGGTCTGGGCGGCTGCGTTTCCAGCAACAACAAGATCGTCGTCGTCAACAAGAGCGACCGACCCGGCATCGACGTCGATTACATCGTGGGTCAGTCCATCGTGGGTCAGTCCAAAATCGACTACAAGAGCAACTGCGGCAACATGACCGCTGCAACTGCTCCTTTTGCGGTCGAGATGGGTCTGGTCGAGCATCTGACTGAGCCGACTACCATTGTCCACATGTTCAACCTGAACACCAACAAGATCATCGACGTGGAAGTCCCGGTCAAGGACGGCCAGTTCAACAACGAGGGCAACTGCTCCATCGCTGGCGTCGACGGCACCGCCGGTGAGCTGAAGGTCAACTTCCTCGACCCGGCCGGTTCCAAGACGGGCAAGCTCTTCCCCACCGATTCCGCAAAGGAAGTGCTGGATCTGGGCGAGTTCGGCAACATCGAAGCGACCATTCTGGACGTTTCCAACCCCATCGTTCTGGTGCGTGCCGCTGACCTCGGCATTGCCGGCACTGAACTGCCTGCCGAAGTTGATGCAAATAAGGCTCTGGCTGCAAAGCTGGAAGCCATCCGCGGCGCAGCCTGCGTCAAGATGGGCTTCGCCAAAGACTTTGCTGACGCCACCGCCAACAGCCCGGCTATTCCTAAGGTCGGTTTCGTGAACGTTCCGACCTCTTTCACCGATATCAGCGGCAAGCAGGTCGACGCTTCCGAAATGGACATCTGCGCCCGTGTCATCAGCGTGTTCAAGTGCCACAAGGCATGTCCGCTGACCAGTGCATCTTCCATCAGCGTTGCGGCATTTGTTCCGGGCACCATCGTCAACGAGCTGGCAAATATCCAACCCGGCCAGCAGACCGTCCGCATCGGCCATCCGTCCGGCGTCATGACAATGTATCCCTATCTGGACGACCCCACCAAGCCCCTGAATGAGATCAAAGTCTCCGGTGTTGCTGTCCAGCGCACGGCACGCCGCATCATGGACGGTACTCTGTACATCCGCAAATAATCCTGCTCTCTCCTATCCTGCTGGATGAGAAAATAGAACACAACAACGGCAGCGGCTCTGTCTGGTTTTTCCGGGCAGAGCTGCTGTCGTTTTCTTTTGGGGTTTATCATCAAAAATCAGAATCGAAAGTCATAAAAACCAACTATTTTACAGAATGGTTCCAATGCGCTATCATAGAGCCAGAAAGAAGATTCCCCTCCGGGATCAGAAGAGAGTAAAATCCCATGAGATGAAAGGAAGTACCTGCTATGTTGAAACTGTATGAGAACGGTATCTACCTCGTCAACGGCGAGACCATCTGCTCCTGCCCTGAAGAAGTGGCACAGAAGACCGGCCATGCTACCTATAAAGAAGCTGCCGAGAAAGGCACGATGACTTACGGCATCCTCGAGGCTCACAACCAGAGCGATAACATGAACGAGCTGCGCCTGAAGTTCGACTCCATGACCAGCCACGACATCACCTATGTCGGCATCATCCAGACCGCCCGTGCCTCCGGCATGAAGGAGTTCCCCCTGCCCTACGTCCTGACCAACTGCCACAACAGCCTGTGCGCTGTCGGCGGCACCATCAACGAGGACGACCACAAGTTTGCACTGTCCGCTGCTCACAAGTATGGCGGTATCTATGTTCCCACCAACATGGCAAACATCCACAGCTACAACCGTGAGACGATGGCCGGCGGCGGCAAGATGATCCTCGGTTCTGACTCCCACACCCGTTACGGTGCGCTGGGCACTATGGCTGTCGGCGAGGGCGGCGGTGAGCTGGCAAAGCAGCTGGTCGGCCGCACTTACGATTTCGCCCGTCCGCAGGTCATCGCCATCTACCTGACCGGCAAGCCCCGTGCAGGCATTGGCCCCCATGATGTTGCTCTGAGCATCTGCGGTGCAGTCTATAAGAATGGCTATGTCAAGAACAAGGTCATGGAGTTCGTCGGCCCCGGTGTCGCAAGTCTGCCCATCGAGTACCGCAACGCCATCGACGTTATGACTACCGAGACCACCTGCTGGTCTTCCATCTGGGTCACTGACGAGGAGACCCAGCGTTACTACACCATCCACGGCCGTCCGCAGGACTTCAAGAAGCTCCAGCCTGCTGAGGTCGCTTACTACGATGGCTGTGTCTACATCGACCTGTCCACCATCGAGTCCACCATCGCAATGCCGATGCACCCTTCCAACACCTACACCATCCACGAGCTGCAGGAGAACGCAGCCGACATCCTGCACGCCGTGCAGGAAGAGGCCAACAAGCAGATCAAGGGTGCCAAGATGAATCTGGACAGCAAGTTCCACGATGGTTCCATCTGGGTCGATCAGGGCGAGATCGCAGGCTG
>ERZ808240.5654-NODE-5654-length-10054-cov-55.490349_pt1 | contig 10054 bp, 11 predicted proteins | sample MGYA00521084_ERZ808240 | MGnify/ENA primary metagenome ERZ808240 (study PRJEB31516, sample SAMN03275571) | gut metagenome | biome: mammalia-associated habitat; material: feces | host: Papio cynocephalus | place: Kenya | collected 2012-08-06 ... | reverse complement strand
CGAGCATCTCACGATCGAACCCCGCAGCGTCGCCAACCTTCGCATGGGCGTCTGAGCCACCGAGATCCAAGGGAATATGCGGGTATCCAGATTTTCTGGGTACCCGCATCGTTATCGGTGCAGGGGAATCAGCCGCGCGTCGGATCCTTCTGCAAGGGCGAGAAAACGAGCGTAGCGTTCGGTGGTTGACGCCATCTTGCGTCGGGTTGATTACCGGCGGGTGCTGGAACAGCGTTCCTGCGGGACGGTTTGCCGGATTTTCCTTTGTCTAGCGGCTAATGACCACGGGGGTAACGTTTGAAATGGAGGGGCGAAGCCCTTTTCGCAAAAACGTAGCGAGAAGCACAGAAGGGAAATGCTATGGGGCGTTTCGGGAAGGCCGTGGCCGCGTTGGCCGTGGCCGCATGCATGATGTTCGGCGGTGTCGCCACCGCGAACGCGGATGAGAATTACTATGAAGGCGATCTCGGGAACACCACGGTCGGCACGCCGGCAGTCTCCGAGGTCGGCTCGCATACCGCGAATGTGTCGTTCACGTATTCGATCGATCCGAGCATCCTGCCGAAGGTGGCGAGCGTGTGCTTCGCGGTCGAGGTCATGAGGGTCACCAGCATCAAGCCTATTAATCTGCCGCAATTTGGGGGAAATCCACGATACAGCGAAGTGAACTGCCAGGGAGGAACTTCCGATGGCGATCTGACCGCCGGATCGTATCAGAGCATTTTCGGCGCGAAAACGTCGCCGGTGAAAATAGGCGATGAGGTCGAGGGCGAATCGACTGGGCAATACTTTATGGCGTACGATACCAATTTGTGGAACCATGCCGCTTCTGGTACTGTGCAGATGCCTGTGATTGGCCTGCAGCCGAACACGAAGTATGGCAATACATATAACGATGTCATTAACTTAAATCCCGGTTATGTGGATAGTCAGTGGAAGCTGCTAGAAGCCACTCAAGATATATGCAAGCTTGCCGATCCTACAGGAGCAAGTCTCGCCTGCTCGAACGCGTATGACCAGCAAGTGGACGTCCGCTCCCTGTATGCGGGCATGAGGATCGTTCTGAAGGACGGCTCCGCGATTAACTTCGGCCAGACGGCGAAGGCGATCGACGATTTTACGACGAAGTCCGAGCCTACTGCGAAGCCGGCGGAGGCGTTGCCTTCGAAGACCGACGCGAAGCTGGAGGTCTCCGGCGGCCATGCGAAGCCCGGCCAGACGGCCCGCGTGTACATCGACAACCTGAAGGCCGAGGCGAAGGGGAAGGCCGACGCGAACAGCCTGTTCTGGAATGCGTACATCTACTCCGAGCCGCGCGCGCTGACCAGCCCCGATGGTGCTCCGTTCGTGAGGGTGCAGAAGGAGCAGTCCACCGGCCGGTACTACTTCGACGCCGTGATTCCGTCTGACCTGCCTGCTGGCGACCACAGGATCAGCGTGCAGGACGAGAGCGGCGACGTGCAGGCGTGGACCCCGGTGACTGTGGGCGGCTCCGCTCCCTCGCAGGCCGCCGACAAGTCCAAGCTGACCGCCGCGGTGGATGCCGCCGGTGAGCTGGCCGAGAAGGACTACACCGCCGACTCGTGGGCCGTGTTCTCCAAGGCGCTGGCCGACGCGAAGGCCGTTGCCGGCAAGCAACGCCTCGCAGGCCGAGGTGGATGCCGCCGTGAAAGCGCTGGCGGACGCGCAGGCCGCTTTGAAGAAGGTCGGGGCCTCCGCTTCGAAGCCGGACAACGGTGGCAACGGTTCAGCCAAGCCGTCCGGTAGCAGCAAGCCTGCTGATGGCAACAAGCCCGCCGCGAACAACGGGAAGTCCGAGTCCCAGGACGACGGGCAGTCCGATCTGGCCAAGACCGGCGCGTCTGTGGCCGCGGTGGTTGGCGTGCTGGTGCTTCTGGTCGTGTTTGGTGCAGGTCTCAGGGTGATGAAGTCCCGCCGCTGAGGTGGCTGGTTGATTTCCGAACCATTGACGGACGAGGGCGGGTTTGCCGTATGGCTGCCCGCCCTCTGTCGTATCCGGTGCGTTTCGGACTGTTTCCGTATGGCGTGCTGCCTCGATGTCGGAATCTTACTGCATCATGCTGCTGGTCATGATTGTTCATAGGCAACTAGTGCACAAGTTCGCGCTGCGGCCGCATGGTGGCGTTGCCGTCGGTCGGCGCGGTGTCGTAGGGGTAGCACAGTTCATACAGGTTGTTGGTGCCGATGTCGACACGGTCGTTGTCCCAGGTGAGGATGCCATGGTCGATGGTGAAGTCGTTGAAAACGGCCTGATTCCGCAGGGGCTCATAAACGGGCTTGCCCCATAGCCGTGTGCCGTCGAACACGCGTGTTTCTCCATTGGAGAAAGTGACGAGCATCATCCAGTCGTTGGTCACCCTCGCCGCGGTTACTTTAAGCTCCGGTGTGTTTTCACCCGCATACATGATTCCATTGAGTTCGTACATGGTAATAGCCTTTCTCTGGCATCAGGAGAGTGGTGCCACACGGTCGAACGGCTTGCTGGCGACGGCGTTGTTCCAGGCCGCGTAGATTTCGTCTTCATGCAGTACAAGCCATGCGACGACAAGTTTGTATTGTTTGGATGGCAATGCCCCGGCCAACAGTTCTCCATCGATTCCGATGGAAGCCTCATAATCCCCGTAATAAACATGGACGTGGGGCTTGTGATGCTGCTTCTCGTCGTTATACATCAGTTTGATGATGATTCCGTAGAACCTGCTTAGCTCTGGCATCGCTCCACCTTCTATGTGCGTGAATACCCGTCGTTATCAGTGTATTACGGAAATGATTCGATAAAAATCGATATATTTTTGAATCCTGATTGGGTGGTGGACGATTTCGATAATGCTGATTTGGGTATGAAGGTCGGACTGGTCTTCGGTCATTGGTCTATGCAGAAGATTGTTCAGTATCGCGTCGGGTCCTTCTGCAGGAACAGGAAGCCGAGCGCGACGGCGAGCAGGATGGCGATGGAGAGCACGCCGAGCGACGCGTTGCCGGTCAGCGAAGTCGTCGTGGCGACCAGGAACGTGCCGATGATCGAGGCCGTCTTGATTAAACTATCGTAAGAATTGCTAGAATCGTTGAAATACAAGGCTTTTACCATGCTGTAATAACTGAGTTACACATACGCTTTACACAAAATGGCGGTTGGTATGGCCCGGAAAAGCATCAAGATCCTGAACGGCAGGGCGAGCGCGTTGCCGCCTACCGAGAAATTCCCGAGATGGCGCGTGATATGGACCGATCCGGTTACCGGCAAGCGCCGGCAGACCAGTGGCGGGGACAGTCTCGATAGCGCCAAGGCCAAGGCCGCCGAGATACTGGGCGACTATGTGCCAGACCCGGAGTCCGGGGTGTGCCCACCGACGTTCGACGAGTGCTTCCTCTCGTGGATGGAGTCCAAGAAACCTCAGATAGCGGAACAGACGGCCGCCAACTACGTCTACGTCTACCGGCGTTTCCTCAAGCCGGAACTCGGCGAGCTCTCCATCACCGCCATCGGCCAGCGTTCCATCCGCGCCATCCAAGTCACCGGCGTCGAATTCCCGGTTCTCGTCAAGCGCATCATCAAGGGCGTCTTCGAACAGGCCAGAAGCTGGACCCATCGTCCAGCTGACCATTACGCCGACTGCATTGCCATCAGGTCAAGCCGCAGCGAGAAGCGCAGAGACTACGTCGCCAGAGGAGACATCCCGTCCTCCAAGCTCGTCGCGTCGTTCGTCATCGCGGCCTACGGCACTCTGCAGCAGAATCCTCTGGACGCCCCAGCCGTGGCCGTCTGGGACCCGAATCAGCCACACACAAAAGATCTACGAGTCGCATGGCGTTTGCTCCGGGGCTTGGGCTCACCCAGCCGGACGATGTCTGTTTCAGGAACGGCGTTCCGTTCGATGCCGTCTATCCGGGCTACCAGAAGCCGGAGGAAATCAGGAACGATGCCAATCGTCATTCCACTCGCTTGGCCTTCATGAAGCGCAAAGCCATGATGTGCCGTCGCATAGGCCTGATCACCGCTTTGGGTGCCGGTGGCGGTCTGCGCATCGGCGAGGTCCTTGCCCTGCGAGTCAGACACGTTCTCACCAGAGAGCAGGTCACCATGCGCTACCAATTCGACCAGCCGCGAGAGAAGTCCACTTGGCGCGGAGAGACCCACGTGTGCGAGCAGATCACACGAGGCGGGGCGGGACAGATGCGCCTGACCACCCCGAAGTACGACCACGATAGAATCGTCCACATACCCGCCTTCCTACCCAACTGGAACGGTTTCGGACTCGGGACGCACCGCATCCAAATCGCCGGGGTCATACCTCGCTTCGCGGACCCCCAAGTCAGTCTCTGGACCGCCACGGACGAGGAGGCCCGCACCCTCTGGCAAGCGGGTTTCACACCACTCGGCTGGCTCTACTGGCGTCACCTAGACGAACTCTGGACCACCATGCCCCGTACCGGCAAGCCAAGCATGCGGGAGGAGATCGACGCGTTCATGAACCTATTGCTGTTCCCCTCGGTCAGCAGGGGCATCCCCTCCAAGAGCGAGTTCGCCATAGACCCCAACTGGCCGTATGACGCATCGATCCCCGAGGGTACAGGCGGCTACCAGCATCCATCCAACTACATGAAGCAGTCCGCCCTGATCTACGACTATGTGGCGCAGATCCACGGCGAATGGCCCATCAACCGCGTCAACAGCAAGACCCGTAAGGGCTGGACACATCACTCGCTCAGACACTACGCGGCCTCGAGCAGAATCCAAGCAGGGGTGCCGTTGCCCATCGTCGCGCGGGAACTCGGCCACAAGGATGCCGCCTTCACGCTCCAGCGCTACGGCCACATGATGACCGACGCCATTCCCGAAACGGGCTTCGACCACTAGCAAGACGAGAGTTGGGGTGCTGAGTCCGCGGGGGGGGGTAACGTTTTGAAAAGCACAAGACTTGCTTCGTCTCTTGCGGTGAAGAATCTTTAGGAGAAGGGAATGCCATGAAGCGTTTCGGAAAGGCCGTGGCCGCGTTGGCCGTGGCCGTGTGCACACTGTTCGGCGGGGTCGCCACGGCGAATGCGTATGATTCCGATAATATCCAACACGCAGATAATATCGGGAGCACGTCGATTGGCGCTCCGGTTGTCTCCGAGATTGGAGCGCATACCGCGAATGTGTCGTTCACGTATTCGATCGATCCGAGCATCCTGCCGAAGGTGGCGAGCGTGTGCTTCGCGGTCGAGGTCCAGCGAATCACCAGCATCAAGCCCATCGCTCACGAGGAGTGGGTCTATGGATACCTTTGGGCGTCTAACGTGGATTGCCAAGGTGGCGTTAACGATGATGATCTGACCGCTGAATCATATCGAGATACCTATGGTACGAAGACGAAACAATATAAGGAAGTTGGTACGGTCGCTGCCGAGGCGACCGGCCAGTACTTCTCTCGCTATGAGAAAGAACAATGGAACGGTGCCGCTACGGGTACGGCTCAAGTGCCGGTGATCGGTCTGGAACCGAATACGAATTACGGTAATACGCGCGTTTCCGATGGCTATAATTATTATTATAATCCGGGCAGCGCAGTGCTGGTCACTTCGGATGCGCTGTACGCCAAAGGTGTTCGCGCTGCTACCCCTGTTGATCTGAAGGCGTTGTACGCGGGCATGCGCATCGTCATGAAGGACGGTTCCGTAGCTACGTTTGCGGACACGGCCAAGCGTATTCCCGATTTTACGACGAAGTCTGAGCCTACTGCGAAGCCGGCGGAGGCGCTGCCCTCCAAGACCGACGCGAAGCTGGATGTCGCAAACGGCCACGCGGAGCCCGGCCAGACGGCCCGCGTGTACGTCGACAATCTGAAGGCCGAGGCGAAGGGGAAGGCCGACGCGAACAGCCTGTTCTGGAATGCGTACATCTACTCCGAGCCGCAGGCGCTGACCGGCCCCGATGGCGCTCCGTTCGTGAGGGTGCAGAAGGAAGCGTCCACCGGCAAGTACTACTTCGACGCCGTGATCCCGGCCGATCTGCCCGCCGGCGAGCACAAGATCAGCGTGCAGGACGAGAACGGTACGGTGCAGGCGTGGACCCCGGTGACCGTTGGCGATACCCCGGCCCCGGTTGACAAGTCCAAGCTGACCGCCGCGGTCGATGCCGCGGGCAAGCTGGCCGAGAAGGACTACACCGCCGACTCGTGGACTCCGTTCGCCAAGGCGCTGGCCGACGCGCAGGCCGTCGCAGCCAAGCAGGACGCCTCGCAGGCCGATGTGGATGCCGCCGTGAAGGCGCTGGCGGACGCCCAGGCCGGGTTGAAGAAGGCCGAGACCGTTCCCTCGAAGCCGGTCGAACCGAGCAAGCCGTCCAACAACAACAAGCCGTCCAACAACAAGCCGTCCAACAACAAGCCTGCTAATGACAAGCCGGCTGCGGATGACAAGAAGTCCGAGTCCAAGAACGACGAGCAGTCCGATCTGTCCAAGACCGGCGCGTCCGTGATTGGTGTCGCCGGCATGCTGGCTCTGCTGGTCGTGCTGGCCGCCGGTTTCCTCGTGGTGGGCAAGGCCCGCCGCTAAGGTGGGGTGGCTCGGTTTCCGAGAACTGACAGGGGTGGGCATGCTTTGCGGCGTGCCCACCCCTGTCGTATGCGGTCGAGTTTTGCCTATGGTCCCGATGCCTCGAAACCGCGTGCAGATTCACGGGAACCTGCGATACCTTAGCCGGTCGATGCCGGTAGAAGCCGATCTTGATACGCCCCATCATCTCAAGCGCGGATCGGGCTAGAAATCGGCTACAGACAATCCTCACCGTCTGGCTCTTCGTCCCAATCCGGCTGGGCGGAAAGCGTTTCCAAGAAGGCCAGATCCTCGTTCACCTCGGCCTCGGCCCGTGCCACGATGGCGACAAACTCCTCGTTCGACTTGAACTCCTCGTTGGTCGTGATTCGCCGATCAAGGGCGGCCCTGACCTGTGGCTCCACGTCTTGGTACTGCCGTTCGAGCGGCTTGTTGCTGATGATCCACACGGTGGTCCATCCAGCCCAAGTGTCATGAAATCGGCACGGCAACTTGCAAGGGTACCGGTCAAGCACGTTCAACAGTAGCTGGAACGGCAGCTGCCCGGCGAACTCGTCCAAAACCAGCGTGGACTGGCCTGAGTAATCATCGAATGGATGCTCATAATTCGTCACACGAAAAATTTGCGACCGGTCGCCATCAAGAACACTTCTCGTCTTGCCCAGCCCCGGTTTGCCCCACAAATAATGCACAGTCACTTCCCGGTCCTCCTGCGAGAAACGGGCGGCCTGCTGTGCCCCCACCATCTTCTCAAGCCACGGCATGAAGCGTGCGGCCTTCAGACTCAATTCCGGGTCGTTCAGTATCTCGTTCACCGAAGCGCCCTTCACCACGGCGTCACGCAATTCCTCCAGATCGGTTCGCTTGCCCTGATCCTCGTGCATATCGAAATCGCCGTGGATGAACGGCCCCGCCTGACGTGTCTCCTTCTTCGAGACGTAGGTCACGCAGGAGGCCACCGAATAGCGTCTCGGCTCGATGTAATTCACATGGATGCCGTGCTTTTTCTCAAGACGCGCCCGGACCGTCGAGAGCCTGATCCGGCTCGTCGCCTGCATGAACAGCTGGTAGTGCCGGTAGCCGGTATGGCCGCCTTCCTCCCGTTGTCCCATCCAGCTCCAGTCTTCGAACGCATCGACCAGATCGGCCTCCGTGATCTCCCTGCCGTTCTGCTCCGCCGAGACCGTGAGCATCCAGTCCGTCGCGGACGGGTTGTTGTTCCCGTTCCAGCTTCTCACCGTCTTGGCCTGATCGCCTTCGTCCAGCCGCTTCCGATCGGCGGCCGTCATCTCCCCATACGCCATCCTGTCCTCCCAGCACGCGAAGTTGCCCTTCCCAGCACGCTAGCACGCAAAGTGGCCATTCACCTTACGTGCTGCAAGAATCGCGTGATTTCAACGTTTTCCGCACTTTTCATAACAATCCCAGCACGCATTTCCATGTGACTTTGCGTGCGGCCTAAATCGCGGGATTCCAACGTTTTGACGTGCTTTTCCCGCTCTGCACGGTAGGTGGGTGTAAGTAAGTGGGCCTGACGGCCCACCGGCCCGCTTCGCGGTCCGCACCCACCTACCGTGCCGCATGGAAGTGCCCCGCTTGCCAGCTGGGCCTTCGGCACCGCCTCGCAGGCACCGCCTCGGCTCGCGCCTCGGCTTCAGCAAGCACACAGGCACACAGCCACCGGCTCGGCTGCCGTGCCGCTGAAGCGTCACGGACCTCGCGGCATCTAGCGCGCCCAGCGTGCCTAGCCTCGCAGGCACAGCCTCCCGCGCCTGCTCCCGCGCCGGGCCACCGGCCGCTACAGCACTTCCACGCTTCAGTGGTAGCTCTCCAGCGGCCACGCCACAAAGCTCATCGTTTCGCCTCCTCATCGACCCACTGGGGGCGCTATGCAGCAGGCGCCCCCAGACCCCCTCCGCTGCCGCCGTTCGGCGGATTCATCATCCCCATCACACCCGGTAGCTCGGCCTGGCATTGAATTCACAAGCTCGGGAGCCAACCCAGTGCAATCCACTTCGAGCTCACTCAGCGAATCGATCAATCGACCGGTCAACATAATGCCCAGCATCCTCGGACTCACGCCCGCCCAACGGGCCGCCGCAGCGAGCGTCATCGTCTTTATCACTCGTCATCGCCTTCAGCAAAACGGGCGGGAGACCCCACGCGCCGAAGACCTCCCGCCATCGATCCATCTCGTTATCGCTCATCGTTTAAATCCGGCAGCGGCAGCCCGTCGCTCAAGCTCGGCTCGGAATCCCGCAGCATCTGCCGCCCCTGCTCCTTGTAGGCTTGCACTTTCAGGTGAGCCGCTTTCTCGAGGTTCTTGCAAATTCGCGCCGTCTCCGCCGCATCCGCTTTCCGCTGCGTCACATTGAAGGTGTGGATGAGTCCCGTCAGAACCCGCGAAATCGTCTTGTCGTGCGCCGCGCACCACGTCCTGAGCGCCGTCAGCTCCTCCCTCGGAATCCGTGCGTTCAAGCGACCTATCTTCTTTTCCATTCAATTTCACCACCGTGTAACGAGGCCCGAAGGGCCACCAGCAGCCATCTAAGGCCGCCAGCAGCCACAACGTCACCGCCGTTCCAGCCATCTGCGAGACAAAGAACAGCAGCAAAAACAGCCGACTCGACATTATTACTTCTCCGCGAGGCCATCAGCCACAATGCTCCAGCCCAGACGATTAGCGCTGGTCACGTAAGGCGTGACCGTCACCTGACCTGCCAGCTTCAGATCGAAAGTGCGCCCGATCTTGGCCTGCGGCTTGCTCTTGATTTTCAGGCTCACGGCGTCCATCTCACGGCCCGATTCACGGTCGAGGGCCGTCACCCTCACCCTAAAGACCGGTTTGCCGTCCATGAGCTTCAGCTCGGCGGAATCACGGGAGACCTTCATGGGCTCCATCGATGTCGGGTCGAGATCCTGCAGCATAGCGAACTCGAACAGACTTGCAACCTGTTCGGCACTCATCTTGATCTTCATCTTTTTTACCTGCCTTCGCCGCGTGGCGGCCGCCTTCGGTGGCCTGCAATCCACGCAACTCATGGGTTAGATATCGGCGCAGGGCACAGCAAAACCGGCGAAAATCGGCGAAAATCGGCAAAAAACAAGAAAATGTGACGAAAGTCACACTTTTATGGTCCCGGAATGGCGGAAGATGCGGGAAACATTGAGATTCCGCCGTTTGTGAGGCTTCTACAACACCGCATATGGCAAGGTTACACAGACTTACACAAAAACGCCAATCGTTACACAAAACCTTACACAAACCATCATTACACACTCGTTTTGTGTAAGATTCAAGCCTTCATCGGGTCCTTCTGGAGAACAAGGAAGACCAATGCCAAAACCAGCAGAACGCCAATCGAGAGAACGCCTAGCGAGGGGTTGCCGGTGATGCTCGTCACGGTCGCGACCATGAACGAACCGAGGATAGATGCACTTTTGCCGAAGATGTCGTAGAAGCCGTAGTATTCGTTGGCGTGGCTCTTCGGGATGA
>ERZ808240.5653-NODE-5653-length-10055-cov-6.889500_pt1 | contig 10055 bp, 7 predicted proteins | sample MGYA00521084_ERZ808240 | MGnify/ENA primary metagenome ERZ808240 (study PRJEB31516, sample SAMN03275571) | gut metagenome | biome: mammalia-associated habitat; material: feces | host: Papio cynocephalus | place: Kenya | collected 2012-08-06 ... | reverse complement strand
GCAGTTCTTTGCATTTATTCAGTTCTTCGAACATATGATAACCATCGATCGATCTTCCCGAACCTTTTACCCCGTCTTCCGCATCTGTCAGCACAAATACCGGCTTATAATAGATTTCCCTGATTCTTCCGGCAACAATCCCCGCCAGACTCTCATGGCAGTCCGAAAGATAAATAACCAGAACCTTATCTTCTGAGATCTTTGTTGTCTCTACCTGTTCCTTTGCCTGTTTCACAGCTTCTTCCGTCATATCTTTTCTACTGTCGTTTAACGCCTTTAAGTCTCCTGCAAGAATATCTGCTTCTTTCTGTGTTCTCACCCTCAGAAGTCTCAATGCCCGTTTTGCCGTATCCAGTCTTCCGCTTGCGTTAATACAAGGACCCAATACAAATCCGATATGATACGCATTCAGACTATCTTTATCAATACCAGTACATTCTATCAATGCTTTCAGGCCAGGATTTTTTGTTCGCCTGAGCATCTGCAGTCCTTCTTTGACAAAGATTCTGTTTTCGTCTTCCAGATCCATAACATCTCCGACTGTGGCGATTGCCACATTTTCAATCAGATCATCCAGATCTGCGGAATCTTTTCCCATACCTTCCCATAACGCTTCCATCAGTTTATATGCAACTGCCGCACCGCAAAGTCCCTTGAACGGATAAGGGCAATCCGTCTGTTTCGGATCGATCACTGCATCTGCCGGTGGAAGTCGGTATATCTTTTCTCCATCTGTCTCATCAAACGGAACTTCATGATGATCCGTCACGATAATCGTCATTCCAAGCTTCTTTCCATAAGCAATTTCATCCGCTGCCGCAATCCCGTTATCACATGTTATGATCGTATCTATTCCATCGTCATAAGCCCTGTCGATCAGGTGCTGGTTAAGACCATACCCGTCATTGATACGATCCGGAATATCACTGTCCACATATGCTCCGAGGCGTTCCATTCCCTCTAAGAGAATATAAGTGGCATTCACGCCATCAATATCATAATCTCCGATTACCCGTATCTTCTTATCTTCTGTTATCTTTTCTTTCAGAATGTCTATGGCTTTATCCATATCCTTCATAAGCATGCCGTCATACAGATCACTGATTGTTCCGTTCAGATACCGGTCAACCGCCTCATCGCCTATCACATCCCGGTTCCGGATCAGACACGCAAGCCTCGGACTGATCTTATATTTCTTTCCTATTGCTTCAAAATCTGCACCTTTTCGCAGCAGGACCCATCGTTCCATCTGTTGTCGCTCCTTTGTCTCTTATCGTATAAATCCATTTATGTACATTTTAAAAAAAGCAGTTACGCCCTGTCAACAGGCCTAACTGCTTTTCGGATCATTTTCCGTTTTATTTTTTCTTTTTCTTAGCTGTCTGCTTCTTGCCGATCTTTGTCTTCATCACATACCAGAGGGCTCCTGTAATACATACAGATGAATATCCTCCGCAGATGATACCAGCCATCAGTGGTGCAGCAAATTCACGGATGGAACTTACGCCCATAATGAACAGAACTGCAACCATGATAAATGTTGTCAGTGAGGTATAGATACTTCTCGTCAGCGTCTGTGTGATACATTTATTTACCACTTCTGCCAGATCATCATTTCTCTTCATCAGAGGCAGTTCCTCACGGATACGGTCAAAGATGACGATCGTTGCATTGATCGAATAACCGACAATTGTCAGCATACATGCAATGAATGTCGTTCCCACAGAGATTCTGGATGCCGCATAGAATGCAAGTACTACCAGAACATCATGTAACAATGCAAGAACCGCACTCGTTGCGAAGCGCACATCTTTGAAACGGAACCAGATATAGAGCAGCATAAAGATGGTTGCCACGATCACTGCAATTACCGCATCCCGGCGCATCTCACTACTGATCGTAGAGCTGATGTTCTCAGCTGTAATATCCGATTCTTTCACTCCGAATGCATCTTCCAGTGCTTTGTTGACTTTCTCACGTTTTGCAAGGCTCAGTGTCTTGGTCTTGATAACAACCTGTTTTGTTCCGGATACCTTCTGCGTCTGAATGTTATGATCGCCTGTAACCTTTTCTACTACAGGAACGATTTCCTTATCGATCTCATCGATGGAATAATTCTTGTCAAATTTAACATTCATAGAAGTTCCACCCTGGAAATCAAGACTGTATGCCAGTGCTCCATTTCCTTTTGCGGAATTCACTCCCATAACTACAAATCCTGCAAGGATCACTGCAATGGAAATGCCAAAGAACATCTTCTTCTTTCCAAGGAAGTTTACCGGTTTTCTTTCTTTCATCTCATGGTAATACAGACTCTCTTTACGAATTCCGATTCCATAGAATGCAAATACGATCATACGTGTGATCACCAGTGCGGTAAACATAGATACTACGATACCGATTGCCAGTGTCTGTGCGAATCCCTTTACAGTTCCCGAACCCTTGAACCACAGAACTGCTGCTGCGATCAGAGTCGTCACGTTACCGTCAACGATTGCCGACATAGCCTTCTGGAATCCTGATTTCAATGATGTTTTCACGGTTCTGCCCTTCGCCATCTCTTCCCGCACACGTGCAAAGATGATAACGTTCGCATCCACCGCCATACCAATACTTAAGATGATACCTGCAATACCCGGAAGGGTAAGAGTTACATTAAATGCATTCAGGATCACCAGTACGATCTCTGTATAGATCAGCAGTGCAAGACTGGATGCCAGTCCCGGAAGTCTGTATACAAAAATCATGAACAGGAATACCAGGATCAGACCGATCACACCGGCTTTTAAACTTGTGCTCAGAGCCTGTTCACCAAGCTGGGCTCCTACTACGTTGGAACGGAGTTCTTCCAGCTCCAGCTTCAGTCCGCCGATACGGATCGTTGATGCCAGATTGTCCGCTTCTTCATATGTAAAGTCTCCGGTAATATAAGCCTGTCCGCCTGTGATTGCAGACTGGACAACCGGACTTGAGATTGTCTCACCATCATAGATGATTGCGATCTGTTTTCCGATATTATTCTGTGTTGCTGTTGCAAACTTCTTTGTTCCTGCCTTTGTCAGGTTCAGTTCAACGGAATACTCTTTATTTCCCATATCATCCTGACCTGTCTTTGCAGACGCACTCTTTACATCTGTTCCTGTAAGAACAGTCTCACCGTCTGCTGTCTGGAAAGCAAGGGAACCTGGTTTTCCAAGTTCATCCAGAATCTTATTGGCATCTGTAACACCAGGAATCTCAATATTGATACGGTCGTCTCCCTCCTGGTATACACTTGCTTCTGTACTGTATTGCTCTACACGCTTCTGCAGCTTGTAGATCGTATCGCTCATCTCTTCCTTGGTCGGATTCTTATCTTTAACCTGGTAAGTGATACTGACACCACCGGCAAGATCCAGACCAAGCTTGATGTTCTTCATCGCACCGGTCTTAGATTTGCCGATTCCTGTGATGACAGTAAAACCAAGACCGACGATGAGGATTACAGTCAGAAGCAGACTCAGTATGCTTTTTGACTTTTTCATCGTTCTCCTACACATCCTCTCGAATTAATTATTCTTCATCTGCAAGTGCAGCCTTCATCATGATCGCACACTCTACACGTTTTCTTTGCATCTCACAGCCGATCTCATATGTATCATGGATCGTACCGTGGAAATTGTAAGAGTTAGCCATACATCCACCGCTGCAGTAGAACTTCGCAAAACAGTTTCTGCATTTCTCTTTGGAATACACATTGCAGCTTCTGAAATCGTCAGCAATCTCCGGCTTCACGATTCCATCATCCACATTACCCATCAGAAAGTCTTCCTGTCCGACAAACTGATGACATGGATACAGGTCTCCCCATGGTGTAACAGCCAGATACTCTGTTCCGGAACCACAACCGGACAGACGTTTTGCCACACATGGACCTCCATTTAAATCTATCATAAAATGGAAGAAATTGAAGCCTTTTCCTTCTTTCTCGCGCTCGATCATCATCTTTGCGAGTTTGTCATATTCCTCCATGATCTTAGGAAGATCTTCCTCCCTGATCGCGTACGGGTCGCTTTCATCTCCAACGACCGGCTCGATCGACATCTGTTTGAATCCAAGATCTGCAAAATGCATGATATCATTGGAAAAGTCCAGATTGTTTCTTGTAAATGTTCCACGGATGTAATATTTCTCCTGGTTTCTGCTTTCTGCAAGCTTCTGGAACTTCGGAACGATCAGGTCATAGCTTCCTGATCCATTTCTAAACGGGCGCATCTGATCATTGATCTCCTTACGTCCATCCAGACTTAGTACAACGTTATCCATCTCTTTATTAACAAATTCCTGGATTTCGTCATTTAAAAGTACACCGTTTGTTGTAATTGTAAAACGGAAATGTTTGTTATGGATCTTCTCCTGCTCTCTTCCGTAAGCAACCAGATCCTTTACCACCTGCCAGTTCATCAGAGGTTCTCCTCCGAAGAAATCAACTTCCAGGTTACGGCGGTTACCCGAATTAGCAATCAGGAAATCCAGTGCTTTCTTACCTACTTCATAGCTCATAAGTGCACGTCTTCCGTGATACTCTCCTTCTTCTGCAAAGCAATATTTGCAGGCAAGATTACAGTCATGTGCAATGTGCAGGCACAGTGCCTTTACAACCGTCTTTCTCTTCTTTACTTCTTCGATCATACATTCATATGTATCTTTTACAAATAACTGACCACCCTCTGTCAGTTCGATCACATCTGACAGAGCATCTTCAATGTCTGACGTCTCATATTTACTTCCCAGTGACTGTAAAAGCTGTTCTTTTACACCTGCTTCTTTCAAGGATTCGGCAGTTGGTTCTGTCTCTGACTTATTCACTTCTGCGATTACGTCATAACAGACATCATCTACCACATGTACAGATCCGCTGTACACATCCATAACGATATTATATCCATTATTCCGGTACTGATGAATCATATCCGGTACCCCTTTCTTTTTGTTCTTATTTCTGATCGGGAAATTCCCGTTATTCCTCTGATAGTCTCAAACCTCATCCGGTCAAATAATAATAATTCCATGAACAGCAAGAAACAGCGACCCTAAAGACCGCTGTCCCCAGTATCCAATATAATTTTAATTATTTGTTCTGTTCGCAAGTCTGATTTCCTACTGTGCAGGATGTCTTACATGCTGACTGGCATGATGTCTGGCATTCGCCGCATCCGCTTTTTTTCAGATTGCTGTTCATAGGTTTATTCAATGATTTTACATGTTTCATGTTCGTATCCCTCCTTACTTTTGCTTAACTTACGTTATTATAACATTTTGACATAGGTTTCGCAATCTTTTTCTTAGGATATCATTCCCCCTGCCATGCCGCCTCCGGCGCACAGAGCAAATGTCACAAGAATCTCTGTTCCGCTCCCCTTAAATGAACGGTAGATTCCAAGTGTGATCAGAATCAATAAGGCAAAATATAATATTCCCACTACAATTCCCCACAGGAACCGCCTGTGCTTTGCCAGCTTTCCTGCCACAAGTCCTCCGGCAAATGTGGAGATCAGATACACGGCCGTAATTCCCGCAGTTACTGCTCCCTCATTCAGTTCAAATTTGTAAAGAGCAAGTGCAAGCAGCATAAGAAGGATCCCTGTCACGATATAAGATGCCAGAAGCGCTTTTAACATCCACATCACCCGGATCTCATTTTGTCCTGTTTTTCCCATCTTCTCCCTCCTCATCTATCACAGATTATGAAGAGGGTAATCGTTTTATGCTTTTATTTTTTACTCCATCTGTTTTCCTAAGACCTTTGCCGTATATTCTGCAAGCTTTATCTCGGCATCACCTATTTTTCCCGGTCCCTCCTGCCGCAACAGTATCACACCACCGATCACATCACCCGCACACAGGATCGGGCTGATCACTTCCTGCGCATAAGACTTGCTTTCATCTGTCACAGGAATATATCTTTTTTCTCCGGCTTTCGCATCTCTTGTCTTTCTTTCCCCCAGAAATTCACCCAGTTCTTTTGTAATATCCTTATCCTGTATTTCTTTTTTCCCGTTTCCTGCTGCCGCAACCATCTGGTCCATGTCGCAGATTCCGACCAGGCATTCCAGTACCTGTGCCAGACTTTCCGCATACTGCTTTGCGAACATGGAAAGTTCTCCGATCGGTGAATATTTTTTTAATATGATCTCACCCTCCTTATCTGTAAATATCTCAAGCGGATCTCCCTCTCTGATCCTTAGTGTTCTTCTGATCTCTTTTGGTACGACAACGCGGCCCAGATCATCAATTCTTCTTACGATTCCTGTTGCTTTCATAACATTTATCTTCCTCCTGGTTTTTCTGTTTTTCCCATATTTTCTAACATATGGCTAGTATGCTGTGAAAAACAGGGAATTATTCATACACATATTAGACTGGATATTTTTTCAATAGTTTTGTATAATAGTTGGAAGAAAATATTAGGAGGAATGAATCATGAGTAAAATTGATGAAGTACGTGCTGATATGGTCAAAGCCATGAAAGCAAAAGACAAAGAGACAAAGGAAACTTTATCTATGCTGCTTGCAGCCCTTAAGAATAAAGCAATCGACAAACGTGAGGATCTGACACCGGAAGAAGAGACTCAGGTTATCTTAAAAGAAATCAAGCAGACAAAAGAAACTCTGGACTTAACACCGGCTGACCGTACAGAGATCATCGAAGAATGCAACAAGCGTCTGGCCGTTCTGGAACAGTACGCCCCTAAGATGATGGATGAAGCAGAGATCAAAGAAGTCGTTGCTTCTGTTCTCGCAGAGATGGGACTCGATGCACCTACAGCTAAGGACAAAGGTAAGATCATGAAGAATCTGATGCCTAAGGTAAAAGGAAAAGCTGACGGAAAGCTTGTGAATGAGATCGTATCTACATTCATGAACTAACCTATGATAGTAAAAGGAGCGATAATTTATTTATCGCTCCTTTTTCATATCTCCGGACTTAATTTCCTGATGTGCTGCTGTCTGTACCCGTTCCTGTCGTACCGGTTGTACTTGTATCTTTGGCCTTTACACTTAATTTTGTGAAATCAATCTTTTCCCAGGTCCTTTTATGAACAGTGATCTTTTCTTCTTTTTTCCATTTCTTTAATACTTTTTTATAGTATTTGTCCTGTTTTTCTGTAAGCAGCGACTGTTTCTTGGTCTCTGTAGCAGTCTTATCATTAAGGCTTGTAACTCTCGCCACATAGCAGCCGTTATCAGTTTCGATCACATCTGTGGTCTCACCTTCTCCTAATTTATCTGCTGCCGCAACCACCTCTTTGGATGGACTTACCGAATCAGAATCAAATGTTGCATCTTTGGCTTCTGTACCCTGCTTTGTTGCATATGCAGAAAAGTCTTCTGCTGTCTTTGCACCTTTTGCAAATGCTTCTGCTGTTGCTTTTACTTTTTTCTTCTCATCAGCAGAAACTGTTGTATCCGATGAACTCTGCGAAGAATCCGAACCAGACGTTGCACTGTAATCAAATTCCGCATACTGCATATGCTTCTGCACAGCTTCTTCGTCTGACACCGTTATATCTGCTTTATCTACGATTGCCGTACGCATTTTCTGCTCGATCGTCATCAGTGTCATGACTCGTTTTACATTTTCTTTGGAACCTGACACTTTATCTTTTTTCTTTTTCGAATTGGCTTCGTCAAATTCTCTTGCAGCTGCATTGATCGCTTTCTTGTCTGCTTTTGTTAACGATACATTATAATCTTTCATATGTTCTTCCAGAAGCGCCATGTTCTTCAGGTCATCCAGAAGAGTCTCTTTGATTGATTCTTCATAAGTCTTACCATCCGATGCATTCTTGGTCCACATATCATCTCCGCCAAGATAGCTTGCAAAATATGTTTCATACTGAGCCTGCGTATATCTCGCATAGAAATTCGCAACACCTGCTGTAATCTCTTCATCCCCTGCTTTTACAACTACCGCATCATCTTTCAGAGATCCGCAGCCTGTCAGTGATGCTGCCATAATTCCTGCCAATGCTAATATTAACGCTCTTTTTTTCATTTATCCTAACCTGCCTTTATTTGCTTAATGGGTCAATTATACCGCTTTTTTCATCGGCTATCAATCCTTTCAACCCATTTAACACATTTTTCGTAATTTCAAGCGCATCGGAAGCTTTTTCTTTCTTATTCCTGCGCTTTTTCTCGTAGACAAAGCACGGTGCTGCCCCGTCCGTCTTAAGTGTCAGTTCACCGTGGAAATTCTCAATCAGTCCCGGGATCCGTTCCGGATGTACTTTTGCTTTCTCATACATCGTGAATGTATAGACTTCTCCTTTTTGCTCTACTGCTGTCACATACACCTGATGCGCCTGTGCCTTCAAAGCCGCAACCTCCAGAAGTTTTTCTACCTTCTTCGGTATGTCTCCAAACCGGTCGATCAGTTCTTCTGTCATATCCTCCATCTCTTCCCGGTTCTCAATAGCCGCGATCCGTTTATATACGTCCAGCCTCTGATATTCATTCGGAATATATGAAGCCGGAATAAATGCATCCACATTCAGATCCATTGTCGTTGTGAATGTCTCATCTTCCTCTATCTCACCTTTAAGATGTTTGACCGCTTCATTCAGCATCTTACAGTACAGATCATATCCAACAGCTTCCATATGTCCATGCTGCTCTGCTCCAAGAAGATTTCCCGCACCTCGGATCTCCAGATCACGCATTGCAATCTTGAATCCGGATCCCAGATCTGTGAACTCCCGGATTGCTGCCAGTCTCTTCTCTGCCACTTCTTTCAGCATCTTATCCCTTCTGTAAAGGAGGAATGCATATGCCATACGGTTCGAACGTCCGACACGTCCCCTGAGCTGGTAAAGCTGTGAAAGTCCAAGTCTGTCAGCATCATGGATGATCATCGTATTGGCATTCGAGATATCCAGTCCTGTCTCTATGATCGTTGTAGATACCAGCACATCAATTTCTCCATTAATGAAATCATACATGATCCGCTCCAGTTCATGTTCCCGCATCTGTCCATGTGCATAGGCAACCGTCAGATCCGGTACCAGTTTCTGTACATGGCCGGCTACTTCGTCGATGTCTTCCACGCGGTTGTAGACATAGTATACCTGTCCCTGTCTTGCGCATTCACGCTCGATTGCTTCACGCACCATCTCATCATTATACTCCATTACATAGGTCTGAATCGGCATACGGTCATTCGGCGCCTCCTCTAAGACGCTCATATCACGGATCCCGATCAGGCTCATATGAAGTGTCCTTGGGATTGGTGTCGCTGTAAGTGTCAGCACATCTACATTTTCTTTTAATTTTTTAATCTTTTCTTTGTGCTGTACTCCGAATCTCTGTTCCTCGTCAATGATCAGCAGTCCCAGATCTTTGAATTTCATATCGTCACTTAATACCCTGTGTGTTCCGATAATAATATCCACCAGACCTTTTTTCGCATCTTCCACCGTCTTTTTCTGCTGCGCCGGAGTGCGGAATCTGCACATCAGATCAATTCTTACAGGGAAGTCTTTCATACGCTGCACGAATGTCCGGTAATGCTGCTGTGCAAGAATCGTTGTCGGAACCAGATATACCACCTGCTTGCTCTCCTGTACCGCCTTAAATGCTGCACGGATCGCTACTTCGGTTTTTCCGAATCCAACATCTCCACATACCAGACGATCCATGATCTTATGGCTCTCCATATCCTTTTTCACGGCATCGATCGCCATTATCTGATCCTCTGTCTCTTCAAACGGGAACATCTCTTCAAACTCCCGCTGCCAGACAGTATCCTCTCCATAGACATACCCTTCCTGCTCCTGTCTCGCCGCATATAACTTTACCAGATCTTTGGCAATCTCTTTGACTGCGCCGCGCACCCTGGTCTTAGTACGGTTCCATTCCTGGGTTCCCAGCTTATTCAGCTTTGGTTTCTTGGCATCCGCACTGGCATATTTCTGGATCAGATCCAGCTGTGTTGCCGGAATATAAAGATTTCCTCCCTGTGCATAAGAGATCTTCATATAGTCTTTTGATATTTTATCTACAACAATCTTCTC
>ERZ808240.5652-NODE-5652-length-10055-cov-35.142400_pt1 | contig 10055 bp, 15 predicted proteins | sample MGYA00521084_ERZ808240 | MGnify/ENA primary metagenome ERZ808240 (study PRJEB31516, sample SAMN03275571) | gut metagenome | biome: mammalia-associated habitat; material: feces | host: Papio cynocephalus | place: Kenya | collected 2012-08-06 ... | reverse complement strand
AAATACGCACAGGCAGCGGATGAATTGTATGAGCAGGAGGTGAAGCGACTCCACGATATGTTGGATGAAATCAAAAAACAAGATAAAGAAGATGGCGAGCAAAAAGACTGATTTAGCGCAATACACTTGTGGCGATTGTCGATTGTATGTTCCCTGCAACACGGAAATCATACCAGAATGGGAGATTGCAAAATATAATATGGGCTATTGTAACCCATACAAGAATGGTGCAAAGGAAATGTCAGTGCAGCGTGAAAACAAGGCTTGCCGTAACTTTAGGAAAGGACGTAAGCCACCAAAAGGCGGAAAGGTGTGCGCTTGTCGTGAGTGCCAATACAACAATCCAACACCCGATGGGCATTGGTGTGCATTCTATAAATGTTATATGGCACAAAAGAAATGTGTGTCTTTCAAAGAAAAGGACTACAATCACGACGACGTTATGCCAAAAAGGTTTGCAGACAAGTGGAATGAATTAAATTCTTTATAATATATGGCAGAGAAAGAAAAAACTTTAAAGCAGAAACTACAGGAGCTAAGTGAGCAACCGACACCGTTCTTTAAGTCGCTCACTCCGTTTGCCGCTGGCTACACACAAGGCTTCGACTGCGAGAAGAAGAGGCTTGTGGGTGCGTTGTTGAACAATGTACAGGTAACAAAGGAATGGATAGAGAAACCTATTACGATTCCATACGAGTACAACGAGCTTTATATTCACTCGTTCTTGGACGGTGTGCTGGTTTACAGAAAGCAGATACAGAATATCTTAGGCGACGAGCACAACAAGCAAGTTGCAAAGGAGCACGGATATGATAAATAGCAAATCGGGGAGGTCAGTAGCCTCCCCTTTTTTATTTGCCCTTTCAGAAAACTCAAAACGCATTTTAAGTTTTATTTAGTGTATAAATTACACTAAATCAGAGTTAAGGTAATCAATAACCTTTCTGTTAGCTTCATCGACCTTCCTTGTGTCATACTTGATGTAGGTAGATGTGACCGCATTATCCCAAAGGGAATGCCCCAAGGCACGACCGATAACCTCCATAGGTATATCTATCTCGCTCGCCATCGTCGCCCAGGTATGCCTGCTCCAGTAACTTGTTATGCCTTCCTCGATTGGGTGGACGGTAACATAGTAGCTGTGCCGCTCCTTCTCGCCGATGGTGCGCAGATGTCTCGTTAGGTTGTTTGCGAAAGTATTGGTAACGGTCGTATTTGCCTCTTCCAAGAAACTAAGGAGAAAGTCTTTCTTCCTGCTCTTATGTCGGTTTATAATCTCCATCGCCTCTGGCTCTACATTGATGTCGTATAACTTGCCAGTCTTATTGCGTTTGTAGGTTATACGTCCATTCTTCAATGCGCTCTTTGGCAAAAAAAGCAAATCGCTGATATTAATGCCTATCAGATAGAAGCAGAGCATAAAGCAATCACGATACATCGCTTTCTTGCCAGTCAGTTTGAAATCCCTTATGGCTCGTAGCTGCTCCAAGGTAAGGCAACGTTTCTTAGTCTGCTCTTTCTTGACCGACACACCACGGAACGGATATTTGTCCGTCAGCTCTTCTTCAATAGCCTTACTGAATGAGAATTTCATTATTTGAAGGTCAGTCTGCAATCCATTGGCACTCCTGCCTTTCTCTTTCTTTTCGTGTTCAAGATATGCAAGAAGCCACTTCTTATCAATAGTCTCAAAGGTGCAGTCCTTGTCGTAAGCCTCAACGGTGCGTGCCACTCGCTCATAGTTGCGCTTGGTGTTGTATCTTTCCTTGGTCTCCGCAACCTTGCGTATATATTCCACAAAAGAGCGAGAGCTTGTTTTCTTCGCCCCAGTGATGATTTCTCCGATGTGTTGTTTCAACTCTTCGGGTGTATCTGTTTGATGGCTTAGAACGTAATCCTCGACCTTAGTGTAGAGCAAGGCAAGCCTCGCCGTCTTAGCCTTTGCGTTCTTGTCGGACTTGGGAAAGACCATACCAGTGAACTTCTCTGTTGTCTGCAACCCAGTGTAGATGTTGAATCTCTTGTATTTGTGGGTCACTACAAAGAACACCTTGAAATCTCTGTTGTTTACATAAATCTTCATTGTCAGATTTCCTTTCGTTACCTCACGCATCAGTCTGTTTGTATAGTCCTATTCTGTTCGCATATTGTTCGCACAAACTATATGATTTAATGCGAAATACGGGGCTTTTCGGGCGATTTCTTAGACTTTTAGCGTAACGTGAATTAAATTATTAAACTTGAAAATCAGCGAGTTATGTGGTGTTATCGTGATGTCCGTTACTGTAATCATATATAACTCTATTAACTTACTGATTTATAAATATTTATATTGTATTGATGGTTTTCTTGTTCGCACATTGTTCGCAAGCCTACTTGTTGTTTGCAAGCATTCCCATAAGCATTTTTATTTGCTCATCCTTGCTTGCAAGTTGTTTGCGCAACAACTCGTTCTCTCGTTCCAATGAACGTTCTCTGTCACTTGCAAAGAACTCTGCTGCCCTGCCGAATGCAGTTTCGCTTCCTGCGCTCATAGCTTTTCTTATAGAGTTATCAACATTGCTGGCAATATTTATATCTCTTCCGAGGCTATAAGAGCACCCACTAACAAACGTATCTCCTTTTCCGTCTTCCAACCAAGAGCGACTAACCCCAAGGCTATTACATATCTTTAATATATCCTTTTTAGTTATATTTCTTCCTCCAGTTAGTTTCTTTCTAAGGTTTCCTGGGTCTATCCCGACCTTCAGCGCAAAGGAGTTTGCTGTGTCGGCATTCATTTCCATAAGATGCTTGACACGATTAATTAGCTCTAAATTCTCTTCCATAGTTGTGTATTTGCAAGTAAAACACTAAAATACCGTTAATAACCTTTAAAATGACACGATTTGACACGAAAATGTTTGGTCGTTTCAGATAAAAGTCGTACCTTTGCAAACGTCAATCAGTTAGAATAACCGAGAGACAAAAGCAAGGTGGAACGAGTGTAGAACACCCATTCAACGATTAGACACCGCAAAGATACGTGTTTTACCTCGTTTTACCAAGTTTTTTAACGTAATAATAGTTAAACGAGTTAGAAAAAATTTTATATGAAAGCTAATAAGGTAACTGCCGAAGATGTTAAGAACATCGGAATAGGTGGAAAAATCGAAGTTGAGTTACCTAACTATCTCGCTTGTGTTGCCGCAAAGGGAACGGTTACTTATGTAAAGAGAGCCTACCCAAGAACCGACGGAAATGTGTACTACACTTTCATCAAGGGCAATACTATTACAATCGGTCTTACTGACCCTCACACAAGAGATGTTATCCTTGGTGAGAATGTAAAGTACCGAAAGCGAGTAAAGGTATAGTTATTAATTATTAATGTATAGGAGGTAAAATGACAGAACTCATAAAGAAAGAGACAATGACCTCGCTCGATATTGCAGAGGTAACAGGAATGCGGCACGCAGATGTTATGCGTAGCATTCGTAATATGGAAGATGCGTGGCAAAAAGTATCACAACGCAGTTTTGCGTTATCATCATACAAACAGACGCAACCTAACGGTGGTTACAAAAATGTTCCTTGTTACGTGCTAAACAAGACTGAATGTTTGTATATCGCTACAAAGTTTAACGACGAAGCGAGAGCTAAATTGGTTTTGCGTTGGGAAGAGCTGGAAACAAAAGAACGCCAGCAATATCAAGTACCACAGTCGTTTGCCGATGCTCTTATGTTGGCTGCCAAACAACAAGAGAAAATTGAAGAGCAACAAAGGCAGCTCGAAGCAAGCTCGAAGGAAATTGTCGAGTTGGGCAATACAATAGCTACAATGCAACCTAAGGTTACATACGTAGATATGATACTTGCAAGTAAAGAGACCGTAACGACAACGCAAATTGCTCAAGACTACGGACAGTCCGCAAAGACATTTAATATTCTGCTAAGAAATTACGGAATACAACACAAAGTAGGAGGACAGTGGATATTGTACGCTAAGTACCTTCCTTGTGGTTACGTTCAGTCTGACACTATATCAATCACACATAAGAATGGCTCTGCTGGCTCGGTGATGCACACAAAGTGGACGCAAAAAGGTCGTCTGTTCCTTTATGAGGAGTTGAAAAAACATCAAATCTTACCTTTGATAGAAAGAGAAAGGGAGGACGAGAAATGACACCGAAGAAAAAGATGCAGATAATTCCAGTCGAGAAGATATGGCTATCGCAGCAGGAAGCCGCCGAATATCTTGGTATGGGCAAGAGCTTCATCGTGAGCCTTCGGAAAAGCGGAACGTTGCCTCATTATATGGTCGGTAACTCTGCCTTCTTCAAGAAGGAGGACATCGACAATCTGATTGAGAGTAACAGAGTGTACTAAGTAGTACTTTTGGATAAAACTACATAAAATGTGTTCTGTGAACATACAATACCGCAGTGATGCGCTTCTGATTGTTTCATATGTGAAATTCTCCAGGCGTGGAGGTTAGGGCGAGTTCATACCTTTTATTTGATTCGTTTGTCACTCGCCCAAAACGGTCTCTTGGTGTAGTGGCAGCACAACTGATTTTGGTTCAGTTAGCGACGGTTCGATTCCGCAGAGACTACAAAAGAATGAAAGTGAGGAAAAGTTCTTTGAAATATTGAAAATGCACAGAAAGTATGCGTGTAGAAAGTAACATCACGAGACTAACAATCCATGACGGTGTGAAAGGACGCACGTAATACGAAAAGACGAGTTATTAATCCTGCCAAGCGGACAAAGCAAACCTAATATGCTTCGCTTGTTGAGGAGTCTCGCCAAATGTTGGTTTCAGCATTTGAGTCTGATGTGCGACTGGTAGGCTTCAATGCCTAGTGGTTCGACGACTATAAGCACACAACATAACGGAATTTAGGATATGTTATGAATAATGAAAGGACGGAATGAAAGGACGGAAACGTGAAAAGGATAAATTTTCTTCTCATATGATAAAGAGGCGATTGGTGTCGTGGGAAAACACAATCGGTAATCAGTGATACCTATCTTATCACCGAAAGACGGAGGTCCGACTCCTCCATCGCCTCCAAAGTAATAAATCCCATTGGCATTATTTCCGAGCGAGGAAAATAGTTTAGTTATATAGGTTAAATATTTATTTCGATTTTGAAGGTTATTAGTTATTAAGTTTTAAAAAGGTTGTTTGTGTTTCCATTCGTTCGTGAGGATGAGTGGTTTCTGAATTTTTACGAAAAGGTGATAAAAGCCAATTCATAAAAGATTGTTTGAAATTTATTTTTTCCTCTTCGCTTGCGACAAGTGGAGAGGATTGAGGTCTCAAAGCATAAAGGTAATGCGCTTGGCGTTGGATTTTAATTGTCCGACCGAGTTACTTATGTAACTTTCCTACCAGCCAAGAGAATGCGGCTCGATACCGCAGAGACCACGATGGAGTTACAAAAACCATTAGTTGGAATTTTTATTTACTGTTTTCCCTTGGTGATAGGTTGTTAAGTCAGCCTACACCAAGGTTTTTAACAGAGATACATCAAAAATAAAATGAAGATAATAGATAGTGTTAGGGTTCATCGTGACGACCTTCCGAAGCTAAGAAAGCTAAAGTACTTGCAGAGGATAGACGTTAGCGAGGACGAAAAGGAAATAACGGTGCAGATTAAGGATAACTGCACAAGGGGCAGCTTGATTGCCCGAACTGGAGATTACATAGTCCAGTATGCCACTGGAGAGGTTCAAAGGTTCGGGTGTGATGCTTACTCTTCACTTGTAAAGAATCCTTCTGAAACATCGTGCAAAGATTATTAGCGTATGGCAAGAGTAATACAACACAAGTACTTGGCACGTGATGGCACAGAGTACGACAGCAGGGAAGAATGCCAGTATCACCAGATACTCCTTGCAGACAAGAACGTCTCTTGCATACACAGGCAAGTGAAGCTGAACATCTTTCCATCCATCTATATGAGAGTGCCAAAGCAACTGAAAACAAAGGTTCGGTACGATAGAAGATTGATGGTGAGCGGTCACGGTTACAAGCCCGATTTCATCTTCTTTGAGGGAGATAAAATCATCGTCTGTGACGTGAAAAGCAATTACACGCACACCCTTCGTGAGTTCCGAATAACCGCAAAGGGAATGATAAGCAAGATTGTCGCCCACAACAGAAAACGACATCGTGGCGACCCGAAGATGGTGTTTCGAGAGGCTATCCACATCAAGAAGAATGAGTGGAAAATCATCGACTACCCACCTGACGGATGCAGCATTATAGTTTAGGCTATTCGAGCGAGAGTAGTGTTCACTTTAAAGTGAGCGTTGTTTCATTTATTGAACAACAAATTTAAGTAAATATAGTATTAACAATTAATATTATGGTGTAAAGGACACCATCCTGGTGAAAGTCCAGGTTGCTCTTATGGAAGTGCTCAAAGGCTATTACAGTCTTTGTAGATTACTACCATCGACTCCTGAGCGGAAGATTATTTGATTGTTTATGATTGCTATTATTGAAAGAATTTGGCGTAGGACAGATGCCTACAACGCAAACCGCAGTGAACGTCTTTTCTTTTATAGATAGGCCAATCCAAGGCAAGACTTGGAATGACATTCAGCGGAGGAGGTAACACTCTTCCGCTGTCTTATTCTCGAAGTTGTTAGTTTATTTATATTCCATAGTTTAGTGAATTTCCCATAGGTGCGGTTACGACTGCATCTATATTGGAGGTCAAGTTGCTCACTGGGAAGAGCTGAAATGCACAGCACGTAAATTGTTCCTAAAGTTTGGCTGATAAAAACGTGTTGCACTGATAAATTAGGGAACGTAGCCTCCTTTTGTAAAATAGTAAATAAAGGTTGAGAAATGAAACATACTGTTGAAGATGTAAAATTGGATATTGAGCCAGAGTTTCGTATGCTTCACAATAGGGTTGGAGTGTTTAATACACACTTCCAAAATTTCAAGATGACTGGCATACCGAAAGCACAACTGATAATATCCGATGTTCCCTACAACATTGGGGTTAATGCTTATGCAAGCAATCCTGCTTGGTATTTAGGGGGGAGTAATAAGAACGGCGAGAGCGACCTTGCAGGAGAAGAGTTCTTTGATACGGACAAAGATTTCCGTCCAGCGGAGTTTATGCACTTCTGTTCACAGATGTTGCTACCAGAGCCTAAGGAAAAAGGCAAAGCTCCTTGTATGGTTATCTTTTGCGCTTGGAATCAACAATTCTATTTTAAAGAGTTAGGTGAACGGTATGGTTTCAAAGGTTGCATACCTTTGGTGTTCCGAAAGAATTATTCTGCACAAGTACTGAAGGCTAATATGAAAGTCGTAGGTAATTGCGAGTATGGCTTGATTCTTTATCGTGACAAACTACCGAAATTCAACAACAACGGAGAAATGGTAATGAATTGTATGGAGTTTCCAAGAGACTTAGGAATGCCGAGAACGCATAGCACGCAAAAGCCGATTCCACTTTTGAAACGTCTGATTGGTTTGTTTACTGACCCCGATGATGTTGTTATCGACCCTACAGCAGGTAGTTGCAGTAGTATTGTTGCAGCAGCTTCGATGCAGCGCAAGGCGTATGGCTTCGAGATTAAGAAGCAAATCTATACGCAAGGAGTTGAGAACGTGAAGAGATACGTTAGTAACGATTTGTTCGAGGTGTCGCCTCAGTTAGAGAAACGAAAACAATATACACAAGCAAGTTTGTTTTAATATGGCAAAGACAATATCAATGTTTGATGATTTTCTTGACCGCAACGCAGACTTAAAGGATGCGGCAAGGAAATTCGCCGTGGATATGCTTGGCAAGGACGCAACGGAGAAAGCCATCATCAATGTTATGGTGGTGTTCACGATGGGTGCGGTGTGGCAAGCAGACCAGACGGTGAAGGCATTCGAGGAAAAAGGATTTAAAGTGTAAGCATACGCACACCATCAATCGGTGCGGTGGAGCTTGGTGTGCGGCTCGACGGATTAAAGGCGTAGGAACGCTGCACCGATTGCTTTGTTTGGAAATACTTTTCATTTTTTCGAGTGAATATACTCACGTACAAAGGGAGGCGTGGCGTTTACGTGAGGCGCAGGAGATTAAATAGCCTGGGACACGCCTCCCTTACTTTTAGGTTGGATTTCTTTTTTAAAAGATAACATCAGTACCTAGCCCGACAATCGACTACTGGGTGTGCTCCTTGGGCAAGAGTTGATAAGCAGTGTAAACTACTCGCAAACTTCTCACACATTCAGTAGTCAACGCCCACACCGACCGATGGTTGTTCCCTTGGGCAAGGAAAAGGATAAGCATTCGCAAGCATTCATTTGCTTGTTACTCTTAAAATTTGGCAGCAACCGTCGGTCATTTGGAGATTGTTTAACGTATCTTGGGTAGTACGAACATACAAGCGATTAGGAGGGTTTTTATTATGGGTCTGACCGAAAGCCACTGGGATGGGAGCAAATTCAATCGCCATTTGTGTGCGTGCTGGCAATACTGCACACATCTTAGCTTACGAGGTGGTTCGATTCCACCAATCTCCACAAATTTCTTTAGGATAGGTAGGTCAAAACAGAGCCGAGGCAGTGCTGATCGACCATCAGCGATAAGTACATACCGAGTTGAATCTTTTCTACTTGCATCACTTGAAATTTGCCGACTGCCGAGGCTCATTTTTATTTTATGAGGTTGAGTATATGAAGAATTTCTTTTACATAACGTATTTGATTTGTTTAATGTTTATCGTTGTGGCGGCGGAGGCTATCAATGCCTTCTGCCACCTAACGATTGGTAAAAAGCCGATAAAAATGTTTGAGCTATGATTTTAGACCACGATATTATTTGTTGCATTGATTATTGTACCAATAGCGACAGATATTACTATCTACAAGAATACGTGGACGGAATAAGAGATAAGATACCTGCAAAAATAATGAATTGGGGATTCGCTGGTCCTGCAAACGGTGGTTTTAATACACATATTACGTATTATAATGATAAATTATCTTACCATTTTGTTAAATTTATAGATAAGCCTTTCGGTCAATGTATCTATCTTGATATAAATGCAATAGAAATGTTCAGAAATCTTCTTGAAGAAGACAAGCTGGAATACTCAAACGAAGATTTTGATTTCATTTATATGTTGTATGAGCATTTGAAATCCACAAGGAAACACTTTCAGAAGAATATCATTCTAAAGCGAGAAATCAAGCAAAGAAAGATAATCAAGACGAAAGCGATACAGATATTGATAGCTATTTTCAAACAAAAGATTTATTCAAAAAGAAGAGTATGGTAAACGAAATGTTAGCTCCAGTGAATACCAAATCATTCTTGGCATTCATCTTCAATACGATGGAGAAACTGGATAAAGGTGAGATTGACACAAATACTGCTTGCGCCCAAGCTAAACTTATGAGCCAAGCAAACAATGTTCTTGATTACGAAATCAAGAGAACGTTGGTTCAGATAAAACACAAAGAAATGGGTATGATGCAAGACAAACAGCCTATCCTTCGAGAAATTGAAAGTAAGGGGTTTGATGATACGGTAAACAAATAAAGCTATGATTTCAGATTTCGGAAAACAGATGATAAACGCTGGCATTCCGCAAGATGTTGTGGAACGTGCGTATGAGTTCGTTGACTCCTGTAAGGCTGGTGACGGTCTCGTTATGGAGGACAAGGAGTTTTGGGATAAATGCAAGGACTTTGCCGCAGCCGCTTACGTTCGTGGAGCAAGAGAGGCAAGGGAAGGTATCTACAAGAAAATATTTGGAAAATGATACAGAATAGAACAGCTTTGGAACTTAGGTTCAGTAAGGAAGCGGTTGCAATGGCTTACGCCTATGCAGAGAAGCTAACGAAAGGCGTGGATAACGTCAATGAGACTATCTTACTACAAGACCTTATCGCAGTTTCTTACTTGCAGGGCGCAACCGATATTGTCACAATAACCGCAGAACGACTTAACATCAAATTATTATGAGCATATTATTTTTTAGTTTCCTTGCCACTTGTCTGATATTCATTGTTGGCGCAGCGTTGGCGATGATGTTCGGGGTGG
>ERZ808240.5648-NODE-5648-length-10061-cov-3.099840_pt1 | contig 10061 bp, 8 predicted proteins | sample MGYA00521084_ERZ808240 | MGnify/ENA primary metagenome ERZ808240 (study PRJEB31516, sample SAMN03275571) | gut metagenome | biome: mammalia-associated habitat; material: feces | host: Papio cynocephalus | place: Kenya | collected 2012-08-06 ... | reverse complement strand
CAGACCGTAGTGGCGGTCTTCACGTCGGTATCGAAGTGGCCCTTGAAGTTGGCCTGGGTCTTGTCGGTACTCTTGTACTCGGCAAAGCGCAGTGTACCGCGGTTAGGGGTGGCGCCGGCCACGGCGTTGGCATAGATGCTTATCTGGTCGGTCTCCTCCCAGGCAGCCGTAAGGTTGTCGCCGGTGGCATCGTAGCTCACGCGGGTAGGCGCTATCTTGCAGGCCGTAACATCGAAGTCGCTGCCCGGCTCCTTGCCGTTGTTGGTGTTTTCCTCTATGTTGTTGCAGCCTGCCAGGAGCATGGCTGCCAACAGCGAATATATAGTCTTTCTCATTTTCATTAGGTTGGGTTATATTAGTTTTGGCCTCCTATGACTATCTCCTTGTAGCCATCGGCCGTGCGGCGCATCTGGATGTCGCCCTGGTAGGTAATGGCATAGGCTCCGAAGTTGGAAGCGCTATAGCCGCCGGGCTTCTGGCGCACCAGGGAGGTACTGCTGATGCTGTTATTGTAGTAGCGCATTACCTGCAGACCGCAGATGTACAACGAGGGATTGCTGCCCGAGGTCTTGAGCCGCTGCATACCGCCGGTATTGGCCTCCCAGCGTACGGTGGTGGTGTGGCCAACCACGCCGACCTTGCCAATATACCAGGTGTACTGGCAGCCACCGATGGTGGCGTACTGGAAGGACCAGCCGCTGTTAATCCTGGTACTCAGCTCGGGCATCAGGGCCACATACTGACCGGCATACTGACCGGTATAGAGACGCTGGGCCTTGGTAGAGGTATGGGTGTCGATGAAGATGCCTACCGTGGCACTCTTGGCAGCATGGTCTACACGCGAGAGGGCCTCGGTCTTCAGGTTCGCGAACAGTCCGGTCATGCTAATGTTGTTCGTGGCTGTAAGCTGGGTGGCTCCCAGGCACTCGTAGGCCGTAACTGTCTTACCTGGAGCATTGCTCAGGGTAAGCTGCTGATGGTTCTTATAGTCTACGCCATCGACTATCTTGAGGTCGGTGCGGCCGTCAGAAGGCTGCGAGCCCACTGCGCCCCACTTGGAGTCGTAGTTGGTGGTGGCAACTGTACCCATGGTGGTAAATACCTTGAACGCTGTCATGTCCCAGGTACCGGCAAAGTCGGCCTCGTCTATCTGCGTAAGGTCTATAGTGGTCTTCTGGCTGCCGTTACCAAAGACAAGTTTGGCCTGGCGGGGTGCTCCGGTGGTGTTGGCGGTGGCCGACACGGTTACCTTGGTACCGTCTGAGGTGACGCTGAGCCAGTCGCTGCCCTCGGCAGGTATGCGCTCGATGGTAGTTATCTTATAGCCGGGCGCATCGTAGGTCTTGGACCACGCCGCGTCGCCCGTCCAGAGCGACACATCGCTCAGGGTCTCGTTATTGCGGGTCACGGTGTACAGCTTGCCTGCCTCTAAGGTTACCGAAGAGGCTATCAGCAGGTCGTTATACGCCTGCCCGGTGGGCGAAACCACATCGGCACGCAGATTATGCTTCTCGCCAGGTGTCAGGGCAGCATAGAAAGTCAGCTTGTTGCCATCGACACGGGCCGAGGTCAGCTTGACAGAGCCTATCTCGGCATCGCTCGAACTGCCATCGGCACAGCGGTAGTTGTACTTATTGGCCATGTGGTCGGCCTTGAGTGTGAGGGCGTATGTCGCAGTAGTGGGGGTAAACGGCAGGATGACCGTACCCTTGACAAAGGTCATCTCGTGACGCAGACGAACCTGCATGGCACCATTGGCCACGGCTGGGTCGTACTCGCAGGAGCCTGTCACCAGGTCGTACTTGCTCAGCTCGTCTATCGTGCCGGCCTGCTCGGACAAGTCTACCTTGATAATGGCACCATCGACCTCCATGGCGGGGCTCTTAACAGCCACACCTACGGCAGTCTTCGTGGTGGGTGGTGTCTGGAACGAGCCCGTGAACTCGGCCTCGTGACCATCGGCGCTTATCTTACCGATGCTGAAGGCCGCCATCTCCTCTGGGTTGGCGGCATAGTCTACCAGCAGCTGGTCCGTGTTCTGCCAGGCCACCTTAATGCTGGGTTTCTCGCCCTGCTCGGTAAACGAGAGGCGCGTAGAGGCGGCTCCGTCGATGCCAGCGGTAATGGTGAGTTTGCCATTGACGGCTCCGGGAGTCACCGAGGGGTCTTCCTCGGTAGAGGAGCAACCTGCCAGCAGGGCGGCGATGGCTACTCCGAAGAACAGACGCCTTAGTTCCATAAGCCCTCCTTTCCTATTTCAGCGGGTGAGGCACTGCCTGTGTCGTCAATGTCGCCTCCAGGTTCGATGTCGGGCACCGAGGCATTACAGAGCTGACTTCCAGCTTCTACAAGACGCACTTTGCAAAAGGGTTTCTTGTACTCATGTCTACAAGAAGCGGTCATAATTTTTTCTTTTTTCATGCTGTATGGTTAGAATAAACTGCGCGGCTGCCGCCACAACAGATTATAAAGGTTGGAATAGCAATATACCAGTGTGTATAGTTACTGGTTCTGCCAACAAAGTTAATTAAAAAAAATAAAGTAATGCTATTTTTCGGAAAAAATGTTACTCACAAATTTACAAATAACACTCTCTGTGAGCAACAAGGGCTGCGCGGCACGCATGGCCATGGCTCGCAGCCCACCTATATATAACAAGACACCTGCCAGAAAAGCAAGCGCTTTGCCAGCAGGTGTCTGTAATTATCTTACGAATATCTCTGCTATCGTATTACTTTCTCTTGAAAGTATTACCAGCATATCCCTTAGGATTGGTCTGGTAAACATTGGCATAACCACTTACCGTGGCAGTGGCATCATTGGTAGCCGACAGTACCACATCGATACCAGCTATCTGGTTCGCGGTAGTACTATACTGCGGAACGGCAGAGAACTCTACATTGTTATTAGTACGGTTGGTATAGACAATGGTCTTCATGTCGGCAGAGATAGAGAACCATGCCCAAGTGTAGTTGGGGTCGCCCAAGTTAGTCTCATCAAACTTCCAAGGAGCTGCCCAGGCTGAAGCTGTACGTGTAACCAGTGTGGGAACGAAGCGAGCATACTTGCCCTTGGCTGCTCCGTCTGCCTCAACGAGCTGAGCCTCCTCGGGGCGAGCGTCATAGAACACGCCCATCTTGGCTGTACGATTCTCATAGTCTATCTCGATGGCGGCATCCATCACTGCGTCGAAGAACAAGCCCTTGATTCCAACATTGTTGGTATGCTTGGTCTCGCCATCGGCATCGGTCAGTGTAACAGCCTTACGCGGGTCACCTATAGTTACATCAAATGTCAGCGGGTCTACTTTAGCCTTAAATGCGCCAGTACCTGCAAATGACTTGGTGGTAAATGAATAGTTGCCCTTGAAGTCCTTAGCCTCTACCTGTGTAATCTCATAAGGAATATCGGCAACGGTGATGGTACCTGTACGGGGTGCTCCGGTCTCGTTGGCCTTGGCATGTATCTTGCCACCGGCAACGGTGAGCCAGTCGGTATCGGTATCGCCTGTTCCACAGACAGTAGCAACATCCTGCTCGCTGTCGTTTACCCAAATTTTCTGGGTAACGCCGGCTGAGAAGGCCATGGTTGTAGCCATCTTATAGAGCTTGCCAGCCTCGAGTTTGCCCTCTTTGGTCTTGGTATAGTCGCCTGTATAAATCTTGTTGTCAACAGTAGCCGAAACGCTAACGCCTGAGAACTCATCGTCCTTGACACTGGGCCAGATAGTCATGTAGGCTGTAGCCACATTGCCATTGACCTCGGCCACCTTGATATTGAACTTGGCCTCGCCCTCAGCCTTGGCAGGCAGACTGCTACCGCCAGGATTACCGCCCGCAATCTGCACCTGGTTGTAGGTGCTCTCGGTGGTAACGGTGAGCGGTGTGCCCTTCTCAACCTTGACACCCTCGGGGAAGGTGGCATCTATCTTAACGACAGAGGTCTTGGGCTTGAAGGTAACGTTGCTCAGTGTGGCCTGGGTGTTGTCCTTGTTGTAAGTAAGGTTGCCCTCGATAACAGGGTCGGCCTGGAATACGCTGTGCATGGCAGCACTTTCGAGCGTACCGTCCTGCTGGCTCAGATTATCAATAAGGCCGCACTTGCCGGCAGCGGCATCGATATACGGTGTGCCACCCTTGGTGGTACCAATGAGGATGTGCAGCAGACCAGTGCCCTCGGGTATCACTACATTGCTGGCACGGAAAGTACCCTTGGTACCGTTGGCTGATGCCGGGTCATAATAGAGCACCGTAGTCTTGTTCAGCCATCCTCCATCGGCTTTACGGAAGTACACCATCAGGTAATCGCCCTCCTGGAAGGAGGTCTTCAGACCGCCACCGTCAGGCGTAAAACCTACACGCGAGGCTGCTGCGAGGTCGGCATTGATAGACAGACTTACGGTCTTGGCCGTATCATTGCCAGCGTTAACCGGCTCATCGTCAGAGGAGCAAGAGGCGAACAGGGCCACCACCATGGCGGCGAAAAACATAAGTTTCTTCATCATGGTTAGTCCTCCCACAAGTTTAAGCTGTTGTCCTTGGGGGCGAGGGCGCCACCATCACCGTGATTGAGGTCGTCAGAGTCGGCCGTAGAGTCAACAGAAACGTTGAGCAGGTTGCCTGCCTCGATTCCGCGAGTCTTCACACAAGGCTTGAGATACGCTTGCTTTACTCCCTGTAAGCCATCCACGCAGGAGTAGCGTAATGTTTTGTCCATATTATACTCGTTTAAGTTATTAATATCGTTATATATAAGGTGTTGACAACTCCCATGGGAGAAATCATCGTTAACAAAAGCCCCGGCATCATCGCGCAGGATATACCAAGTACAATCTGCGAGCAAATCTACGAAAAAAACGTGAATTATTAAAAACTTTTGACTGTTTTTTTTTTCGAAAACGAGAAAAATAGTGCTCAACTTTGCGCAACTGGCAGCTGCAAACAGCCACGAAAAGTAAATAAGGTAAAAAGGTAAAAAGCGCTCGGAAAAGGCAAAGGGTAAAGAGCGTGAGAATAGAGGAGGCTCTGATGACCGAGTGAACAACCTTTGAAATCGCGGCGACCGACCTTTTTATTTCCCAGAACCGTCTTTAGCGCGGGGTGAAGGCATTTCTTAAGCAGCGCGCGCCGTAGGCGCAAAAGTTTAGAGCCTGGGGCAGCGCCCCAGGTATAGCCACCAAGCAATCACTGCGCGCTACAGGCGCAGCAGTAGCCGTAGGCGTTAAATCCATGAATACATCCGTAACCGGGCCTGTACTTGCCTGGGGAAATGGGAGCAATGGATGTATTCCTGCTGAATACGCCTACGGCTACCGTTCCATAAAACAGGCTGCACCTCGGCCACCCGAGCAAGCTCGTGGCACTCGCTTTGCATTGTTTTTGCGCTTACAGCGCGTAAATAGTTTGATGGATATGTACCTGGGGCGCTGCCCCAGGCTCTAAACTTTTGCGCTTACAGCGCGCGTAACTCGCACAGGGGTACTTATGGAAACTATTAGAAACGCGAGAGCCACCATGTAGGCCATGGAGACCTACCATCCCGTTTCCCGGAGCCATCTTTAGAGAACTGGGAGCCGTCTTTAGCAAGCTAAAGGTCGGTCTTTTAATTTCTTGCGAGCAGCCCAGGCTGATGGGAACCCATCATTAGCGTGTACGCAGTGCTTTTTACCTTTTTTACTCTTTTACCTTTTTACCTTTAAGAGTGCCTTTTTTACCTTTCGTGACCGCTGCGTCAGGCCGAGACGAGAACGCCCTTGGCCTTACGGCTGCAATAGCGCTCGCACTGGGCGCAGATGTCGTAGCCCAGCATAGCCCCGAGGATAAAGTCCTCCTCGGGGGTAAGTTGGCTGAGTGGCCGCGTCACCATCATCCGTATCGCCTCCAGGCACTCGCGACGGCCGAAGAACAGGTTCAGACGGTCGTTGCCCACGGGCAAGAGGATGTAGCTGATATGCTGATGTCGGAGGCGGTTTACGGCATACTCCTCATACTTCTTGTTGAACGTGAAGAGCACCATCTGGCGCACTCCCTTCTGGTACTCATAGATGTGGTTCATCAGCACCTTCATATCGGCTGGCATCTTGGCGGTCTGCATAGTGTGGGTCTCCTCTTTCAAGTTATCTATCGGTTGTCATCAGTTCAGAGCGAGGGAGCTATCTGGGCCACCCAGGCATCGATACGGCTGTCGGTACGGTCGTCCTCGTTGACATCGTCGAGGGCCAGGCCCACGAAGTGGCCGTCGACCACAGCGGCAGAGTCGTCGAAAGTGTAGCCGTCGGCAGACACCTGGCCCACCAGCGTGGCCCCGCTGTCCTTTACGGCATCGTACAGCTCGGCCATGCCTCCGCAGAACGTATCGCAGTACGACTCGCAGTCGCCACAGCCAAAGAGAGCCACCACCTTACCATTGAGGTCGGCCGAAGCCAGCACCTTGACGCCATCGTACCAGTCGTCCTGCATATCGCCGGCTCCCCATGTCGAGGTGCCAAGGATGAGATTCTGATAGGCTGCCACGGTATCGGCCGAGAGGTCGGCCACATTGTACACGTCGGCAGCCTGTACGCCCAACTTATCGGCTATCTTACCGGCGATAGCCTCACAGGTTCCCGTAGAGGAACCGTAAACAACACAAGTCTTGTTCATATTTCTATTCATTTTTAGGGTTTATACGCTGACATCCCCTCTGGAGATTGTCTACATGCAAAGGTAGCGCAAACATAAGCACTACGCAATACCCAAAAATGATGTTTCTGCCCACGACGGCCAGCCGCCCCACTGGGGCCCCAGACCGCCGGGCATAGCCGATAATGAGGATAAAAAGGGAGAGAAGCGCCGCGGCCGCCCTACGCTATACACCAAAATAGGTAACCACCACGCGCTGAGCCATTACAGGGTGCAGTCTGTGGGTCAGCGGGCCACGGGCATGGACATCGACTGCATCCACCGGCCACGGAAGAGGCGGAAGAGGAAGGCCGAGCCCCTGAACGTAAGTTCGATGGCCATGGCTATCCACACCCCCTTGAGCCCATACGAGGGGGCCAGCAGCGCGGCCAGGGTAAGGCGCACGCACCACATGGAGGCCAGGTTCATCAGGGCGGGCTTGAGGGTGTCGCCCGCGCCCACACATACGCTGTAGGTAACTATCGAGGCGGCAAAGAAGGGCTCGGCAAAAGCCTCGATGCGCAGCACGGTGGTGCCCAGGGCGCGTATCTCGTCGACCGGCGACAGCAGGCTGATCATCTCGGGGGCAAACACGTACATCACCACGCCCATAAAGGCCATGACCACCATGCCCAGTGCCACGGTCATATAGGCAAAACGGCGGCAGAGGTCGAGCCGGCGCGCCCCGTGGGTCTGGCCCACCAGGGTCGAGGCCGCGTCGCCTATGCCGTAGCCCGGCATGTAGCAGAGGCTCTCGGCGGTAACGGCAAACGAATTGGCCGCGATGGCCACGTTGCCCAGAGGGGCCACGATAAGGGTGCTCACCACCTGGGCACCGCTCATCAGCACCGACTGGATGGCTATGGGCAGGCTGATGCGGGTGGCGTTGCGCACATAGTCCCACACCCAGCGGAAGGGGGCCGTGTCCTGGCGCAGGGCCAGTATGCGGTTGCGGCAGATGGCCACCCAGGCCATGGAGAGCGACACCACAATATAGGCACAGAGGGTGCCCAGGGCCGCCCCCGAGACCCCGAGGCCGAGCACGTAGATAAAGACATAGTTGAAAGCCACGTCGAGCACGCACATGGCTATGCTGAGCATGCTGGGCACGTGCATGTCGCCCGAGCTCTTGAGCATGGCCGAGTTAAGGTGGAACAGCAGTACAAAGGGCATGGCCAGCGCGAAGACGAGGAAATAAGCCGAGGAGCCAGCGGCTATGTCGGCACCGCCCCCCAGCCAGTAGGGCAGGCGGCTGTGTATGCCCACGCCCACCAGCATGATGAGCAGACTGACAGCCAGGCCACAGACGAGCGCATGGCGGAACACCTGGCGCGCGCGGACAAAGTCGTTGGCGCCAATGAAGTGGGCCACCTGGACGGAGAAGCCCGTGGATGTGGCCCCGAGTACACTGGCCATAAGCCAGGTGGTAGACTCGACCAGGCCGATGCTGGCCGACGCCGCCGCGCCCAAGTGGCCCACCATGGCGGCATCGATAAAGAACATAAGCACCGTGGTAATCTGGGCCAGCATGGACGGCACGCTCAGGTCGACAATGAGCCGCAACTTGTCGCGTGTGGGCAGCTGTCCGCCCATACGTATCTTCTCTAACAGAGCCTCGCTTCGCTTTACCATAACTTATCTTACTGTATGCAAAGGTAACTAATAGAATCGAAAAAAGCGACCCCATCCTCATGGAATCGCTCTCTACAACTTGATTTCTACACTTCTCTCTATCTCTCTCAAATCTCTCGCTTACGTTATCCCATGCCCGGCCGGCCCGGTGACGGCCATGCCGCGGCTTTCTCTTTCCTACCTTAAAATCAACTACGGCAATCGCTGTTGCCTACCTGTTCGCGTGTAGTGTTATCCCAATCTTTATTACCTTCTAAATACCTATCGTATTCGTTTCTGGTTGCAAAGTTACGACAGAGGGTAACCACAGGCACAAAAAAAGTGTCCGATAGTTACAAATCGGACACTTTTCTTGACTTATATCAAACTTGCTGTGTCATTGTCAGTTGGCCCCGGTCTCGGGAACCTGGGTCCCGGGCCTGTGGAACGACACCATGGTGATGTCGAAGACCAGGTCCGAGTAGGCGGGAATGGCCACCGACGAGCCCGAGGTCGAATAGACCGACGTACCGTAGGCCAGGCCGTAGGGGATGGTAACCAGCCAGCGGTCGCCGGGGTGCATGTGCATCAGGGCAGTGGTAAAGCCGTCTATCATATTGCCCACGCAGAGTGTCACAGGCTCCATGGTAGGCAGGTTGTAGTCGCCGGACCATGTCTGGTCAAACACGTAGCCCGCCGCGTAGCTCTTGCTGGGTATGAAGCGGCCCCGGTAGTGTATGGTGGCCGAGTCGCTGTACATGGGCGACACCGTGCCGCTGCCCTCGTGTAGCACCTGGGCCACTATGTAGCTCTCCGGTGCCTGGCCCACGTTCTCGGGCAGGCTCCAGCTACGTATCAGCTTGTAATTACCGGGGTTGTTCTTGGCCGTCTGATAAGCCGTATTAAAATAGGTGTCGTTGCGCTCCTGCCAGTTGGCAAACTCATTTTCCTCAGCGGGGGTCTCCGAGCACGATGCTGCTATGAGCGGCAGCGCCAAGAGCAACAGCCTTACTATGTACTTGGTCATTAATGTTGTGGTTTAAGCCCCCGCCATGCGGGCGGGGGCAGATATGATTATCAGATAAGTTTCTTGAGCAGACTGGTGATGCTTACGCGGTCCTCGATGATGCCGCGCAGCTGGTCTACGGGTACGCGCTCCTGCTTCATGGTGTCGCGGTAACGCAGGGTAACCGTGTTGTCCTTGAGGGTGTCGCCGTCTACCGTCACGCAGAAAGGAGTACCTATGGCATCCTGGCGGCGGTAACGCTTGCCGATAGAGTCCTTGGCCTCGATGTGGGTGTTGAAGTGGAACTTGAGGTCGTTGACTATCTCCTGGGCCTTCTCGGGCAGCCCGTCCTTGTTAACCAGGGGCAGCACGGCACACTTGACAGGGGCGAGGGGCTCAGGCAGGCGCAGCACGACACGGGTGCCGTTGTCGAGCTGCTCCTCGGTGTACGAGTGGCACATCACGCTGAGGAACATGCGGTCTACACCGATAGAAGTCTCCACGTCGTAGGGAGTATAGCTCTCATTGGTCTCGGGGTCGAAGTACTTAATCTGGTGGCCACTGAACTTCTCGTGCTGCGACAGGTCGTAGTCGGTACGCGAGTGGATGCCCTCGACCTCCTTGAACCCGAAGGGCATGCGGAACTCGATGTCGGTAGCGGCGTTGGCGTAGTGGGCCAGTTTCTCGTGGTCATGGAAACGGTAGTTGTCGTCGCCCATGCCCAGGGCCTCGTGCCAGGCCAGGCGGTGCTTCTTCCAGTACTCGAACCACTGCATCTCGGTGCC
>ERZ808240.5647-NODE-5647-length-10061-cov-34.402359_pt1 | contig 10061 bp, 8 predicted proteins | sample MGYA00521084_ERZ808240 | MGnify/ENA primary metagenome ERZ808240 (study PRJEB31516, sample SAMN03275571) | gut metagenome | biome: mammalia-associated habitat; material: feces | host: Papio cynocephalus | place: Kenya | collected 2012-08-06 ... | reverse complement strand
ACACCGTCATTTCGAACAAAGTGAGAAATCTTTGACCCGAGACGAATAAAAAAAAAAGCGCCGTCTATAACTGCGATGAATAAAAAGGGAATAAAGAAAATATGGCTGCCGCTGCTGGTCGTGGCGTTCGCGGGATTCCGTATGTTCGGGACTGACGCAGGACGCGGCGTATCCGTGCGCCGTACCGCCGATTCCCTCGAAAGCCTCCTTTCCGCCGACAGTTCAGCCGCCGTTCTGAAGGACAGTGTCATCCCTGACGGAACCGACAGCCTGAGTCTCGCTTCAGACAGCCTCAACGCATCCGTTTCCGACAGCAGCGCCGACAGTCTCGGCACGGCCGCGGACAGCCTTGCCGCGCCGCCAGACAGCGCCGAGCAGCTGCTGATAAACCCTGCGGATACAATCCGCATCCCCGACTCCCTTGAGTTCAAGGACCCGTTCAAGTTCAAGTACTACATAGCCCTGCGCGACTCCGCAACCCGCGCCTACACCCGCGACACCCTCCTCGCCGCAGGCGACACCCTCGAACTGGCAAGGCTCGACTCCCTCTATGTCAAGGACTCCACCGAGGTTGCCAAGATTGCCTTCGACAAATGGTACAAGAGTCTCAGCCGCAAGGAACGCAAGAGATACGACTACAAGCAGAAACTTCCTGAGCTGCTCCGGCGCTCCGACAGCATAATGCACCGTCAGGACAGCATAAAGGCCTACAAGGACAGCGTCCGAGAAAACACCCCGCGCATCCTTGAAACCTTCGCCTTCCCGGATTCGCTGCAATACAAGCGGATAGTCCTCTGGAATGTCGATCAGGACTTCCAGCAGTTCAGGTACATAAAGCAGGACACGACATTCAACTACTGGTTCAACGACATCCCGCAGCTGCGAAACGACGTGAACATCACATGGCAGGGCGTGAGCGGCTCGGCGACCCAGTACTACAACTTCTTCAAGCGCGAGGAGGAGGACAATGCCATATTCTACACCCCCTACCGCGACTACAGCTACTCAGCCTCCACCCTGCCTCAGTTCAACACCAAGACCCCCTACACCGAACTCGCCTACTGGGGCACCCTATTCGCCAAGGACGAGAAGGAGGAGATGAACGTCAGGGTGTGGACGTCGCAGAACATACTGCCGGAACTGAACCTCACCCTCGGATTCTACAAGTTCGGAGGGAAGGGCATGCTTCAGAGGGAGGACGTGACCAACAGCAACGCTGTGGTCGGGCTGAACTACCTCGGGAAGAAGTACATGATGCACACCGGCTTCATACACAACAAGATAGTCAAGAGCGAGAACGGAGGAGTAACCGACCTCGCGATGATTCGGGACACAACCCTCGACGCCCGTGAGCTTGCCGTAAATCTGCACAATGCCTCCAACGAACTTAAAAAGAACACGCTGTTCCTCGACCAGACCTTCCGCATCCCGTTCAGCTTCATAAACAAAATCAGGGCGAAGAAGGACAGCACATTCACCTATTCCGCCGACACGCTTGACAAGAACATGACCTCGGCGTACATCGGGCACAGCAGTACGCTGGACATATACACGAAGAAATACACCGACGAAATCAATTCGTCCAATCCCGAGGCCTCGGAGTTCTTCAACGGCGCGTTCTACCTCAACCCCACCACATCCGCCGACTCCCTGAGGACGCTGCGCCTCGACAACAAGGTGTTCATGCGTCTGCAGCCGTGGGCCAGCGATGCGGCGGTCTCGAAGATAGACGTCGGAATCGGGGACAAGCTCGCGTCATACTACAGTTTCAGCAAGGACGTGTATATCTCCGGAAGATTGAAGAACACCTATCTCAACTCGGCGTATGTATATGCCGGGGCGAACGGAAAGATAAAGAGATATGTCGAATGGGACGCGACGGGACGATATACCTTCGCGGGATATGAGGTCAACGACTTCCGTGTCGATGCGAACATGAAGTTCAGCTTCTATCCGTTCAGGCGTGACAAATACAGCCCGATTGACCTCAAGGTTCACTTCGAGACAGGCCTCAAGGAACCTGACTTCTACCAACAGAACCTGCTCACGAATCATTACAAGTGGAACAACAGTTTCGGCAAGGCCTCTACGACCAAGATTCTCGGAGAACTGGACATTCCGAGGTGGGATCTGGCCGCATCGTTCGGATATGCCCTTCTCGCGAACAATCTCTACTACGACAACACGGGGACAGTCCGACAGAACGGGGCTGCCATGAGCGTGATGAGCGCATATCTCAAGAAGAATTTCACATTCTGGAAAATCCATCTCGACAATCAGGCGCTGTTCCAGCTATCGTCGAACACGGAGGCCCTGCCGCTTCCTATGCTCGCGCTGAACCTTCGGTGGTACATCCAGTTCCCGGTAGTGAAGAAGGTGATGGAGATGCAGATAGGTCTGAACACCTATTTCACGACATCTTGGTATGCCCAGGGCTACAATCCTGTGCTCGGAGTGTGGTACAACCAGAATCAGCAGAAATACGGCAACTGCCCCTACTACGACGCATTCATCAACATCCAGTGGTACAAGGCCTGCATTTTCGTAAAGTTCATGAACGCCGGGCAGGGATGGCCGATGGCTACCAACGACTATTTCACGGCTCACGGCAACATCTACACGCAGCGGGCAGTCAAGATCGGCATCTACTGGCCGTTCTACATTTCATCCAATAAAAACGGGAAGGCCTCAGCCTCCGGCGGTTCGGCTGCCGGCGGAATCACGGGCGGGGCAAGAAGCAACAGCGGAATGGGCAATGCGGTACGGAGGTAACATCAGACAACGCCGCAGGGAACTTCTGACCTTCCTTGCAGGACTTGCCGGTGCGGCTCTTGTCGCTGCGGGGGTGTGGTGTGTCCATCATATCGCGACACGTCCTCAGCCAAATCCCCTTGAGGGAAGGGAACTTGAGTGCGTGCTGGACTTCGGACAGTACAAGATTGAGGGGGACATACTCTACGCCGGCCTGAGCTACGAGATGCTGCGGGACTTCGCGGCAGAGAACGCCGGCAGGGTCAGAATCAGGGCGTTCACACGCAGGGAAAGCAGTCTTGATTCGCTGATGTGCGGAGCGGCCGACATAGTGGTACTCCCGAAATTCGACTCTGTCCTTCATGTCAACCACATCGACAGCGTGGCGAAGTCGCGTCCTGTCTGCAAGGAGCTGTGCTGGGTGATGCGCCGGGAAGAGAAGGCCGAGATGCGCAGGGTGAACTCTTGGATCGGCGACTATACCGGTCGCGACGAGTTCCGCGAAATGCTCGAACGCTTCCGTTTCATGCCGTCTTCCTACCGTCCCGACAAGGCCTTCTCCGAAAGGCAGCAGCTCAGTCCCTACGACAGCACCATCCGCGCATGGGCCGACTCGATAGGCTGGGACTGGAGGATGCTCGCGGCGGTGATTTATACCGAGTCCAAGTTTGCGATTAACGTGACCTCACGCGCCGGAGCAAGGGGGCTGATGCAGATTATGCCGCTGACGGCCAGGGTCTATGACGTGAAGGACGTGCTTGACCCGGAGGAAAATATCCGCGCCGGAGCCAGCTATCTAGGCCGTCTCGACCGTCTTTTCCGGAAATATGCCACCGGAGACGAACGCCTCAGATATGTCCTAGCCTCCTACAACGCCGGCGAGACGCGCGTGCTCCGCTACCTCAACGGAGCCCCCGAATCCGAGCTGTCCGACTCCGCGCTGAACGCCGACATCGACTCCGCAGCCGTGAACTGCATCACTCCGGAAGAAATGTCAAGGATTGACTCTTCCATGACCGCAGACAGGGATTCAGTAAGCCTCGTTCTGGACAGCAATCAGGGCGGCAGCCCGGAAAGCGATGTGCGCGATGCCTCCGGAGACCGGTTCACCACCGGCGAGACCGCAGCCTACATCGACAAAATCTTCGAAAACTACCGCAATTTCTGCCGCATCTGCGAAAAGTAAAAAATGAGATTTGTGCGGAATTTCCGCCAAAACATTTTGAGATTCGTGTAAGACGCGCTATATTGCGTCCGCAAAAGACATGAAACATCCTGTTGTACCTCCCGACATATATGACTACGTTCTGTGATTCCGAACACAGCATCATTAGTTATCGCTTTGACACGCAGCCTGGAATCAGTATGTCACTCCTATAAGAACATATCTCATGGCACAAAGACGTTCGGGAAAACATATCCACAGAATATGCATCCCTTATTTTCCTAAAAAATTTCTTCTTTGGGAAATTTCCTGCCGATGCTTCCTTTGCCCTTATATAGATGCACTCCAGTAAATCGTGACCTCTAGTTAAGTCGCTCATATCATTTACATGATGACGGCTTGCAAACACTTCAACATCAGAGTGAGTGACAGATGCTGATGCCCGATTGCTTTCATGAAGCAAATCTGCCAAGTACCGTTCAAAGTCTATCCGATAGGGACGGATGTAGTAAGTAGCCAAACTGAGAGCCTTGAATTTTAGGCACAAATCCCTGTCATTATTCATCCACCGCAAGTAAGATATCATTGCGAGACCACAATGTATCTCCTGCAAGTCTATGCTATTACAACGACTTCGGTATTCTCCAATAACAGGAGCGGGAATACCTTCTCTGAGAATCATATTCTCCAAATCGTGCCCATCAGTCAGAAATAAATTGTCATATTCCGGCCTCGTCCCGTTCAGACGATCAAAGTCAGCATCCTTTATCGCGGCAAGCCGCGCCGCGTAATTCGGGTTTAACGACTTCAATATGCGGTAATGCGTGCCACAACATCCATCAGGGTACAGTTCCACATATTGAGCATTGAAAAATCTGGAATATACAGAAACGTCATCTGCGCCCTCAACTATAAGTACCGTCTTTCCATCTGTAACAGGAGAACGAAGAATAGCAAGGACGGCGGCAATTTTTGAGTCGTCAGCACTGCGGCAGAATTCTTCCATAGATTTATACCCGTCCTGTTTCATATTTCTGATGCTCATACAAATCTATACAATCATTCCAACGTTGCCCCACTAATGTAGGGGAATGGGTTGCCAAAATAACCTGAAATGATTTGCCCGGCAATGATTTCACATTTTGAATCTTCTCAATATCAGAAACATAGCGATTTAGCCATGCCGGATGAAATGACAGCTCAGGCTCATCAATCATCGCGACTACGCCGTCTTTGGCAAAAAACAAGAGCTCAAGAGTCTGAAGAACTATATGCTTTTCTCCAGATGACAACCTGTCCACGCCTATAAATTCGCCGGAATCATTATTCAACTGGAAACGGATACCAAAATATTGATGGATTTGCATGGTCTTATTCGCAAACCTGCAATTTGAGATTATCTCACGGAAAAGATTTAGTCTATCTGCAAAATCTGTATCCAATTCACTCTCATCAGCAGCATTGTACCGCACATCAGAAAGCAAGCTCTTGAATTTCTCAACATCTTTATACAGAACATTGCCGTATATGCCGGAAACGCTCTCCGTATCTGTTTTTATATCGACCTGACGGTTGTCCGAAATGTAGAAACACTGACGCGAGTTCATGAACAAATTAAAAGAGTTGAGTTCATTGCGTGCCCAATCTGCGTCCCCATCTTCAACATCTTCTATCAACATAGTCACCGGAGTTTCTGTTCCATAACTACTCTCGTCAAAGAAACTACATTCCAGAGAAACTCTTTCTATTCCCGGCAAGTCAGACGATATGTCCACATCTTCCGTTTCTCGTTTCTGCCTGACATAAAAGACTTTACCGTCAAAATGATAGACTACGGAATCAAATTTGATTGATGCCATCAGTTCATAGTCTCTGGTATATAAAGCCTTTATGAGCAGCAGGATTGTTGTCTTGCCGAATCCGTTCGGACCTGTCAGGATACACAGATTTTCATTGTCCCCACTTGTAAGATCCAGGTCGTAATCGTACAAATTAAACAGTTTTTTAATCTCAATCCTGTTTATCATAGACCATATAATTTTTCCAGTTTAGCCCTCAGTTTTGCATTAACAGTCAAATTATGCATTTCTTCGACATTTTTGTCACCACGTGATGTCACTACCGATGTATACGAAGGATAGTCTTCACCCTTGCTGAACTTGTTCAGGAATTGCAGAGCCCGCAAGTTTTCTGATTCATTTATGTCCTGCTCCGAAAAACCTTTATGTTCAAGTATGCAAGGAGGAATGACATAATCAATTTCCCAGCCATAGATATTATCAGAAGTACCATACTTATCCCACACCATCCACGCCCCGCAAGCATCCTTCCGGAATGTATGCGGGTCAAACCCCGGGACAACCGTGGCCTTATTCCAGGCAGTAAGTTTCTGTTCCTCAGTAAAATTCATATTCATCCGTTGCCGCTGGCGTACAAACACATATCATTGTTCAATAGTGACAAAGGTACGAAAAAAGGGCATAAACTACGACACTTTGTGCAAGAAACTGATTTTTATATGTGAGGAAACCGAGCAAATGCCTATAATCCAAAAAGAGTCCGACAGAGATGACTCTATCGAACTCTCGTGTTCTCTTGGATTGCAATAATCACTTAGTGTAATAAACTTGGACTGAACTAACTCTGCTTTGAGCCTTCAAAGTGACCGTAAAATCACCAATCGTAGTAATCGTGACTACACTTTGGCTAACGCTTGAACTTGCTCCATCAGAGTATGTACTATTCCCCAATTCAGTAGCATAACCATCAGTTGTGCACGTAACAACAACTTTGGCTATAGCATATCCATTATTCGCAGTAAAGGAGATTTTATTACCGCCATACCATCTTGGCTTAGAAATATATGATTCATTGACACTAGTACTGCTGTTTTCTTTCGTTTGAACAAAAGAGCACGAAGTTCCAGACCATGTAATAATACCGGATTTTCCGGAACCGGAATAAGTACCCTTGCTTAAATCAATCGTTTCATTATACTCTATTACCGTGCCTGCCGGATTCACAGTGATTTCGTAAGTTATTGTCTCTGAGCCGACAGTTACGGTGACGGTCTGCTTGCCCTCGACGGACATATCATAGCCGCTGAAGGATGCGGATGCGGTCACGTCAATGTCGTCCTTTCCTCGCCAAACCTGAAGAACCTTGCCGCCGAACTCAAAGGCATCACCTACGGTGAAAGAGGATTTCTGTCCGGAGACTGAAAGGCCTCGGTATATTTCAGTTTCGCCATTGACGGAAATTAGATAGTTGTTCTCGGCCATCTCGTAAGTTGATTTGTATTTCTTCAAAGTTCCGAAGACGACAACCTCATCTCCAGCCTTCAAATCATCCGTTCCGGCAAAACCGGCATTTCCGAGATCCAATCCGCCATAGATATTCAATGTGGCATCCCCAGATTCGATGTCATAAGTGAGACTGCTGTATGTAGTATTGAAAGATGTCACTTTCTTTACGACACCCTTGACATATTTATCTGCCAAACCTTTGCCTCCGTCGATGACAGCGATTGCCTCGGCCGCCGTATATGGATGCTCCAGAGAGCCGTCGTTGGAAGCCGTGCCGGCAGCCTTCGTAGTAAGCGTTATGGAAGCGACTACAGATGCCGCATAAGGCTTTTCGCCCTCCACGGCAACGGCATTGACCTTTACGACATACTCCGTCTCCGCCGTAAGTTCCGTAAATTCCACGGAGTTCTCAGTGACGGTTTTCGCCGCAATCAGAGCCTCGCCCTGATAAATCTCGCACTTGTAGCCGCTTGCAGCCTTGGAGTCAGCCGTCCATGTCACATTGACAGAAGACTCATCAATAAGGCCTTCCTTCAGTTCCGGAGCAGCGAGGGTCGGGGTGCCGAACTTGGCTGCGGTCAGAGTCGCCGCTGCGGAGTTCTTGTAGTTCTCGGTGTCGGACGGAACTGCGACAACCGCGACGTCGTAGTACTCGTCCTCAACGGCGGACGCATCGTAAGAGTTGGTCTCTGCGGTGAATGTCTGCGCGCCGATGGTCACGTTGTATGAGGCCGCTCCGCTCACGGCATCCCATGAGACAACTTTTCCATCAACTTTCAAACCAGTCGGTATGGCAAGAGCCTCGCGATTGTTTTCAAGTTTGTAAATCTCAACAGAGGCTTGATTCGAAGTGTAATTGGAAAGTCGTTTAGGATTAGCGTTCACATTCCACTGCAATTCAGTTGTAGTATCATCATATGCAGTACTTATCGTCGCATCATTTTTTTCGATAGAAATAGTCCAGACATTCGGGGTCGTACCCACAAAAGCAAGTCCAGTTTTAGTACTGGTCGCATTAAGATACTTGCCGTCAGCATTACGCATTTTCCAATAGGAACCAGACTGTTCCAATGTGATTATCAAACAATTGTCTGGAAGTGTTACGGATGTCTTATCTTCATTAAAAGCAATTCCTTCTATTGCCTCGAAATAATCTGACGTAATAGAAGAAGATGCCATAATAGACTTATCTTGATTGACAAATACAATCTTATCTCCATCCGCCAGATCATCCGTATTTGTTACAAGTGTGTATGATGACTGTGTAGTCTTCGACATCAGATGCGTTTCATCAAGAGTGAGGTTGATGACGGCAATCTGCCCTTCGGGGAAAACGATGTCCTTAGGAAGGGTTATGACCTTGTTGAACTGATAGTTGTCAGTCTCTCCAGAGAATGTCAGAGTCGTACCCTCTGCAAGGGTCGTAGGATTCGCCACGAAATAAACGGCATTCAAAGGCTCGTCATTGACTATTGGCATCTCATCATCAGCAGAATACACCGCCTTAACAGACTTATTCGCAACTGTCCAGTCCGTGACTTTGGCATTCGTGACATCAACTTTCGCACGCCCGGCAAGGGTAGCCTCCGAAGAAGTCATGGCAAAGTTCCGTATTTTCTCCTTGTTCAAAGAAGACGGTCCCTTTACATTGACCTTGACAACAGACATGATACGCTTGAAAAACACATCGTCCAAAGTGACGGCATCTCCACTTGACATATAGTCGGTCGGCTTCGACACAAGAATGTCACATTTCTCGTCAATCGTCTCGTTCGTAGGATTCTGTACATAGTTGTTATCGGCATCGCCCAAAGATACACCAACAATCTCCGCCTCGCCGACAGAAGCAAATCCTTTGACAAACCTCTCCGCCGGCGAAATAGCCTTGAACACGCCGCTTTCCGTTGCAGCAACATTGCCATCAAAGCTTGCGGTAGTCCCATCTCCATTCATATTGTAAAGGATGCCGTCGGCTGATTTTGTCCCGTCGGTAATATTCCCTGTAAAAACAGCAATACCGTCACCTTTTCTCCACATCGGAGTGTAGGTTCCGTCAAGATTGTTGTCAAGGTACGACTTGACCGGAGCATTTGCTGCCGTCGTGACCATAAAATGAAGTTCCTTGCCTTTCTTTGACGGCGCAATGTTCGTTTCCTTTGCACATGATGCCGCAAGGACAAGTGCAAGCGCAGTAAATGCTGCTATTTTCAATGTATTCTTCATGGCAGAATGGGTTAGAGGTCATACGAATAGTTGGAATTTTCGGTGACAGTCTCACCTGCCTGATTGGCCGCGCCGAAACCGCTGTCGGCGAAGCCGCCTTCCGTCGAGACGCCCGTCACCTCGACGAGGGGCGTCTCATAAGTGTTTGTTTTTGAGTAACTCATGTTTGTTTTGTTTATAGGGTTTTATTTGTTTCTCGGTTCAATTCACGAAGGAGTGCGCAGGCCGGAGACTGAACTCGGCCGGATATATACCTATCCTTAAGAGGCTTTATCTTCAACTCATCATAGTCCAACTCATTATATGCTTTAAGGAGTTCTCCGGAATCTATCTCAAAAGAATTTCCGGTACTCTCCCTATACCCGGTAACTTTGCCGCAACCATAGGAATAGTGATATATAACTCTTTTCTGAATGCTTTTAGCCGTCGTTATTTCACGAACCATTTCTTCAAATTGCGATTGGCTCACCGGTTTCTCATACTTTTTCATTTCTACAACTCCCGTTCGTTTAAAATGAGCCCCTGTGCGGACGATCACTGGCGTTTCTCAACGGCGGGGCTCAAACAACCTTTATAATTTCAATGTACTACGCTCGTCCGTTTGCGCATATACGACG